>WLWG01003466.1_pt1 | contig 10621 bp, 23 predicted proteins | sample 6712871 | NCBI WGS metagenome assembly WLWG01 (sample SAMN12718693, study PRJNA515312) | sponge metagenome | isolation source: marine sponge | host: Mycale hentscheli | place: New Zealand: South Island, Marlborough, Capsize Point | collected 2003-05-01 | reverse complement strand
TAACTTCTTTACCTTCTATTAAAGATCTCGTATATGCAGATGCTTGTTCACCACCTAATTCTTTTCTAACGTTCTTATAATTATATGCTTCTGGTGTATCTACACCTATCAATCTAACCTTAGTCTGTTGCCCTCTGTACATAATAATAAATGTATCACCATCTACAACTCTACCTACGGTATAACTCTGAGAACAACCTATTAAAGAGATTGCTGACAATATAAATAGTATAAACTTTTTCATAAACATATGTGCTTTACCATCCTTTCATGTAGACCAAAGCTATCAGCAGTTTCTTGCACTGCTTTTTGCTTATCCTTATGGTCTAACCATCTGAATGTATAGTCTTTTAAAACTTCGTACTCTAACTCATAATTGTTTAGAGATACTTTTTCTCCGTTTAATGTTACTTCTGTCATAATCATATTAATTTGCCCAAGCTAGTTGATCCATATAATAACTAACCTTGTACCAATAGTTTTTAGTACAATGCTTAGTATAGCCCATTGGTCCACCATTCCAACACCTGGCTACTTTTTCATAAGAAGCGTACTTGTGATAATAGTCATGCCATATAAGAAACATATCAATAGATTTGTCACGATTATACCGGTCATTATAGGTGTATTTATAACTAATACCACGTCTTCCTAGTATTCTATTTACATCATCAACCATTATCTTCCATATTTGTAGAACACCCACTGCTCTACCTCCATCTCCTATAGCAGTACTATCACCTTTTGATTCAACATAGATCATTGCATCTATTAGCAACTCAATAGACATTTGTTCAATGGGTTCAATTACATCTACAACTGGTGTAGATTCAACAGTATTATTACAAGCGGTAATTGATGTACTTAATAATACACTTAACATTATAGTTTTCATAATAAAAATTTTAGTACTCCCATCAGGACTCGAACCTGAAACCTACAGATTAGAAATCTGTTGCTCTATCCAGTTGAGCTATGGGAGCATTGGTTTACCAATTATGCATCATATCAGTAGGCTTAACCTCTGACTCTACTTCTTTTAAATTTAAGAACCTATAGAAGGAATCATATGTATTCTTCTCTTCATTCCAGTTCATACCTATATCAAAAGATTCCTCGTCAAGATATAGAGTATAATCATCATCATTATTTGTATGATAGTAATGAATATTATAGTCACGATCTTTGTTTAAGAACTTAGCATCTATAACAAATACATCATCTGTAACTAAATCTAAAATCTCAATAGACTTTTTGTAGAATGTAATTTCATGATCTACAGGTTTATCATTTACATGATAATAAATATTAGAATCTCCAAAATATATTTGCATTATATCAGTAGAGTAAGTTTTACCTATTATTGATTGAGAATAACCAGTTAAAGGTAATAGTAGTATAAATAATAAATTTTTCATATTAGTTTCTTTTTTCTGAGAATCCTAATTCAATAGCATCCTCTGGATTTAACTCAATATAAGTATGACAGTTCCTGCATACTGGTAACCAAGTGCTAACATCTAAATGATATTTACCTCTGCCACGTTTATGGTGGACTTCAGTTGCTTTTACAGAGCACCTGTCTATACTTGCATGACAGACAGGATGCTCTAATAAAAACTTTCTCCTAAGTTTAGAATACTCGGAGTTTATCTTAGACATTTTCTTAGATACTTTTTTCATTTAAGTTCTAAATAATTGTAGGGTAACAAACCTTTACGCATAAAATGTACAATCAAATGATCATAGTTTATACCTAACTGTTTGAGTGTGAAACGATTAATGTAATTAGCACTTACTTCATCAGTAACCATAGCTTTAGCTAATGGGCTATTACTAAATATACTAAATATCTTATTGCAAAACTCATTACATACAGTTTGTTTAAGAAAGTTTATTTCTAACTGTCCTCTCTTCCAAACCTTTGTAACACGTTTCTTTTTAGCGGGACTCATAATTTTTATTTCTTCATTAGAATAAACATTAAGACCATGAACGACTCTTTTAAAAAGGAAATGTTGTTTTGGATTTAACTTAGAATAAGTAAATTGATCTTTAGCATATAATTGATAGTCTGATAGGATTCCTTCGTAGTGGGTTTTCATAATATATAGGGGTAAAAAAAAGGGGCTACCTAAGTAACCCCTCTTAATAAAACAAATAAAATAATTACTGTGCAGTATCTGCTTCAACAGTTTCTAAAGCAAAATCTTCTTGCTCAATTCGTGCTACAGTATCTGCTTCTACAGCATCTACACAAGTAGAATCTGCAGCTTCTTCTTCAACAACCTCTGCAGTAGCTTCTTCACCACCAAATACACCACAAGAAGCAAGAGCTAGAGTAACTCCAGCTAATAAAATAAACGATAAGTTTTTCATAATAAAATATTTAAGAATCAAAAATAAAAATAGGGGTTGCATTATACAACCCCTTTAACAAAGTTTAAAGTTCAAAGCTAGATGCTTCTTCTACTTCCTCTACTTCTTCAGAAACTTCTTCAGTCATAGTAGAAACACCTTGATTAGCTTCGCGTATAGCATCACCATTATCATGGGCTAAGAATACATCTTGAGCATTTAAATCAGAAAGATAAAATGTTTTTCTGTAAATAGGCTCACCTTCTATACAACAAATAATACCTGTATCACCTGCATATTTAAGGTCACGATCAGGATTATTACTATTAAAAGGTTCAGTTTGTTCTTTAACAACAATCTTACCTGGTATAGCTTGATTAGCTTTTAGACCAAGAGTTTCTAATTCATTTACTTTACCGTGTAGTAAAGTAGATAAACTACGTGATTGTACCCAACCTGTATTAGAGAAAGTTACTCTTTGTTGTTGTAAACGAATGAATCCATACTCTGGATTAGTAGCTGATGTAGTAATAACATTACCCTCAGCATTTGCTGAAACAATTACCTTGCTTTGCATAATAAAAAAAATTAAAAAGTGAAAAAAAAAATTAGACATCATCAGGATGGAAATACTTATCAGAAAGTTTATCCTCCTTTTTAACTTTATCTACGTCCTCTTGGGGTACTTCTTCTTCAGTTTCTTCTTTCTCTACTTTGGTAGAGGCAAAAGTACTATAAAACGGATTGTTATATTCTTTTGTATAAGAAGTAGGAAGACCATTGAGTTCTGATAACTCATCATCTGAAAGAGATAAGTATTGCTCAAGAGAACATTCAATAAATCTGCCGCATGGTAATTGTATAATCACATAATAAAAATAGTGATTTGCACAACACCAATATAGCAGTTATAATACTAAATATATATATATTTAGCATTCATATAGCTAACCTGGATTACTCTACATGGTTATTAAATATAATTACAAGAGCATCAGCTAATGGTGTACCATCAGTAAGCTTAGGATCTTGAAAATTATATTTCATATTCATAAATTTGCCAAACTCTGCAGGATATAATCCTTCTTGTTTAGCTACATCATAATCTCTCTTCCAAGCATTAAGCTCAGACTTAAGAAGTTCTTGGGATATTCTAGCCGCCATAATTATCTTGTTGACTGTTTTGTAAATCTTGTGTTATACCTGGATGACCTTTACAACTGTTGATTCTGCTACACGATGTAGATACCATACCTGTAAATAAAATAACAGCAACTAAATAAAAGAACATACGATGTTTAATTAAATACTTCATAAAAATAAATTGGGGTTAAAAAAAATAAGCAGTTTATATACATACTCAGGTATTTCTATACGAGTTTTTACGTTTGTTGTATCTATATACACCACCTACAACACAGGTATACACCAGATCTGCAATGACCTGTAGACAAACAACGTATAGATATCTACTAAAGCCGGTTGTAACAACTTATGTAGATGTAAGAAAGACCACAGTACCTCGAACCAAAAACACTTAAATAAAAAAGGTACTGCAGTCTATAGGTAACTGTAACATTACACAACATGAACAGACTAACGATAAAAAATGCAATGCTACAGTTATATTAAACTATGACACCCGGGTTAAACAATGCTACATCCTACGTATACAAAGCTGGATGCCATAGTTATTAATTAGAAGGTATAGAGACATTAGCCTCTATTTGCTTATTAAGTTTCTCAAGCAACTGAATGGTTATATCTAATACATCCATCTTGCGGATTGCATTATCATTCATGTACCATACATCTTCGGGTTGATCAGATAGTTTACTTAATACAGTATCCAATTCATTGATAGCACGGGTAATAGCATCATGATATTGTAATGCTTCATTAGGGTATATAGTAATAACAGACATAAGAAAAGTATTAAAGGGTGAATAGAATAAGTAAGACATTGACAATAACAGCCAATAAGAGTAGGATGTAGTGTATCATAGCTATATTAATTAATACTGTCACAACCATATTATTTTGTGGAATTATATGGAGATATGTGGGAATATTGATCACACACATACAGTCACACGCGCACAACAACTACATTTAATTGCATTTGTGTGCAGACCTTTGGGTGGGGATGAGTCGTGTGGGTGTGTAACAGTCATATAGTAAACATAAGCCGCAATAGTAGCCAAATTTAGTTGGTAACTACCGCATTACTTTTTATATAGTTGGTAACATTAAAAAAAAGAGAGGCACCCGAAGGCACCCCTCTATGAACAATTAAGCATACTCTGCCCAGAACAGATTATCATAGCGGATGGCATTACCATTAGCATCCTTCTTACTAGGATGTACAATATTCTGTTTAGTGAAACGCACACCATTCATAATGGTCTTACCAGGCACAAGCAATCCGTCCTCAACCATTTTAAGTAATGAAAGAGTTTTAGGATGGTTATTACCACATTTCACATTATCCTCATCATAGATATTAAGGATAGCTCTTTTACTAGGTAGTCGGGATTTGCCCATAAAGGATACACCTTCAATGGCTTCACCGTCATTAGCAAAAGTTACAGAGCCTGACTGTATAGTTGCATTGGCGTTATCTTCACCAACAATAAAGTACGCAGTACCCGTAGTTGGGTTAGTACGCAATTCAAGAAAAACACAAGTATTCATAGGATAAAAAATTTAGAAAATAAATAAATAAAAAATTGTCAAAGGGTTAAGTGGGGAAAGGTCATGTTGAGGGAAGGGAGCACAAGCCCCCAACCCCTCACACTAATGTTATTTATAAGAGACCAATAGACCTCTCATAGTAGCAATCTGTTCAGATAGGTCATAGAGGTACTTCTCAAAGAACTCAATCTCATTTATCAGATAGTCAGGAAAGTTTTCGTATTCTGCTTTCATTCTGTTGTACTCATTAGTCATGAGTCTTAAAGAATGATGCAAGGCAATATATTCATTTCTCATAGCACAATCATTGAGACCAAGAAAAATGCACCAATACCAACACAGATAAGAAAGCCTAGCACATCATGCCAGACAGAGTATTCATTAAAGTGACGTTTAGGTTTACGCATAGTAATAGAATTTAAAGTGAAAGGAAAGGGGACCGAAGTCCCCATTAGTTATTTCTGGTGATATCTTTTGATTCCCACCATTAGCAATCCAATAGCAAATACAGTAAGGAATGTACCAAAGGCAATCTTCTCTGGAAGTACTGTGAATTCCATAGTTGCTTCCATGGCTATCCAGGTTATATTACCTATAATAGCAATGACAGATGCAATACATGCCAAGACAAAGTTCACTTTCTTCCAGTGATCCATCTTGTACTTGCGTGGTGTAGTCCACACAAGTATACGGTTAGTTAATGCAAGTCCAGCAAGAAGTCCCATCATGATCATGGTGAATCCTAGCGGGAATCCAGCACCACTGGCTGTTGCTACAAGTAGTATAAGGCACAGTGAAAAGAATACTGCTCCAAAAAGATAAGTGGTTAGTTCAATAATAATGTTACGCATAATAAAAATTTGTGAGGTGAATAATATATAGATGTGTGTGCCTTGCCTGCTGGCTTGCTTGCACATCCAAGACTTTGTGTGGAGACAGGTCATCCAGGTCAGACAGACACGTAGCATCAGATACACATGATCTTCCTCAGAATTTCTTGTGTTTTTGCTACAGCGTCTGCACAGTCACTGTTTGCACACGTATACCCGGGGGTACACCCTGTCAAAATTTTGTGTGGGGTCATGTTATATAGGACCCTCCAAGAATGCAACATGTGTAAATCTCCTTGCACCGGAGGAGAGAGATATCTCCTGAAGTTTCCGTATATTAATTATATAAAGTATTTGTCATGGGTTTTAACGAGGAAGAGTTTGAAGATGAGATGTCAGAGTCTCAACGTATCTCCCTTGAGGAAGATGTGTTAGAGTCTGCTATTACTAATTCGTATCTTATGCTTACTGGTAAGGTTAGGTTCTCTGATCTTGCTAAGGATGTTACTGGGGATATAATTACGGTTACTATATACGACCCTGATGATGGTCCCACACGTAGTCAGCTCAATGTTATAATTAAGTTCTTCGAGGAATCTGAGGAATATGAGAAGTGTGCTGAAATAAAAAAGATCTTAGACGACATGTATCCCAAAAAATAAATTAAACTTTTCTTGTTTAATTAAGAATTTTATTATATTTACTCCATTGTTAATTTAAAACCTAATACAATGGCTGAAGTAAAGAACGCTCCTGAAACTCAGGAAACGCCATCTCCAGAGGAGATGAAACAAAGAAGGCAGGAAATCACTACCTTTTACAAAGATAACATCAAGCATCTGAAAGTACAGTTGGAATATGAAACGCTGCTCACTGACATTGAGAAGGCTAGAGCTGAAAGGCTGCAGGCTCAAGTAGTAATGGCTCAAGTATACGCTGCACAAGATAGAGCTGGTAATGACGCTAAGAAAGATTGGGACAAAGAATTTGAAGATGCTCCTGAAAGAACGTTAAAGCGAAGCTAATGCAGTTGCTTAGAAAAGGTTCGGAAGGAGAAGAAGTAAGAAAACTACAGAAACTTCTCAAGCTTAGGGCTGATGGTATTTTTGGTCCTAACACGGAAAAGGCTGTTATTAGATTTCAAATGATCCATGATCTTAAGGTTGATGGTGTAGTTGGAAATCAAACTTGGACTGCTTTATTAAATATTAAGCACAGAGATGATGCTATTGATGAGAGCAGTGGAATTGAGAATCAGTTTTTTGAAACTAACTTTGGACAGAAGATTCATCGTTATTACCTACCCAAAGGAGAATATTTAGAGGGACCAATTGAAAATCATTATATCTGTTTGCATCATACAGCTAGCGGACCCAATCCTTATAAAGTGATTGACTACTGGGGGAGAGATACCCGTGGACGTGTTGCAACGGAGTTTGTTTTAGGTGGTCAAGACTGTGCTACAGGAGATGATGAGTATGATGGTGCCATGGTACAATGTTTTCCTACAGGATCACAGGGGTGGCATTTAGGACGCAGTGGTTCTGGATTTATGAACAGACATACTGTTGCTTTAGAAATTTGCTCTATGGGGTATCTCAAAAATCAAAAGTCCTATACGGGCAGAAAAGTTTCTGATAGTCAAGTTGCATTATTAGAAGAACCATTCAGGGGATATAAAACTTATCATCGTTATTCTGATAAGCAAATAGAAGAAACTAAGAAATGGATTTTATTTGTAGCAGAAAGAGACAGTATTGATCCTAGAGTAGGTCTTGTACAATGGATTAAAAAGCATGGTGCTCATAAAGCATTTGAGTGGAATGAGGACGCATACTATGGAAAAGTAAAAGGATTGTTTACCCACACTAATATTAGTAAAGGAAAATCTGATTGCTATCCTGATCCTAGATTAGTAGAAATGTTATTAAGCTTATAATATGGAAGTAACTAAAGTAAATGAGAAGAGAAAGGTTACAGTAAATGCTACAATTAAATATCAGATTATAACTTATTGTTTTTTTAATGATATAAGCATTACTAGTTCAGAATTAAATTGTTTAACCAAATTAGCAGAACTTGGAAAAGTTGAACTTACTGAGTTTTGCAATTTTGCTGCAGATAATAAAATATTTAAAAGTTCTCAATCTGCAAGAAATAGTTTATCAAAAGCAGAAAAAAAAGGATTAGTCACAAAAAATGGTAATGGCAAAAAAACTATTACCATAAACAAAGACTTAAATATTCAAACAGCAAGTCCTATTTTTCTTGATTATAAAATTCTAGGAGTTGAAGCCTAAAAGTTTTAAATCTCTTAAACAGGGAATTGCTGAGGAGGTGGGCGTACATGAAAATGTTGTTACAGATTTTATAAACTTTTATTATCGTTTAGTTAGAAAAAACTTATCTGATTTAGATAATCCAAAAGTTTATGTGGAGAATCTTGGAACTTTTTCTATAATGAAAAGTAAATTAAAGAAAAATATAGAAAGACAAAACAATATATTAGAAAGCACAGATGTAAATACATATAAGGGGTATGAGAAGCATGTGAATATTACAGCTAAGATTAATAAGATGAAACAAGTGTTAGATCTAATTAATGAAAGAGAAGAAGAATATAAACTGTTTAAACAATCAAAATGAAGTTATATAAATATTTAGACGCATTTAAAAATTCTCAACAAATATTAGAGGGTATTAAAAACAAGGTATTTAAGAAAGAACACATTGAAGCGGAAGCAGAGTGGAGAATGTCAATATGCAATTCTTGTGAATCATTGGATAGAAAAGGTTCTGAGTGTCTTGCACCCGGTACACAACCTTGTTGTTCTATTTGTGGTTGTAGCTTATCATTAAAGACAAGATCATTATCTTCTGATTGTCCAGAAGGTAAATGGACAGCACTTATGAATGATGAAACAGAAGCTGAATTATTAAACTCAATTGAAGATGATAATAACATCAACGAATAAGATAATAGTTAGAAGCAGTCCTATACATAGGTTTGGAGTATTTGCAAAAGAACCAATTGCAAAAAAAGAACTTATTGAAGAGTGTGTAGTAATTTTTGTATCTAAAGAAGATAAATTAAATGATTATACTTTTGGTTGGCAAATAAATAATAAAGCTTGTATTCCATTAGGTTATGGTTGTATATATAATCATTCTGATAAGAATAATGCAATTTATGAACCAGACTTTCGTAGAGAAACTATGCGCTTTAGAGCAATTAAAGATATTGAAGCTGGAGAAGAAATAACTACATTCTACGGGGGAGATCAATATTGGGCACTTAGACCACATTTAAAAAAGAAATAATGGCAATTATATTTAAAGAAGATGGGCACTTGTATGAAAGCATTGGTGATGAAGGTATTGAGTGGACCAGTGTTACCTCATTTATAGGAAACTTTAAACCCAAGTTTGATAGAGAAGGTCAGGCTAAAAAGTCTGCTAAGAACAAAAGATCTAAGTGGTATGGCATGACCCCAGAAGAAATTATGCAAGCCTGGGATAATGAAACACAAAGAGCTATTAAGCTTGGTAACTGGTACCATAATCAACGTGAATCAGATATGCTAGGTCTTAAAACAATTCACCGTGAGGGTATTGAAGTACCTATTATTAAACCAATTATTGATGATAATGGTGTTAAAATAGCACCAACTCAAAAGCTTGATGAAGGTGTATATCCTGAGCATATGGTGTATTTAAAGTCTGCAGGTTTATGTGGTCAAGCAGATTTAGTTGAGATAGTAAATGGACACATAAATATTAATGATTATAAAACTAATAAAGAAATACGTGAGAAAGGATTTACAAACTGGGAAGGTATAACATCTAAAATGTTTACTCCTGTTAAACATCTTGATGATTGTAATTTAAACCATTATAATCTACAACTCAGTATTTATGCGTATATTATTAAAAAGCACAATCCTAAACTAAAGGTGGGAAAGTTAACTATTCAACATGTAAAGTTTAAACAATTAGGTACTGATACAAATGGATATCCAATTAATGAACATATAAACGGAGAACCTGTGGTGGAGGATGTAATTATGTATAACTTACCATATCTTAAAGATGAGGTGATAACATTAATAAACCAGTTAAAAGAAAATAAATGATTGTAAGGTTATTTGATATACAGAATAATAAAGTTGTACCAACAGAACACTGTTATACATTAAAGTTTCTTAAGGCAGTTATGGATGAATATCCAGATACTTACTTATCAATATATCAGTATATATTTTATATGAGTTGTCCTAATCCAGATTTAAATCCTTTTTTTAATTTACCTGAACATGAAAAAGAGGATATAATTATTGAAGAAGTACAGCTTGAAGAATCTACAGAAGATCCTATTATTGCAAGAGCATTTGAGTTATGTAAAAAGATGTATGAGACACCTACATACAGGGCATATAAGGGCATTAAGTCTATGTTAGATAGATTGGCTAGATACATGGAAACAACTTCAATAGAGCACGGGAGAGACGGTAATATTAACTCATTGGTTAATGCTGCTGCAAAGTTTGAACAAATTAGAGCATCATACAAAGGTGCATTTACAGATATGAGACAAGAACAAGAAAGTTCTGTTAGAGGTGGGCAGGGGTTAGCATATGATCAATTATAATTATGAATAACGAATATATTTTCCCATATTGGGATGACATTAAATTAATTAAAAATGAAAAATCAGAAAATCACACCGGTAGGAAGAAAGA
>WLWG01003456.1_pt1 | contig 10672 bp, 7 predicted proteins | sample 6712871 | NCBI WGS metagenome assembly WLWG01 (sample SAMN12718693, study PRJNA515312) | sponge metagenome | isolation source: marine sponge | host: Mycale hentscheli | place: New Zealand: South Island, Marlborough, Capsize Point | collected 2003-05-01 | reverse complement strand
AGGAAAGCATGAGTAAATTAATAGAGACATTAAGACGACATGAAGGTGTAAAGAACACTTTATATAAATGCACTTCAGATAAGTGGACAATAGGTGTGGGTAGAAACCTAGAAGATGTAGGGTTGTCTGAAGAAGAAATCGATATGTTACTGCTTAATGACATAGTGAGAACAAAAGAACTCATGGATGACTACATACCTTGGCATAGAGATCTAGATCAAGTAAGACAAGAAGCACTTATTAACTTTGTATTTAACGTAGGCATAGGCACTACAATGAAGTTTAAAAATGCTATGGCAGCATTAGAAGAACACGATTACGACACTGCGGCTACTGAAATGTTAGACTCAAATTGGGCTAAGCAAGTAGGTAATCGAGCAATAGAAATTACTCAAATGATTAAGACTGGCGAGTATCAAGATTAGCATAAAACACGCCCTTTAAGGGGCAGTCCGTCATTAACAATAGAGGTAATATTATGCTAAGAAATAGAAACTATGAAGGTCCAGTGATGACCATTTCTCAAGAGATAGATGAGATGAAATACAGACAGAAGGGAGAGACCTTCGATGATAAGATAAAAAGAATAGCTAAGGCTTTATCAGATGGAGACGAACATAGATTCGTACTAGAAGATATATTAGGAGAAATGAGATTCCTTCCTGCAGGTAGAGTACAATCTGCAATAGGTTCTAACCGTATCACTACTGCATATAATTGTTTTGTATCAGGAGAGATAGAAGATAGCATGGAATCTATCATGCAAAGAGCAAGTGAAGCTGCAGAGACAATGAGAAAGGGTGGTGGTATAGGCTACGACTTTAGTAAGCTAAGACCAAGGGGAGACCATATAAAGTCTCTTGACAGTAAGTCTAGTGGACCTATCTCATTCATGCAAGTCTTTGATGCTGTTTGTCAAACAATAGCTAGCTCAGGACATAGACGAGGAGCACAGATGGGTGTTCTTAGAATTGATCATCCTGACGTACTAGACTTTGTACGAGCTAAACGTAGTAATGATAAGCTAACTGGATTTAATATCTCGGTAGGTATTACAGATGCGTTTATGGAAGCATTAGAGAATGGCACTGACTATGAGTTATTCTTTAACGGTGAAGTAAGAGGCACTCTTTCAGCACAAGAAGTATGGGATGAGATAATGTCGTCTACTTGGGATTGGGCAGAGCCTGGAGTTTTATTTATTGATCGTATTAGTGAGATGAATAACTTATGGTACTGTGAAGATATATACGCAACTAATCCTTGTGGAGAACAACCTTTGCCAGCATATGGTGCTTGCTTATTAGGATCATTTAATCTCACCAAGTATTTAGAGAAAGAAAAGAAAGGTTATGTATTTAACTTTAAACAATTTAAAAAAGATATAAAGCCAGTTGTGCAAGCTATGGATAATGTCGTTGATAGAACTATCTATCCACTCAAAGCACAAGAAGATGAGGCTAAGAATAAAAGACGTATGGGTCTAGGTGTCACAGGCATGGCAAATGCTGGTGAGATGCTCGGATATCCATATGCATCTAAAGAATTCATGACATGGGCAGAAAAAATATTCGCATGTCTAAGAGATAACTGCTATAAAGCTTCGGCTATGTTAGCAAAAGATAAAGGTGCTTTCCCACTATATAGGAAAGACTACCTTAAAAGCAACTATATTAGGTCGTTACCAGCTTCCGTTCAAAGTCTTATAAGAGAACACGGAATACGTAATAGCCACCTTACATCAATAGCACCTACAGGTACAATTAGTATTGTCGGTGATAACGTTAGCGGAGGAATTGAACCTGTCTTCAGTCATAAGTACGATAGAACTATACAGACCTTTGATGGACCGATTGTTGAGACCGTAAAAGACTATGCGTACTCACATGGAGTCGAGGGTCGCACTGCAGATAGCATTAGTGTTAATGATCACCTAGATGTGTTATTATTAGCTCAACACTATATTGACAGTGCATGTTCAAAAACTTGTAACGTTAGTGGTGATGTGGACTATGATTCATTCAAACAAGTATATGTTAATGCATGGAAAGGTGGGGCGAAAGGGTGTACTACGTTCCGCATTGACGGAAAACGGTACGGAATCTTTAACGAAACCGTGGAAGAAGAAGCGAAGGTATCTGGCGAGAATGAGGAAGTGGCTCAAGAAGAAGACAAGGCTGAAGCTTGCTTTATCGACCCAGCAACTGGCATTAGAGAGTGTGCTTAGAAAAGAACAAAGGGAGAAGTAAATGGCTGACGAATTAATTAATGTTACTGATGTAGCAAAGATGGGTGTCGTGTTTGATACTCCTCCCATAGCTCTTGCACCTAACATATTTACAGATGCAAGGAATGTGAGATTTAAAGATGGTGCTATTAGAAAGATGGAAGGCGAGTTACTTCTTAATGATATAACAGAAGATCTCGTACCAGCTAATGAGAAGTTTGGTAAGGTCAGATACTTTGCAGCATGGGAAAATCCTAATAAACAACCTCTTGGTTGCTATTATATCTGGGTTGTTGACTATGTAAGGGCAGATGTAACTGTTGGTCAAAAGATTTACATACAAGATCATCTAGGAACTAAAAGAGATATAACTCCTAGCGGTCTTAATGGTGGCGATGGTTTCTCCTTCACAACTAGCGGATGGCAACATACATTATTCAGTGGTGGTTTTGCTTTTATTATTAATAACGGTATTGAAAAGCCACACTACATATTAGACACTGCAGGTAACACTAACATAGCAAATATTGTGTTAGCAGAACTTCCTGGATGGGATAGCTATCAAGTTGAACAAAAAACATTTGATGATACTTATTCTCAAGGTGCAACTACTGTATTTGATCTTGGTCAGAAAGTAGATTTTGCTAATAACTCTATTATAATTACAGGTACTAATAATAAAAGTGTACAGGCTGGAAGTCCAGCAGGATCAGGTACTCCTAACGGAACTAACTTTGTTCCTGGAGATCTTCCTTCATCAACCCCTAGTGTTACTGGTAATAACTTTCAGTTATATACAGATACAAGCACAAATACTACAGTCGCAGTTATCGGTGGTCTCACCGTAAATGACAACGTTAAGGTTGTTATTGAATCTAGAAATGTTGTTAAGGTGAGATGTGGGATAATAGAATCATTCGGTGATCTTTTAGTAGCAGGTGATCTTACAGAATTAGACTCTACTAACAATAGCATTATTAGAAGACTATCAGGTGTCGTGAGAACTTCAGACGTTGCAGTTCCAGGATCTGTTCCTAATAATTGGAATCCTTTCAGTGCTGGTGTGAGTACTGCTGATGAGTTTACTCTTTCAGAGACTAACGTTATTAAAGACATGAAGTCGCTACAGAGTAATATGTACATCTATGCCACAGATAGTATACATGTGATGAGACTCACAGGTAATGTGAATGCACCTGTATCATTTAGTCCTGTGACAGATGAATATGGAATACTCACAACTGGCGGTGTAATCGAATACGATGGTAAACACTTTATAATAGGTAGTAATGACATCTATGTATTTGCTGGAAACCCAGGAGATATACAATCATTGTCGGATGGAAGGGTCAGAGAATATTTCTTTAATAATCTTAACCCTATACACGAGCAACAACTATTCACTTTACTTAATCATAGAGAAAATGAAGTATGGGTTTGTTATCCTACACTAGCTTCTCTGTCTGGTGAGTGTGATGAAGCTCTTGTGTGGAACTACAGAGATAATGCATGGACAGTCAGAGATCTTGACAGTGTTACTGCAGGTGATGTTGGACCGATTAAAGGTGGTGGCATACCAACAGCAACAATAGCTCTTACAGGTAATTCAGGTAATGCTGGTTATACTAACAGAGGAAAGAAAGAGATACAGGCAGTCACTATTAACGGTGGCACACCTAAGAAAACAATAGGTACTAAAGCAATTAAGACTGTAGCAGTAGGAACGTTTAGTTCTTTCACTACAGATACCCTAGAACGAATAGACTTAACACTTACAGGCGATAGTGGACCAAATACAGTAACTGCTAGGAGTACATTAACATTTCCTTCATCAAGTACATTCACTTATGATAGAGACAAAAGTACTTTCCTTGATGGTGGTGCTAGTGTTATCATCACAGGTGATAGCAGTATTGGTACAGTAAACTTTCCAGCAAGTGCAGTATTAGGTACTAATCAGGCAGAAGGTGCTACAATAACAATGACAATACTCGTAGCGGCAGTTAGAGATTATATCAATAATAACAATGCCTTAGCAGACTGGACAGCAACTGCAAGTACAAATGTATTAACACTCACCTCAGATGTTCCAGGACCAAGAGCATTTAGTACTAGCTCACTGGCTATAGGTGGTGGTGCAACAACTAACCTTGTTATAGCCTCTACTAGAACTGGTGTAGGTATATACGGAATAACTGCACAACAAAGTCCAGCGATAAGCATGAGAATACAAGCTCCTGCAGTAGGTGGATTGCATGCTGCAATAGACGAGACAATAACATTTAATACAGGTAAGAATACTCAAGCATTATTAGCGGCAGATGCTCTTCCTCTATTACAGGCTAAGACTGTCTTTAATGGTGGTTCATCTTCAATATATAGTGTTACTAATGTGGGTAATGTACTTAAGTTTGTGTCTAGATTAGGCGGAAATCATAGTGCTCTATCTATTTCTTTTAAAACAGCTTATAGTGGAACTGATTATACCGAGACTACTTTTGGTGGTGATGTCAGTAGCGTAGTTAATGTAACAACAACTGGGGTTAATAGAAATATACCTCCAGTAACAATGACTATTACTTTTCCAGCAGGAAATACTTCATCTAAGTACTTAGAAGGAACATTTAGTCGTGCTAATATAGTCACAGAAGTAGATACATTAATAGATGCAGATAATAATTGGACAGGGGTTACAAGCACAGGTTTAGTAACAGCAACTGCTGGTGCAATCGGTGTTCAGGCTAATAACTTTGGTGTAGCAGTAACTAGCATAGGCTCTTTACCAAGTGGATTTACTAATGGTACTTTCACTTTGGCACAGACAAGAGCTGGTCGAGCAGCACATAGTACAACAGATACTATCACACTAACTCCACCTCTAGGTAATGCAATACAAGTGAACTTTAATAGTACAACTGCATTTGATCCTGACTCAGGAAGTAGTCCTACTAATGTAGAAACTATAACTGCTACGGAGATAGCAACAGCATTACAAGCGGCATGGACAGACACTACTTATTTCACAGTATCTAGGTCTAATGAGGTATTGACGTTTACTAGTGTGACTAGAACAAATATCACAGGATCGTTTAGTTATACAGTGGCAAACGGTACGTCTAGAACTGGCACATTAGTTAGTCCTTTGATTGCGAATTCTACAGGAAGTAATATAGCAGTAACAGAAGGTATAACTGCAGTATATGCTAAAATGACTCGTGTCACAATCACTCTACAAACACTTGCAGGTGATAGTGTGATATGGGATAAGCATTACGGAGAAGGTCCAGGAAGATTATTAGATCCTAATTTTTCTCCAGCAGCAAATGATAATACCTATGGTGATACTGGACTCACAAGTGCAAGTGCTTATCTAGCAACTTACTACAATCCAGATGCTACTCAAAATAGTACAGAATTAGCTAAGCCTAACGGTGTTGTTGTCAATACACTATTAGCTATGCAACAAGCTTTGGCTGAGATAAGCTCTAATCAATTATTGTTAGTCACCCCTAATAATGCGAGTACACCTACAAGTATACAGATTAGTCCTAGTCAGTTTAGTTCTAATGCTAACTATGTTAAATCATTTAGCCCAGCTACACAAGTGGTTAATGCGAGTGTTGCACCGACAACTACTGCACTCACAGCTGCAGCAGAAGGTGTATTAGTCGCAGCAGGTAATCCTACGCAGAGCACTAGTGGAACTACTATAAGCACTACCTTTGATATTGTCAGACCTTGGAGTAACCTTAATATAAACCCTAATAAGTCTTTCCCTATCTTTGCAGAGAGTGGATTTAGTAGTGGTACATTATTTAATCGTATAAGAGCTGGTGACCTTGGATTTGACTTCGGAGGCACTAACTATATCTCTTATATTGAGAGAGAACAACTTTCTATCACACCTAACTTTGATACAGAGACTGTTAAGAGTATAGCGTTGTGGGCAGATGGTGGTACGTTAGCTACAGTGGGTGGTCAACCTCAAAGAGCAACTCTTCATGTGAGAGCAAGAGGTACTAACTATCCTGGAGAAGATCCGTTTCTCACTACTGAAGAAGACAATACTCAGAGTGATGCTAAGGCTAATAAGCTTACAGTTAATGACTTCACAGTAGCAAGTGATTATAAAGTAGGTGTTAGAGCTCAAGGTAGATTTATCAACTACAGAATAGATGATGCGAATAAAAGCACTTCATCTAGCTATAGTGCATCTAATAATAAAGCTTGGAGTATATCTGGTCTACAGATGAAGGTGAGCAAAGGAGGTGAGCGTTAATGGCTATTAATAATCCCCCTCTCACAGATAACAGTACTCTCAACATGGCTCTATTAGAAGTTATTAGAGAGATAAATCTTATAGAACAAAGGCAGTTAAAGTTATTGGCAGATATAAGAGCTTCCTCTAACTTTGCTGATTTAAAAATAAGGATAGATCAGAAATGATAAAGCTTATAGAAGATAATAATGTGTTTGAAGCTATTAAACTCATGAATGATTCAACTCAAAATCAATTTTATGGTTATGAAAAAAATGAAGCTATATGGATAGAATATTTTTTGTCATTAGTAAAAAAACAAAAAGAAGGGAGTCCTCATGTATTAGTTATCGGAGATTATATCGATGATAAACTAAGAGGCTTTCTTTCTGCTTCTACATTTAGTAATTACTATAATAAACAATGGGTTATGGATGTAAAAGATTGTATTGTTGATCATAATTACAATAATGCTTTTGTAGTTTATAGACTATTTGATCACATGATAGCACATATAAAGAAGCACGGTGGAAAACATTGGCGAGCAGACTCTGTTCGTAGTGAAGAAGAAGCATATAAGTATGGTCGCTTCTTACAGAAAAGATATAATGCAGAACTACATGTCTCGGTAAGAGGTGTAATACAGGAGAATAAAGATGAACTATGAACCTAACTTAGGTCTATATGATATGCGTAGAGATACTGAAGGATTACCTAAGTCTCTTGCTAACAGAATAAATAATAATATATGTATGAAAGGTGGTGGTGGTACTACTGTTACTGAATCAGGTATGACTAAAGAATTTATACCCTATTATAGAGAAGCTATGGCAGATGCTCTTGCAGGTTACAAAGAGCGTAGAGGCAGAGGTGTAGAAGCTACAGTTGCCGACCTTAGTCCTGAGCAAAGACAAGCCTTGGCTTATCAATCAGCTTCTGCTGAAGATGCTATACGAGGTCGTGGTGCTTATGATACAAGAGCCGCTCAAGACAGAGCTTTAAAAGACACTATGGGTAGCCTCATGGGTCAAGCTTCTAGTGGTGGTGCTCTTGGTTCTGCAAGAACACAAGCAGCCATGTCAGGAGCTTTAGCTAATCAATCATTAGAACAGCAAAGACAAAGACAGGCAGATATTCAACAAGGAATAAAATCACTAGGACAAGCTGGAACAACTAAACAAAAGTTTCAACAGCAACTTATTGATGCTCCTTATACAGAGCAAACAAGACTTGCAGGATTACTATCAGGTGCTCCTCAATCTCAAACACAAACAAGTAGCGGAGGTGGCAAATGATTGATTTAGCATTGAGTCCAGAAGACGAACAAAAAAGAAATCAAATGATGCAAATGCAAAAAGCACCTTTGGCGAGTCCTCAAGCTCCTCAACAACAAAAAGGAATGGCTGGACAAATGGGTGATATGGTTAAACAAAAACTTATGTCAGATGCTGCTGGAGCTGGTGCAAAAGCAATCACTGGTGGATTAGAAGCAGCTGGAACATCTGCATTAGGAACAGGAGCTATGACAGGTATGGCTACAGCAATACCCTATGTCGGTGCTGGTTTAATGGCTGGTAAAATGCTTGGATTGTTTAATGAAGGCGGAATGGTTGGACCGTTAAGTGCACAGTATAATGCACAAGGTACAATGTCAAAAGAGCAAGCGATGGCACTGATGAACAATCAACCAGAGCCTATACCTATGCCAATGATGAGACCAAACCCTGATGAATTATACAATGAGATAATGGCAGAAAGTATGACTGAAGCAGCTCAACAGGCTATGCCAATGATGAGACCTCCTCTAGGAGCAGATCCTCTTAATGCTGACACAACATATAGTCCTTACGACATGATAAGACCAGACAACGCACCTAATACATAGGAGAAAAACATGGCATTTAAATCTAGTGCAGGCACAACGCCCTATCAATCAGCACCTTCAATACAACCGAAGTATGGCTTTAGATATAGTGGTTCAACCTTTGCACCTTCTATGAGTCCAGCTAATGTACCTCCTGTTCAGTACACTATCCCAGCATACGAAGCCCCAACAGTAGCCCCTACTCCATATGCAGATAATACGTCTATGACTATGGGTAGTGATAGTGATAATGGGAGTGCTATGGCAAGTACACAGATGTCTATTGATCAAGCTAATAAAGATATTAATAATGCAAATATAGGACAAGACTTTGGTTTACAAAAAACGTATGGACCAAGTCCAATGAATATGATTCCAGGCTATGGTTTATTTGGACCAGCCGTACCTACTAGTGGTTATGGAACTCCTGGAACTGTTAGTAGTCTTACTGGTGGTACGTTTGACCAGCAAGGAAGATCAATAGATCCTATAACAGGTTATGCTAATCCTGAGTATGCTACTATGGGAGCATTTGCAAATCAGATTATGGATGATCCTCTTGGTAATATTCTTGGTGATCCTAAGAATGCTTTTGATTATGACCCTGACTCTCTTAAAAGTCAAACGGTTCAATTTGCAGAAGCAAAAGGATTAGATACAGATAAAGCAGCAACTAAGGATTTATTAGATAGAGGTATTAGCGAAGCTTCTGCTCAACCTGGAACTGCTACACACGATGCTCAATTAGGGATAGGTTATTCAGATACAGGAGCAGCTCCAACTGGTTCTCAATATAGTAAGACAGGAACATTTTCTACTGGCAATGAATCAGTAGCAGCACCTTCAGTTGATAGCGGTGTTTATAGTGGTAATATGACTGACAGCAATTCAGATGATAGTTTTGATTCCTATAGTGGATCAACGAGCTCTACTGCGACTGCAGGTCAAGGGCAAGGAACAGGAACAAGTTATGCAGATGATGCGGCAGCATCTGATAGTGGTGGAGGCGGAGGTAAGTAATGAATATTAAAAAGTACACAGAAAAAGATAGGTATGGGAATATGTTTTCCTATGAGTTTGATGTTCCTTCTATGCAAGAGATTCCTAATCCAGAAGTATTTAAACCAAAGGGAACTGATACTGTGCCTGCTATGCTTACTCCTGGAGAGAACGTAATCAATGCGGAAGCATCTAGACTTCCTGGAGTGCAACCTATGCTTGACGAGCTCAATGACAAAGGTCGTGCTATACAAAAGAAACAAGGTGGACCGATACCTAGCTACAAGAATGAGGGTGGTGTGGTTATCGATGATAAGATCTTAGATGGTATAATGCAAGTAGAGTCTGGTGGTGATGTGAATGCAGTGTCGGAGGCAGGTGCTATTGGACCAATGCAAATAAGACCGTCTACTGCACAAAATCCTGGATATGGTGTTAAACCTATTAGCCTTGCTGATCTTAAAGACCCAACGCTATCTAGAGACTTTGCTAGAAGATATATGCAAAAGTTAGCTGATAGAAATCCACAGTTAAATACAGATGAAATAATAACAGCATTTCATTCAGGTCTTGGGAACGTTCTTAAAGACAAGTCTGGTAAAGAAGCTCTTGGTCCTCGTGGTAAGTCGTATGCTGGTAAAGTAAATGCAGCAATAGGTGAAGTACCTCCAGCACAGATAGCTAGCTTATCTAAGGATGAGCTTGTTAATATGTATCCTAATGCACAAAATTATAGTGTTAATGCGGAAAGAAACCCTAAACAAATACAGCGAGATAAACTCGGAGTAGATAAAGATATAATAATAGATTCAGATGGCAGTGTACAATCAGTTAATCCTAATAGAATATCAGAAGATATACCTCAAAAGTTAGCAGAACAATTTGCTAAAGATGGAGATAGAGAAAGATATGATCGTAGATTAAATGAATATAAACAAGCACTTAAGCAAGATAAAGCAAATAAAGACTTCTTAGAAAATAAAAATAGAGAAGTAAATTTAAATAAGAACGAAGAGATAGCGACTCAAGTCTCACAGATTGATACTCAAATAGAAAAAGCAAAGGCAGATGGAGATGATACACTTGTTCAAGTATTAATTAAAAAGAAAGAAAAACTTAATGAAGGAAAAGTTGAGATTAAGGCAAATGAAGATGAAGTAGCAGTGGCTAATGAAGAGAAAAAGAAAGCTGCTCAAGCTATTTCAGATCAATTAGCTAACGAAGAAGATATAGATCAGACTGTGATGAGCAACCCAGAAATGGTTGATTGGATGACTAAGAATCCAGGCAAATCTGCAATGGATAAATTCTTTGATAAAGGAAA
>WLWG01003455.1_pt1 | contig 10675 bp, 12 predicted proteins | sample 6712871 | NCBI WGS metagenome assembly WLWG01 (sample SAMN12718693, study PRJNA515312) | sponge metagenome | isolation source: marine sponge | host: Mycale hentscheli | place: New Zealand: South Island, Marlborough, Capsize Point | collected 2003-05-01 | reverse complement strand
AGAAGTTAGTCTTGTATTTTGATCTACAATTTTATCTTCAGCAACTTTTAGATCTCGTTTAAGATCTACAATTTCTTGCTGGTTAGTGTTGATGGTATCTGTAAGATTAACAATATAACGAACGCCAGTAAATGTACCGACTAGCACTGAAGCTACTACAGGTACTAATACAAAATTCTTTTTTAATAAATCAGCTAGATTCATTTTTCTTTTCCTCTATTTCGTAGAAGAAATTGTCAGTGTCCTCAGTTCGCCATTGACCAACGTCTTCCACATTCCATTCACTGGTTTGTACCTTCCAGTCCGGAATATTGTCCTTAACTGTGAAAGAAGGTATGTCCCAAATTAATCTATTGTTTGGCTGTGCCGCATAGTTGCCATCATCTAAGGCAAGTATGTGTGCGCACTTATGTTCGTGCGGAATCTCTGAATGATCAGTGTCTAGTATATTAGGCTCTGGATGTGCAAAGTCAACAGTAAATAAATATTTACCGTGATGCCACTTCTTATCTTTACCAATATATCTACCTGATTGTGCTTCTAAAATATCCCAACTAGTAACAGCAGGGTAATAAGAAAAACTATTCCACAATTCCAATTCATCAAGTCTCTTGGGTGGAACAGCTGCGGGTTCATAACCACGTTGAATAAAAGCCGATATGGGTAGACGATAAAAGACAGCACCGTTTTCCATGATGGCATGCCAGAGAATAGCCCTACCGGTAATAGCTGTGATGCCGAAGATAATACAGTCTTCAACTTCGCCTTTATGTTTTTTAAGATCATATAAATACTCCCTTTTTATTTGTGCGTATTGTACAGGAATATTTGCATTTAAGTAAGCCATAAAATAACCTCATTTAATTGTACCCCAATTAGCTCCAGATTCATAGTCTACTTTGTTCTTGACCTCAAGAGGTATAGTTTGTTCCATTGTTTCTTTGATCAACTTTGCTTCGTGGTCCGTGGTTGAAAAACAAAGTTCATCGTGAATTTGTATGTGAGGTATTATACCTTTTTCGTAAAGATCTACCATGGCCTTCTTTGTCATATCTGCAGCGGACCCTTGTATTAATTTATTTAAAGCTTTGTAAGTGAACGCTGGTGTGTAGTGTTTGTCAAAGTGTTCTAGCTTTTCGTCTACTAACTCTTTGTACTTCTCCATTTGCTCTAGTTTGTAAGCATCTATTGCTTGTTCTTTGGTATACAAAGGCACTTCATCAAATCTATTTATCTTAGGATTCCATTTTTTGTCAGTGGTTTCCCACTTATTAAACCTGCAGAATCTATCACCTAACGTAAACAACAGTCCTTCTGCTGTTGCAAAATTTGATAAAGCATAAGATAATTGCTTAACAAAAGGTACTTTACCATGGTAAGTTTGAAATAGTTTAGTAGCTTCCATAGGTTCTAAACTTAATTCTTTTTGTAATTTTATCTTACCCATGCCATAAAACAGACCCAGGTTAATTACTTTAGCTTGTGATCTTGGTATGTTTGCCATGTCTGCAACAATTTGATGAAAGTCTGCATCTTCTTTGTCAAACTCTTCTTGTAAACCATCAGTACCAGGTAGTCCTAGTTTGATTGCATAGTGCACTACAATACGTGGTTCTTGTTGTGAGTAGTCAAAGCTGCCCCACTTAGCACCTTCTTCAGGTATAAATAACTCTCTCATCTTTTTACCAATGTAACCCTTTGATGGAATCTGTTGTAAATTAGGATTACTCATAGAGAATCTGCCAGTTACTGTTCCACCACTATCACCTCTTATTTGGTTGATGTCAGCATGTATTCTGCCATTGTGAACAAAACCTAATAGACCATCTACGAATGTGCTTTTAGCTTTGTCACATTCTCTAGCCTTGGCTACCATTCTTAAAAATCTATTCTCGTGTGTACGCAAATAATCTTTTGGTAATTGTGGCATCTTAGATTTAGGTGTTGTTTTATATTCTTTAATCTTTTGATGATCTAATAAATTTTTTATAGAAGCTGCTGCCCAGATTTGTATGTCTAGACCAGTTTTGTTTTTAATAATATTAATTAAATTATTTTTTCTTTTCTCTAACTTTTTTCCAAACAGTTTAGCTTTTGGGGTATCTATCTTAACGCCCTTAAACTTCATGTCAACCAGGCAAGGAAATAATTTTGTTTCTAATTCAAATATATTTCTACAAGTTTTCTTTTCATTATTTTCTGGTTTAGTATATAATACGTCGTCTAATTTTTTATTAAATAACTTCCACAGACGTAAAGTTAAATTCACATCTTGTTTTGCATACTCTTTTACAACAGACGCAGGTAGTTTATGCATGTTAGTCATAGGATCTTTTACGGTCCCGCCTGACCATGCTAGTGTTTTTTCTTGTAAGTCGTATTTATATTTTTCATCTTTTAAATAATCTTTTGAAAGAGAATCCAATGAGTATTTAAATCTATTCTCATCAACTACAGAGGCTGCAATCATTGTATCAACAACTCTGCCTCTCATTTTTTTACCAGTGACAGCTCTTATCCAACACACATCATACATTGCATTGTGAAAAACCTTGGTAATTTTTTCATTCTGAAATATCTTTTCGTTTAAAGATTCCCATATTTTTAATTTTTTATCTAATGTTAATTCTGTATCTGCGTGACTCAATGGAAAGTATGCAATCTCTTTGTCAGTTGCAACTGCAACACCACAAACAAAGCCGTCGCCTCTAATCGCACCCAACCCTTTTGATTTTAAATTAGGATCGTATGTTTCAATATCAACTGCTACTGTATCTATACCTTCTAAGTCTAAATCTTCTGGTGTGTTACACATTGTAATCCCTCTCAATTATCATTTCTATAAAGTGTATTGCTTTCAATAGATCTTGTTTCTTCCCTTTGTCACGATGTCTTATAATATATTTTATAGCACACCCTTCTGGGTATAGCAATTCATTCTCAACTACAAACTTACTTGGTTGAATTTTATATTTTTGGTAGTGATTCCCGCCGTGCTGCTTGTCCCATACTTTACTCATTGTCGTACTCCTAGTGTGTATTGTTTTTGTGATGCGATTGTCCAACAATCAACTCTTCCTCTACTGTAACCCACATACTTTAAACGAAGTTGTGTAAAATAATCTTCTCTTCTTGTTGCAGTCAAATCAACAATAACATTGTCAAACGTCATACCTTTTACTTTGTGTATGTTTCCGTATTGAACTCTGCTTACCTCTTCGACATCAACACCATTTCTAATTAATTGTCTTATGAACTTAACCTGTTCTTCGTTTATTTTACTTTTTATTCGAGTGTCTAAAAAGTCTGTAAATTCAAGGGTTTTCTCATATAAATAGTTTTTATTTATTAATTCTTGAATCGTATATTCTTTGTCAATCCAATCTTTAAATGTCTCTTTGCCTTTGCCTTTAACGATAGTTTGCATACCCATATACTCCCAGAAATATTTTACTTGTCGTAATGATACAGGTTTACCTTTTACAAAGTCAGGCCAAACTTTATGACAGTCAAATTGTTTTTTAGATACAAACGCTGAATTACCTACAGCACAAAAATTAATTCCGTTTCTTAACAGAAAAGCTCTAGCCCATTTGTGTGAAGGGTTACCTCTGAATGTAAATAAAAAACTTTCTTTTGTATTTTTTATTTTATCTAACAATACTCGCATGTGTGAACAGTCTGAAATGTAATCAGGTAAATGATAGTGATGACCTATTATATCTTTAGCAGGTTTCCATACTCTGTTGTATTCATACTCTTGCCAGATAGGTGCTATAATTTTTTTACACAATTCGTTTATAGTTTTACCACATCTAAGTCCGTCTTCTAATTGTTCTGCATCTTTAGATATTGTATGAAAGTAATCTGCATCAGCTCCTGCCCATTCAAATATAGTTTGATCTGGATCTCCTACCATAATAAATTCTTCTGCACTGGTTGCAATTTTTTCTAAAGCTTTTCTTTGAGGTACGTTACTATCTTGTGCTTCATCAACTATTAAGACATCTATGTCAGGCACTTTAACATTTGGATTGTTAAACTCTTGTATCATATCTTCATAAGCTCTAACTTGTTCATTCTTTTTATAATCGTTAGCCCATACAATCATTTGATTTATCATTCTTAAATCTTTGTAAGTTTTTAAATCACCTTTTTGTTTTAACATAAGATAGTATTCTTTAGTTGTTAATCCTCTGCCGATTGCACCTTTTACAAATTTATAAAAGTCATGATCTTCTGAAACGTTTTCTTTTACATCATGGTATTTAAATTCTTTGTGCATCCTACATAAATTAATGTGGTCCTCATCTTTGAATAAAGATTTTTTAATTAGTTTACTTTGACAGTACTTGTGAATTGTACATATTCTATTTTCAAAAAAGTTCTCTTCTAATTTCATGTTTTTAATTTCAGGAAGATCTTCTACAGCTTCTCTAATTTCATCAGCAGCTACATTGGTATGTGATAGTAGAATCATTTTTTCTGGTGAATAAGTTTTTAATAAGTCTTTGTATTTACTTTTCAAATATATGTGCGTCTTACCTGTCCCTGGAGGACCAACAATAAATTTAAGATTGCTCATGTTCTATTTGTTTTACCTCCGTCACTTCTTCAAACTCACCTTCATGAATTAAATTAGTTTCATCTACGTTATAGTTTTCTATTTTATATGTAGAGCAAGAGTGCTCTTTGTATTTACCTCTGTATTTCTTTGCTTTTAAAACGTTCCTGCATTTTAAAACTAAATCTACCCTAGCCATACTTACTCTTTTCTTTTGTAAATAGTCATCAAACTTATCTAATTTAAATTCTAAACTTTCATTTTTAATATTGTAAAAAGGCATACCAAATAAATGTAATTCTTTTTTGTCTGTAAATGCTTTGTGTTCTGCAATAAAACTATCAAACCAACCAATGAATCGTAAGTCCTCGCTAGATTCTGGATCATAATCTTGTGACTTTCTACGAGTCTCAAACTTAGCTATCATCATTTTTTCAAAGTCCATCTCTTTCATGTATGGTAAAAATACTGCAGCTTGTTTCATTACTTCATTATAAAATATTTTTTTATTCATTAACTGTGGTCCTTCTACAGTTATATCTTTTTCAACTTTCTTGCCTTCTTCTGTCGTGTATATCTTTACAAAATATCTATCACTTCCATACTCTGTTATCTCTCCAACGTGCTCTTGTATTTCTTCTGTCTTGTTTTCAATACCAATCCAACTGAATAATTTTACTACATCTTTTTGTTCTACATTTAAAACTTCTGCAAGTTTAGGAATTCCATATTGTTTTTCTGCTTTCTTACCTGTCGTTCCTTTTTCATTTCTTTTTTCAGCTTCAGTGTCATTAGCTTCAATTGCAATGTTATGTACAAATTTATCTATTTCATCTGCCGTCCAATCTGTATTCTTAATCAAAGTTCCGGCTACTGCTGTGCAATAAATATCTCTGGACCCAGCAGAAGGATATATAATTGTAAGTGCAGTAGACAAAGCAATCTTACCTACATCAACTTTTATATTTCCACTATACTCGTGAATGTTAGTATAATCTGCCCACTCAACTACTTCTCCATTGTCATCGTAAGGTGACTCTGGAACTATTGTATATCTTTCTTTACCACTTCTTAACTCACAAAGAGTTGCACCATGTGGAAACTTCTCAAAATTTTTTTCAAAACTTTTTGGTAATATGTATTGTGTAAATTTGCAGGACCCTGTCCAAAGGTAATGACTGTTTGGATTGTTTCTTCTACCATAAACTGCTCCACAGTCTTTTAAATAATGTGTTATAAATCTTCTGACAACAAAGTTGTCTATATCTAAATCAATGTGTTGATCTAATCGTAATGCTATCTGTGCTTTTGCGTGATTGTTTTTCCATTCTTCTTTCTTGAGGCTAAAATCATCTTTCTTCCAACTGACCCTGGCCTTCTTTTGATCAGTGGGTATTATCACGTGACCAAGATCAAGCCAATCTTCATAGGTTATAGGTTTTGTATTTATCTTATCATTCATAAATTAAAAGTGGGCGTTTCCACTCTCGCTTCGACGCCCACTACCTAGGATATTATAAATTCAAAGATGTTTTAGTTTGCTCTTGAACTTCAGGTTTAGCTTGTACTTCACCTTTACCTACGCTCACTGCAAAGTTTTTTGCCATGTCATAGATAGCTTTATCTGTAACTGGTCCTACCTTTGCTACATCCCAACCAAACCATGTTCCTTTGTCGTTAGACATCTGAACGGTTGATAGTTTATAAATGTGGCTGTAAGTTGGCGGTGTAAACAAACCATTTTTACCCTGCATTTTGATACCCATCATCATTGAGTTCCATTTTCTACTAACTTTAAGTTGAGTAGACTTCATAGAAATCAAAGCAGTTGATGGTGTGTCACCTACTGTTAATACAAAATGACTAGCAGTATTATCAAGGTAGTTACCATTTGGTAATCTATCTTTGTAATCTTTGCCTCTAGTCGTTTGGCTTACAATATCACTGTCTGCCTCGTGAATTGCAACAGGTGCACCAGTGCTGGTACCTCTGTCTTGCCATTCAATGTACTGTCGTTTGTAGTGACAAGGTATAACCTGTAAAGAATCATACAATTGATTAGTTACAGTGTTTATGATTTTGCCTGGCTCTGCGCCCTCGACGTACTTACCATCTCTTTTGTTTACCTCTGGAGATAGTTGACCCAAAATTTTTAGGAATGGTAACGCAAGATCTGCTTGCGAAATATTCTGGGCTCCTTGTTGTGCATCAGCTTCCATATCAAATGTAGCCAGTGCACCATTCTTTTTTTCTGTTACTTGGTTCATGTTATTTGTTCCTTTTTATTGTTGTCTTATTCTCCGAGAACACCCCGAAGATTTCCGTTGGCATTTCTTTACCTGCCTCAATACGCTCACGGACTAACGCTTTCAGAGTCATAGGCTCCACCTTCAACTTTTGTGTCGGTGAAAGCCCTTGACCCTTCGCAAGTTCAGCATAGTGTGCTGCCTTGTTATCTTCGCCACGACCAAAAGACACCGAGATCTCATTCTTAATAATATCTCCTAGTCCATTGTCACGAAGCCAGTTAAACGCCATCTCTTTATTCGCCTCTGTTATGTGCGCTTTGTATGACGTAGAAACTTTTAGATGTGATCCATCTTCAAGTTTTAATTCAGCTAAACCCATTTCAGACATCATGGTTGGTATGACCTCACCTGATAATCTTTCAATGTCTTTTTTTGTATTTTTTAAATTGTCTTCTTGTAGTGCAAGTCTTGCATTTAAAGATTCTAATCTTTCAACTTGATCTGCAAGAGACTGTATGTTGTCAGTCTTTTTCATTGCATCTTGTTGGTCTTCTTCAAAATTAATTGACCCACTACCTGTAAATGTTTTTATTTTTATATTATGTTTTATGCTCATCTATTTCTCCTTTCTCGTATAGACTAATTGAAATAGGATAATATTTTTTTTCTTGTTTATCCCATTTTAATAAATTGTATTTACCATTTGTAATATCAGAAACTATAGAACACGCTACACCTATTAGAGCAGGATCACCTGTTAATAATAAATGATCACCTTCTTTAAAATTTTTTAATCCTTGTCTTAATTTATAAACTAAAGGACCAGGAGAAAAAATCATTTGTGAAAATTCTGGTAATAAAAAAACTAAATCACCATAATCTTTTGCACCTATAATATTTATTTTAGGAGTGCCTGCTTGGCTTCCTGCAATATGCTGTATAACATAAACTGTATTTTCTGCTTTCATGACTTGACATATAATTCATCATACCTTATATGTCAAGGTAGAAAGTTATGAATTACAAATTTAAATTAAAACCTTACAAGCATCAATTGACTGCTTTAGAAAAGTCATGGAACAAAGAAACGTATGCGTACTTTATGGAAATGGGTACGGGTAAAACAAAAGTATTAATCGATAACATGTCAATGTTATATGATAAGGGTAAAGTAAATGGTGCTTTAATTATTGCACCCAAAGGTGTTGTTAAAACTTGGTACGAACAAGAACTACCAACTCACTTACCAAATCATATAGAGAATGTGACCGTATTGTGGCAGTCAAACATTACAAAAAAACAACAAGAAAAATTAGAAACATTGTATGAAATAGGAACAGCACTTCATATTTTAATTATGAATGTAGAAGCTTTATCAACTAAAAAAGGTGTAGATTTTGCAGCTAAATTTTTAAACTCACACAGCACATTAATGGCTATTGATGAGTCTACTACAATTAAAACACCTTCTGCTAGAAGAACTAAAAATATAATTAAACTAGGACGTATGTCAAAGTACAGAAGAATCATGACAGGTTCTCCGGTTACTAAAAACCCATTAGATTTGTACACGCAGTGTGAGTTTCTTGATCCGTGGATATTGGATTTTACTTCTTACTACGCGTTTCGTAATAGATATGCAGAAATGAAAACGTTACATCTATCAGGTAGATCTATTCAAGTTGTACACAAGTTTCAAAACTTAAACGAGCTATCAGAAACTCTTAAAAATTTTTCTTACAGAGTATTAAAAGAAGATTGTCTAGATTTACCAGACAAAGTATTTGTTAAACGTCATATAGCATTAACACCCGATCAACGTAAGATTTATGAAGAAATGAAAAAACAAGCTATCGCACATATGAATGGTAAAGTTGCATCTACCTTAACTGTATTGACACAGCTAATGCGTCTACAACAAATAACTTGTGGCCATTTTGTAGCTGACGATGGCACTACCCAAGGTGTTAGTAGTAATAGATTAAAAGAACTTATGGACGTGTTAGAAGAAACAGAAGGCAAAGCTATTATCTGGGCTCACTGGCAACGTGATGTAAATAGTATTATAGAAGAAGTTAATAAAGTTTATGGTCCGGGGTCCATTGTTGATTATTATGGAGTCACTCCTCAAGAAGAAAGACAACCTAATATTAAGAAATTTCAGGACGACCCTAAGTGTCGGTTTATGGTTGGAACGCCTTCTACGGGCGGCTATGGCATTACTTTGACAGCTGCAAACACCGTAATTTACTATTCTAACGGATATGACCTAGAAAAACGATTACAGTCAGAAGACAGAGCACACCGTATAGGACAGAAAAAAACGGTAACTTATGTTGATTTAATTGCTGAAGATACTGTAGATGAAAAAATTGTACAATCATTACGTAAAAAAATAAACATAGCATCGCAAGTTTTAGGTGAAGAGCTGAAATCATGGATATAAAATTTGAAATAGAACCTATATTTAAAATAGAATTTTTTAAAATTAAATGCATAAATTTTAAAAACAAAAAGAAAAAATTAAAACAAGTTTTAACCAAATATCCAGAAGTGCCCCAAGCTAACTTCTGCAGTAATAGAAATAACTGTAATATCAATACAGAGTTTAAAGAAATATTTAAAGATGAGTTTAGTTTAATAAAAACAAAATTTAATTCTAAAATATTATTACAAAGAGTTTGGTCTGTTGTTTATAATAAAGGTGATTATCATATACCACACAACCATAGCTCAACAGGTTACAGTGCTATACTTTATTTAGATATGAAATCAGACTCACCTAAAACCACATATATACAGCCATGGAACAATGAAGAAGATAGAAGTGTCTTGTATACACCACAGGTCAAAGAAGGAGATATAGTTATAGTGCCACAATTTTTATACCACTACACAGAACCAAACAAAATTAAATTTAAGAAAAGAATTATATCGTTTGATTTTAGTTTATGCTATACGGAAAAGCCAAAGTCATGGATATAAAAGTACATAAAAATTTTATGGACCCTCTTTTATTTTTAAAATTAAAAGAAACTATAACTGGTGCATACTTCCCTTGGTTTAAAAGTCGTATTGTAAAACAAACTGATGATATCCAGTTAATTCACACTTTTTTTGAGTTTGGTAGAGTTAATTCTGAATTTTTTGAATTATTAGACCCTTGCATAAGATTTTTAAAAATGAAAAAACTAATAAGAGCAAAGGTTAATTTAGTTTTAAGAGCTGATAAAATAAAAGAACATGGTTATCATGTTGATACCGACGGATATAAAGAATTTAGATCTGCTTTATTATATGTAAATTCTAATAATGGTTATACTCGTTTTGAAAAAAACAATAAAAAAATTAGAAAAATTAATAAGTTCACTACTTTACAAATCTTCATTTGTAATTTCCGATTTTCATATAAGAAAATATTAAAAAAAACTAAAACAGAAGTTGCAAAAGAAAAGATAGCAATAAATATATGGGGATAGATTTCACAATTGATTAAATCCCCAGCAATAGTAGTATGTTTTAAACCAATAGCTTTTAGAATATAAATATCACTATCATTTATAATTTCTAATATTGGAATAAAAGGAAATGTAACTAATAAAATCGTTTCTAAAAATAAAAATAAAGTTTGAACTCTTTGAATCATATTGAAGTTTAATTTTTAGATCTATCTAAATATACTTATTTATAAGTAATAAAAATTGAAAAAGACCATCGATACTAGAATAAATAATGATCAATTTATATTGTATCTGAATAAAATAATATATTTTATCTTAGAATTAAAATTAAAAATATTTTTTAATTATTAATAAAATTTAATAAAGAAGTAAATTTATTTTTTAGTTCCCTCCTATCAACA
>WLWG01003454.1_pt1 | contig 10681 bp, 7 predicted proteins | sample 6712871 | NCBI WGS metagenome assembly WLWG01 (sample SAMN12718693, study PRJNA515312) | sponge metagenome | isolation source: marine sponge | host: Mycale hentscheli | place: New Zealand: South Island, Marlborough, Capsize Point | collected 2003-05-01 | reverse complement strand
ATTTGGGGAGCCAGACAGATTGCAGCTGCTGACTACACATCAAAAGAGATTGCATGGCAGAAGGCTCGCAGTGAATGGGCTAATGCAGGCAGTCAAGGTGACCCACCAGCCAAGCCCCAGAGGTCTTACAGCGTTGTTCCTGACACTTTCCCCGCACTGGTATCTAAGGCTGACTACGACCGCTTGTGGGCTGTCATAGAACGACGCAGGAAATCGCCAAAAGAAAAGGGCAGGCGTGATCAAATCCGATATATCGGCCAAAGACAAACCCGTTGCATTTGCGGAGCCTTAGCGAGCGTTCGGACGGTTGACTCTCGCGAATCAAAAGCAATCAGACGCGAGATGAGATTGGCAGCTTCACGCGGTGATGAGAAAAGAACTAAAGAGCTGAAGGATGATTTAGCTAAAGCACCTCGTCACAGCTATCTCTTCTGTCGCGGGAAAGAGCTAAAGACAACTGACTGCACGCGAATGCCAATCAGGCTTGAATATGTAACTGCAAATCTGTTGGTTCGATTAAAAGGAGAACACTTACAAACATTGGTTGGTAATTCTCAAGGTGATGTTGAACACAAAGCAACTGCATTACGAACGCGAGAGCAGCTGCTGCAAAACCAGCTCACCGGAGATGAAAAGCAACTGAAGAATGCAGCTGAAGCGTTGAAAGAACGAGTTAAGACAGGAAGAGCAACTGCAATCTTTGAAGATGCGTGGGAGGAGTCAAAGGCTGCTGTTGATGCAACACAACAAGAGATTGCTGAAGTTCGCGCAGAGCTGGCCAACGTCAGCAGTCCCAGCGTCACAAGTGCGCTTGATGAGCTGGTGCGCGATCTACTGAACACGTTCTCCAGGGGCGAATCAAATTCTGAACAGAGACGCGGCGTAAACAAGCTGATCCAACAGCTGGATATTCAGATAACGCTCGATACAGGGTTGCAACGCCTTGGAATAAGCATGGGAGATGGCGCTGTTGACTGGCAGCCGATCAACAAACGACTCGATACGGCTGCCTTGCGAGCTCTGATTTTCGACTCGACATCTGTTGCTGTTGAACTTGATCCTGCAACGCTTGATGAGTTGAAGAGGTTGCTGCCCTCAGTGGGTGAAGGGTTGGTTGATCCAGCTGTGATCTTTGAAAGATTAGGTGTTGATGTTGGTGATCAACACGGTTTGCTGGATACAGAGAGCTGACGTTGTAAGGGTTCATTGAACCTACAAAGTAGAAAGGGCCGCGGCTCTAGAAACCAAGACGGCCAGGGGGCTTTTTGCCTTTTTCATCCGAGCAGATATGAGCTTGAGTTGATTAGTTGTCTTGATGTTGTTGTCAGTAGACGGTGCTGCATGTGCAACAGTGTTGCTGTTGACTTGCACCAAGTAGATCAGTTGCTTAATAAATAGGCAATTCAGCTAGATACACCAGCTAACAAATGTTCTTTTTAAGTACATAGGCTCTCAAGTTTTAAATCTAAAGAGAAATCTATGTGTGCATCCTCTCGACTTTTTCTGGGTTATGTTCTCAACGTTCGCAAGGATTCCTGTATGAGAGCAACCTCTTACCCCGAAGATCCAATTCTTCCTGAAACCGTTCAGCTTCAGTGTCGTATCCCCGCTTCGTGGGGACGCGCCTTGAAAGAAAGAGCCAAATCCCGTGGAAGCTCAATCAGCAAAGAGTTCCGAGTTGCCCTGAATCGCTACATCGCGGAAGAGAAAATCTCTGTCTGACTAGTTATGTCAGATGCTGCTTTTTGAACTTGATAATTGATCGCTTCTTTTTTTTCATGATCGACCACAATGCTCTTTCAAAGCCTAAAAGTGAAATCCTCTGTCGCTTCAACAAACTCTGACGAGGTGTTGAATTGACAGAGAACATCAACAGTGTTGTTCTCCAGCAACATCATGAGTTTAGCTCTAATTCTCATCAGGCGAAAGCGTCTCAGCTTGAACATGCTGCCCCGTTGGATCATCCGAACTCTCAACGTTTGCTTGCGTCTGGGCTGACACATGAGCAAGTAAAAAGCACAGGGTGTTTCAACTACAAAGGTGGCCTGGCTTTCACTTACTTGGACCCAAACGGGAGTGAATACACATGCAGCAATGGTGAGCCCTTCTTTCGGTACAGACCCAACTGGTCAGATAGAGAGAAAGCCAAGGCAGCAGAGCGACTTGAGACCGTCGCTAAATACCTGTCTCCCGAAGACTCAGGCTGCACAAAACCTTTCCACTCACCTCTTCATATTCAAAAACCTGGTTACCAACTCAGGCTGAAGAAAACCAGGTACCCCTTGATCCTCACCGAGGGTGAAATCAAGACTCTCGTTTCATCCATCCACGAAATCGAGACTGGATGCAAGACCGTCACTATTGGTCTTGGCGGTGTTTCGGCCTGGTCTGACAAGCGCACTGAATTAGATGAAGACGGCAATCGCCAGCTGATTCCTGAACTGCTTTCTGAGGTCGAGTGGAATCACCGCGACGTTTACATTGCGTTTGACAGCGATCTAATCGAAAAGAAGTCTGTTCGTTCTGAAGTTGAAGCTCTCGCAATTGCGCTCCACAAGGTCGGCGCACAGCCTTGGTTGATTCGTCTCCCCCAGGAGTTGCCTGGCAGTTACCAAGACCCGAAGAATGGTCTGGACGATTTCATTATTCGGCACGATTACGAAGCCTTTCTTGCATTGATGGAGAGTGCGCTTCGGCTTGAGGTGTCGTACAAAAACTTGGATCAGGGTAAAAAGCAGTTCTTCTTGAAAGGCTTTCAGGCAGAACCTTCAGGCAAGTCGGAATCACACATCAAAGCGTTGATGGCCCGGTCTGTTCTCAAAGAAACTTGCGCTGTTCGAGAGGGTGTTGGCCTCTACGAGTGGAACAAGACCCACTGGCAGCTGAGAAGAGGGAAAACTCTTGACGCATCGGCTCTGAAGCTCGAATCCTTCTTTGATGCCCAGCAATGGATCAACCGTGTTGGAACCGTCTTCAATGCCTCCAATGCTGAACTTGCACGCCGCCTGACCGTCCCCTCTCACCACTGGGCCCCATCGCACTTACTGTCATTCAGCAACACGGTTCTGGACACAAAGACAGGAAGGACACAGCCCCACAGCCCTAAGGCTCGGATCACAAGCTGCCTGCCTTATGCCTACGACACCAAAGCTCAATGTCCCAAGTGGATGCAGTTCTTGGAAGAGGCCCTGGGCGGTGACCAAAGCCGTGTCCTTCTAGTTCGCGCTGCTACCCGTTGGATCCTCATGCCAAAGGACAAAGATGTTCCCTTTGAGATCGACAAGGCCTTCAACTGCAACGGCCCAAGAGGAAGCGGCAAAGGCACATTCGTCAGCACAATCCGTGAATTGGTTGGTCCAGCCAACGTCGGAGCTGGTGGTCCTGATGTTTACGGTGATAAGGAAAAACTTGCCAGTCTGGTTGATAAGAAATTGGCGCTGGATGCTGATGCAAAGGGCTATTTACCTGACTCAACCAACTTCAACAAGGTGGTCAGCAACGAAGCGGTCACAATCGAAGCCAAGTACAAAGACAGCGCTGACGTCGCTTTAGGCGTTGTTGTTCTTTGGGCATCGAACGAACTGATTCAAGTTGCCAAAGATGGAGCTGAAGGGGTTGGGCGCAGATTGATTTCAATCCCCTTCAACAATCGCCCTGAAAACGTCAACATCAAGCTCAAGGCAGAACTTAGGGACGAACTGGCTGGAATCTTTCAGTGGGCTTGGTCATTACCTGAAGAGGAGATGTTCAAGGTGTTGTCTGGTCCTGTTGAATCCGAACTGGCCATCGAACTAGCAATCGACCAATTGCTGGCTTCCAATCTGACTCTTCGTTATCTCAGCGAAGAATTGCCCAATGGTTGCGATTGGACCACGGCATCAGGCCTTTATCAACCGTTTAGTGAGTGGGTAAGAAGAAACGGTCACGCCACTATCAGCGCAACCACTTTTGGCAAGGAATTGACCCGCATCAAAGGGGCTGAAAAGAAGAAATCGGGCGTGATCAAGTGGTCTCTTCCACCCATGAGAAGGAGGGATGGTTCAGCCGATCAAACCCTCCCAAGGTCTCCCTTTTATGACTACGCCGAGCATTTGGGAATCGGCAGCCAATCCACGCCAGACGAAACAGTCCCAAACCCTCCCAAAAGGGATGGTTCTGGAACAGCTCAGGAACAACCCTCCCAACAACCCTCCCAACAAAAAACCAAGGCAGAGACTGAGGTCTTACCCCTTAAAAAATCAAATGGGATAGTTGGGACAGTTATCTCTAGGGAGTTTTGTCAGGAAGAGGGTATGGGGGATACCCCCTCTAATAGGAATAACAATGGGATTAACCCTCCCAACCCGTCCAACTCATCAAACTCTGATTGTTTCAACCAGGATCAAAAGCATTTGCAAGAACCAGAACTGCCTTCGATGCCATTGATGAATGTTGATGTTGCTACTACCTCCAGTTGGATCAGTGCTGCCTCTGATGGTTTGCATGATGCAAGCAAAGTCCCAAACGAAAACAATATCTTCGAGGTGCTTTGTAGTTGGAAGAAAGCACCTTCAATTTCACTTCAACAGATCAAGGACATCATTCAAAGCAACCCTGAAGTTTTAAGAAACACTCTCGACATTAAATACTGATAACATCGCAAGTCCTACAAGGACATGACGAGGCTTTCTGGCGACTTGTGAAAAAGCACCCCGACCTTATTCCCTTCCAGGTTGCAAACAAGTTTTACGTTGTAGCTGGTGTTGCTATCTCGAACGACATTGCAAAACAATTGGTTTCTAAATACAGAACCAAGCTTTGATGGCATCAAACCACCTTGCATAGGCGAATGATGCCAACAACGTTCAAGCCAACATCCGTTGTGTTGTGCTCTTGCTCAAGTTCAACGCATCAGCAATTTGAGCAATCGTCTTTCCTTCTCCTTTCAACCTTTGACCTAAAGCCTGTTGTTGAGGTGTGAATGCCTTTGGTCTGCCGCCAAGGTTCCCTCCAACCCTCCGGCGGTGAGCAACAGAATCGCGAGTCCTTTGGATGGCAAGAGTCCTTTCAAACTCAGCTACAGCCCCCAGCATTTGGAACAGCAACCTTCCTGCTGGCGTTGAGGTGTCGAACTGTTGATCGAGCACCTGGAGATGAACACCCTTGTCATCCAGTTCAGCGCTCATCGTCAACAGCTCTTGCAAGGACCTAGCCCACCTATCGAGCTTGCAGATCACCAGCGTGTCACCCGACCGCAGCTGCTCCATGAGCCGCTTCAGACCGGGCCTGTGCTTCTTCCCTGAAGAGATGGTTTCACAGATCACCTCATCACAACCAGCCGCTTCTAGGGCTGCTTGCTGTTGGTCCTCGGTCTGGTTCTCAGTGCTGACCCTGCCGTATCCCCATCGTCTGGGTTGGTGTTGCTTGCTGCCTGCCTCTTGCTTGGCCGCGGCAGGTCGAGTCAAAGTGTTTGTCATCAATCAATCCACAGTTGGTTGGTCATGGATCAGGCAGTTGGCGCTGCGCTGATCCAACCAAACATAACCCATAACCCCCAGTGTTTTGGGTTATAGGTTTTGGGTCAGGGTTTTGGGTCGAAGAACACTGGGGTTTCAGCCACTCTTTTTCCGACCCATTACCGAACGGTTTTGGGTCAAGTAATCACTCAGGCTTTACTTGCTCATTGCCGGTGCAATCTCAACCTGAAGTTGCTTGGTGAAGACAAGGGTGGATTGTTGTTGCGAGTTCCGTATAGGGCGGCGAGCGGTTGGGGTCGTATTGGCGCTGCGCTGTCTTGGCTTGATTATTTGATGAGCGGGTCGCTCGCGTATCTGTATTTGCAACCTCAACCAGCTTTGCTTGCATGCAGAGCATTGATCAGCACCTGTTGCTTCTGCATTGCAACCTGACTTGACCTGCATCTTTGAAGGTCAGCTCACAGTGCATTACCCCAATGGGGAAACAAAGAAGCTTGCTCTTAAAGGTACAAGTGTTCATTAAATAGCAATGTTTTCAAGCCCTCTTGGCTAACCGATTAGCAACGTAACAGGTACAGATGCGTGTCTCAGATGCTCCATTAGGTTCTTTGTGTTTTGCTGCTGCTTTGTAGGCAACAAAAACTCCTCTCGTGGCGGGGCTAGTGAATTTTCAGTCGGGAGATCGATAGTGATACCTATGCCCCCTGCTTTTCCCTTTCGGACAATGACGTCTTAATCACTAAGCAACGGGCTTGTCTTCAATTTGTCCTTTAGCTCTAATCTCCTTAAGCCGTTACCTGCTAATGCGCTACGGACTTGCGAGCGCAGGCAATCAATTGAAAAAGTTGGGTGGAAAAAGCTTCTTACATGCTCTCGCTTTAAACTTGTTCTTGGCAAAAGCTTTGAAGAGTTCTTTGTTAATTCCTTTAAATAATTTATCGCTGCTTCCACCTATATTGTGCTTCAATACAGTATTAATTGTAGTTTTTGCACGAATTTCATTTAGCCAACCAATATCCAGAAGTGCACATGATGCTTCCAGCCAACCTAGCTTTCTTCCAATATTAGCATCAACTGCTCTTTGCACAAAATCATCCTCTGCTTTAGATGGAGACACCATAAAATTACAAACAATTAACGAAAGACTGATGATTAGCTTTTTCATTGGCAAGTATCCCTTGATTTGATTACTTGGTTAAATACTCTCTAGGAATATATTTAGCGCATTGTGGATACCCTTTTAATGTTTCGTCTACAATAGAAATTGCGTAGATATTGCTGAAGTTTTCTGTTGCCTTTTTCAGTATTTCTCTGATTACTAGCTCTGCGTGTGATGGGCTCACCTTGCCTATGTATGCTGTGGCACAAGCTGACTCAATCCACCCAATATCTCTGCCTGTATCTATCATTTCAATGTAAATTGGCATATCTCTCGGGTGTCCCTTTTTAAGATGTGCTTTAACAGGGGATACCGCAAAATTACAAGCAATTAACAAGAGACTGATCAGTAGTTTTTTCATTAGTTGAAAGCCCTTTGGTTAGTTTCAGTTTCATTCATTGGGTTGGAGACCAGATCCCCCATTCGGGTGTTCTTCGCTGCTGAGCTATCCCCCAATCGGGCTAGAGGCTCACACCTAGCTGCCATGCCATCAGCCTGTCCCTCTCCTCCTCAGCCAACAAGGGCACCATCCATTCTGACTCGACCTCACCAGCTACATCCCTTCCAAGCTCTTCAATACCAAGGGCCAGCCAACCCTTGTAGCCATCAGCGTCATTAGCCCTGAGTGCCATCAGCAGCTCTTGCAGCAGTGCAAGTGTCATCTGAGTTTCGAGGGTCATTGGGAAGAATCAACTGCTTAAAGCATTCCCCTCTGCATAAAAAACCCCGCCGCACAGCTGCTGCCAGCGGTGATAAGTCGGGTCCGACACCTCCAGGGCACGGCAGAAATAGGCAATGCTTTGACCCTGGTTGAGGAGCTGCTCAGCAGTAAGCAGCTTGCGGATGATCTGCTCGGGTATATGGCACTTGCCCTTAATAGGGCTTCTCCTGAAAAAGTCAGGCCGCTTGGGAAGCTCTCATAAGGACTGGTTCAGTTTTTAGGGTCCACATCACAACCTCAACCTGAAGTTATTTAGTGAAGGCAAGTTTGATTGTTGCGGCCTGTTCCGCATCAGGCCGCAATTGGTTGGCGTTGTGTTGGTGCTGCGTTGTCCTTGCTTAATTGTTTTGTGAGCGGGGTCGCTCTCGTCTCTGTATTTGCAACCTCGACCCGCTTTGTTTGCAGGCAGAGCAGTGATCAGTTGTGTTGTTCTTGCAGTAAATAGATCTGTCTTTTCGGCACTTCAGGGTCAGCCAACAGTTGCAGCAACCCCCATGAGGAAACAGAGAAAGATCAACTACAGAGGTTGTACATACATTAATTAGCAATATTTTTCAGAGCCCTCACTCTCACGATTAGCAACGGTTCCGCAACGATCCAGTAACGGTTACGTTTCATTTGCCGGTTTATGAGTGCTCTTAGAGACCGCCAACGTGTTGCCCCCATACCCGCCTGGGGCGGACGTCGATGATCACTGTGGAGGGCGGTAGAAGGTTCGTTGCCCCCATACCCGCCTGGGGCGGACGTTCTGCGGCATCAGACGCCGTTACAGCCTCCGTTGCCCCCATACCCGCCTGGGGCGGACACTTGATCCCGACTGGGATCTGAGGCAGTTAGAGACCTCTAAGTCTGTGGGAGTGCTCCCCATGGGAGCAGATGCTGCCAAAGCAGCTTCCTGCTGACACCGCAAGCGGCCAGAGGCAGGCATTTTGTGTCTCCCGGTCCAACCCAGGCGACGGTCTGTTCATAAAGCAGACATCGTTGATCTGTTGCCAGTCTGCGCTGTCATCTTCATCTTGAAAAGGAATTGCGCCACCTCTCTTGCGGACGCTGGAGTTTCGCCTTTATCCAACGAAACCGCAGGAACAACAGCTCATTGCATGGCTGGAGTTGCATCGGCGGATTTGGAACTATGGGTTAGCTCTGTTACAGGAGCTCGAACAGTTCAGCGCCTATGACAAAGGCAGCAAAGAGCGTGTGCCCTGCTGCCCGCTGCCCTGGTCCTATCGCTGGATCAAAGCAGACGATGACAGCTGGATCTCCGTTCCATTCAGTGAGGTTCGGCGTTACCGAGAAGGAGGTCTCTGTTGCCCAATCGCACAGGACCACAGACCACCGAGGCTGAACGGGTGTAACGCGTTTTCGCTAAACACATTCTTTGCCAAAAAGAATCACCCCAATTGGCCTGAACTGAAAAGTTGTCCAGCTCAATTGGTTCGCGGAACGCTCAAAGCTCTTGGCACATCATGGAGTGAATACAAAAGCGGCAAGCGTGATGCAATGGGCCGCACCCGTAAAGCACCAAGGTTCAAAGGGCAACGCTTCCCGATCAAGACCCTGAGCAATGAAGATTGCAAGAAAACCGCCAGCGTTGATGGCGACATCGTGCAACTGCCAGTGTTGAAAGAGGTACGGATTAAAGGCAACCGTGATGGTCGCCGCTGGCCTTCTGACCTCACGGTGAACACTTACCGAATCCAACACGAACCCTCGGGCTGGTATCTGCTGCTGGTGGGAGAAATTCCAGCACCAACAGTGAGAGACACGTCACTAGCAGTAGGGCTTGATGCTGGTATCGCTCACACCCTCACCACCAACACAGGCAAATACATCGACGGCCCGAAAGCATTAGCCGGATCATTGCAAAAGCTGGAGCGGTTGCAGCAGCAGATGGCACGGCAAGAGAAAGGCAGTGCGAATTGGAAAAAGACAGTGGCCAAAGTCAAGGCGGTGCACGAGAAGATCCGCCGGACCCGCAAGCTCTTTGCCCATAAGACCAGCACCTATCTGCTGCGGACTTACGGAACGCTTGCGCTGGAAGACCTCAAGCTGGCGAGCATGACGCGCCGTCCTAAGCCCAAACCAACGGAAGATGGATCTGGCACGTTTCTGCCGAATCAAGCATCAGCCAAAGGCGGTCTCAATCGTTCAATGGCTGATGCCGGTCTGGGCCAGCTCAGAACGATGCTGGAAGAGAAGGGAAAAGAACGCGGTAGGAATGTTGTGCGGGTAGATCCGAAATACACAAGTCAACGCTGCAGCGTCTGCGGCCATACCGAAGCGGGGAATAGACCAAACCAAGAACTGTTCTGCTGCTTGAAGTGTGGACACACCGAGAACGCTGATGTGAATGCTGCAAAGAACATCCTTGATTCAGCCACTAAGGGATGAGCTGATTGCTTCTGGGTAACTCAGATCAAGTTCGCCATAACCCATAGACAAACTATTGGGTAAATTGGCCTAATTCGGTCAGCAGTCCCATCCCAAAGGTCATTAGCTACGCCAGGGTTTCAAGTGGCATCCAACGCAAATCAGGAAAGGGCATCCAGCGCCAACTGGAAGAAGCCAACGCATGGGCGCAGCAAAACGGCCTGACCCTTAGTGCTGATGAAGACTTTCGAGACCTGATCGATGAAGGCAAATCAGCCAGCAAAGGAGTTCATCTAAAAGCAGGCGCTGGCATGGGACGCATCCTGCAAGCAGTCCGTGATGGGCGACTAGGCAAGGGTGACGTTCTCTTGGTTGAAGACCTCAGCAGGCTTTCACGTCTGGAAATCTTGGACGGGTTGGAAACGGTGTTGTTGCCGCTGATTCGCAGCGGACTGGTCATCGTCACTCTCGAAGACAACGCACGTCTGGAGCAAGACACCCTCAACTCAGACGCAGGAGCCCTGATCGGGTTCGTTTACAAGGCTCAGGCTGCCGCTCACTACGCAGCCAAACTCAAACGTTATGGGCTTAAGCACCGCGAGCAGAACCGCAAACAGATCCTTGAAGGTCAAGCTGTTTGCCCTGGATGGGCACCTGAATGGTTGACGCTGAATGGCGCTCGCTGGGAGTTTTCTCCCTACGCCGCCACCGTCAGGAGGCTGCTTGAAATCTTGTGGACTGAAGGTTCAGGTCGTGCCTCTCAAATACTCAACGCTGAAGGGCATCTATCCCCCAAAGGCTTGGCATGGTCGCAAGCCAATGTGCTGCGGCTGATCAAGAACCCCGCCATTTGGGGAGCCAGACAGATTGCAGCTGCTGACTACACATCAAAAGAGATTGCATGGCAGAAGGCTCGCAGTGAATGGGCTAATGCAGGCAGTCAAGGTGACCCACCAGCCAAGCCCCAGAGGTCTT
>WLWG01003449.1_pt1 | contig 10696 bp, 17 predicted proteins | sample 6712871 | NCBI WGS metagenome assembly WLWG01 (sample SAMN12718693, study PRJNA515312) | sponge metagenome | isolation source: marine sponge | host: Mycale hentscheli | place: New Zealand: South Island, Marlborough, Capsize Point | collected 2003-05-01 | reverse complement strand
AGCCCGTCAAACTCAGCCACGTTGTTGATGGCCGTACCGTTAAGTGCGCTTATATCAGGCAATTTTAATCCAGTCTTGAGAAGGAGTAAATAGGACCTTCGCGCGAGCGCCGCCCTCAATAGCTATCTGATGGCCTACAACGCGAGAGTACTCGTCAGTAGCGGCAGGCTGCGTAGCCGTAAGCTGCCCGGCGGTAGCGCCGTCAGTGACATAAAGGATGTCGCCAGCCACACCCGGGTTGTGGTCCAATACGCCGATGCCTTGGATAAGCATCCCGTCCGTAGCCGGAGCAGTGCCTAAAGCCATAGCCAACAACCCCTTGGTGGTATCCTCTCCGCCGACATTAGCGTCGACAGCTACCCAGTCGCCACTAGAGAAAGTGTACACCTTGCCCGCCGCAGTGCCCGCACTACCGAAATAGACCACCGTACCCTCGGCGTCGCCAGCGTTGGTAGAGCTTACCGTCTCAGCCTTAAAGTCTATCTGGGCCCCAGTAACAGAACCCTGCAACGTAGCCTTGACAGTGTCAGAGAAGGACAACTGACCACTGCCGTCCGTAACCATAGGCTGGTTCTGTGCGCCGTCAGCCTCAGGAAGGGTGAGCTCGTAGGTAGCCGTAGCAGAGTGCAATGGGCTCTTGATAGTAATCCCGTGCGTGTTCTGCTCGCAGTTCAGCTTGATGGCACCGGGGTTGTCCGCTCCAGCATCCTCGTTACCACGAATCTCTACTACGCCCGTGCCGTTAGAATCAAGGGCGATATTCCCGTTGGTCGTGCTGGTGTCGATTTGAAAGCTCGCAACGTCAAGGTTGCCGCCAAGCTCTGGCGCCGTGTCGTCAACGACCGCTGCGAGGCCGCCGCCGGTAGCGTCCTCAGGTTGCCATCCATTAGTAGTGTCGTACGTAAGTACCTGACCGTCAGTAGGTGTCGTAGCCGCTACATTATTAAGGTCGGCAAGGTTCGCGTCGAGGCTGATGGTGCCGGTACCAGTAATCGTGCCGCCAGCAAGACCCGTGCCGGTAGCAACGCTGGTTACCGTACCCACCTGAGCACCGGGAGCAATGCCGTCCAACTTAGTCTTGTCAGCCGCGCTCATAGAGCCCGCAGCACTGGTGGTAGCAGCCGTAATGCCAATGTCAGGAGTGGCCCCGCCACTAGACGTAATAGGTGCCGTGCCCGTAACAGCAGTGACGCCGCCGCCAGTGCCACCGGGCAAGTTGCCTACCTGAATCTTCTTGGTCGTATTAGCCGCAACGTCTACAATAGCCAACACATCGGTGCTGGCAGGAGGAGTAGTTAGTTCTGGTAGCTGTGAAATCTTCTGGTCTGCCATGCTATTCTGTTAATAGGAAGTCGACTCCGTTTTCTAAGTATATCTTAAAACCGTCCTGCTGAAGCAAGAACTTCGTAGGAGTAGGAGGGATGACTCCCCCGCTGCCGCCACTGCCCGTACCCGTATTCGGACTTCCCTTAATCGCGTTATTGAAACCTATCTGGATAGGCATATCACCAGAGGGCTATGATGTCAGAAGGAACCGTGTCGCTGAAAAAGACACGCTTCACCTGAACAGGAATAAAAGCGCCGGCAGCAATACCAGTGAAAATAACGTCGTCGTTGCCCGTAGTCAAGACGCGGATGTCGCCGCCAGAGCCAGCATATAAAACACAACCCGGATTGGTGTCGGAGTAAAGGGTGTACGACTGGCCTGTAACGGTGAAAATGTCCGCGCTCAAGGTCAACGTGCCCGCGTCATCAACAGCAGTAACCGTAGCCACAGTATCGGCTGTGGTGTTGTACACGATATAGTTGACGAGGTTGCTGTTGAAAGCAGCACTGCTGTCAACGAGCTTGTTCGCTGTAGTACCATCGGTAGTGCCACTGACAGTAGGTCCTCCAACATTAGGGATGTTGATGGAGTTGCTGTTAATAACGGCAAGAGCACGGCCCGCCTGAAGTTTTTGATATGCCATTACTTAAAAGGGAATTGTCGGTTCAATGAATCCTTGCGTCGACCGCAGCCGCAGTCCTTGCCCGCAGACACCTTGTCTACAACATACTTGATTCCGGTGGCCTTCGTGACCTTCTCGACAGCGTCGCCTAAACCTTTCATGCCCCTAAGTTAATACTTTCCCTTCCGTCCCTTAGGACTGCTCTTCTTACTGCCACCCGACCCAGCCCACAAGTTCTTGCACGCCCAGTACCGTGGCGTAAGCTTGTCCTTGGCCGTGTCACACTTGTGGCGAGCCTTGAAGCTCTTACGCGCCGCAGCACTGTAGTTATGACCGTATCCCTTCGCGCCGAAATGGATGAGCTTCTCCTTGCCGCCAGAGCATGCCTTGACCATCTTCTTCTTCCCCGCACGGTCCGACCGCGTGGGAGAGTTGCACTTCATCTTACTCTTGTCTGCCATCAGTGTGCCTTTGCTTGTATCACAATCCACTCCGTGCCGTTCGACCAGACCGTGACGCCGTTATACGCCTTGTTGATTTCGTAGCCCGTAACCTCGCCGTCGATAGTGCCGCCGCCAGAAGCCAGAATGACAACCTTATGGCTGCCCCCCGGAGGGAAAGTACCATCGTTGACAACGCGGATATACCTGTACTCCGCCTCAGCAGCAGTAGGGATGGTAATCTCATAGGTGCCAGTGCCGCCAGACCAAGACACGTCGATGATATTGGCCGGGTCCGTATACGTCAGGCTCCCGCCCGGAACAGCAGTAACGAAAAATGGTACCGCACTGGTCTGCCGGATATCGCCGATGGTATACGCATCGCGGTCAGCGTTGCGAACCGAAGACCCCCTATTGGCGGTTTCGACGCCGGGAGCGACGCCGTGGAATTTTGTTCCGTCTGGAATTGGCACGTCGGATTTTCTTTACGATGCGTGGGATAATCCAGCTCGCAAGGCGCTTGACGCTCTTGCGGCTGAGGAATTTGATGACCTTACTTACGACTGGTGACACGGGCGGCGGGGGTGTTGCGGACGAACTGCTTGCGCTTGCCCTCCTTCTTTTTCTTCTTAGCCGTAGCAGCACGCTCGGCCTTGCTCATGCTCCTCGCCTTAGCTAAAGGCAAACACCGGTCCGGGTTCTTCTTGTCCTTGCTCGTGCCGCACTCGCCCTTGATGCTGCCATCGGTACCGATGCGCACCCACTTTTCGTCGCGCCACTTCTTGAGCTCGCCCATTACTTTTTCTTGGGCTTGCGGGGTTTCATAACCTTAGCCTTCACCTTAGCCGTACACGGCTTACCATATCCTTTACTTGCCATAATTCGGGTCTTTGCAATATTTGCTCGCAGCCATGTTGGCATACGCGCTGGGGTACTTATCAAACGTGCGCTTCGCCCATGCAATGCCAGCAGGACAAATCTTATTCTTCTTCTTCTTCCTAGCCACGAGTCACTTCTTTTTTTCTGCCAAGCAGAGACATCCGCTTGCGCTTGGTTACAACCTTAGGGTCTTTGCCCTTCTTGACCACCGTGGTCTTCTTCATCTTCGAACCGCCAGAACCCTTAACCTTAACAGTAGTGCGGGTAGTGCCACCACGAGTGGTTTTGGTTCGAACCGTACGGTTGCCAGACTTAGTCTTCTTATAGCCCATCAGTATCGCTTGACTTTCCGACCGCCGCCCATGCCACGCTTGACCTTCTTTTTAAGCTCCCCGTCCTTATACACCGTCTTGGTCTTGTACCTAGGGTTGATAAGGCGAGAGACAGCAGTAGCAACTTTACTGTTCGCATTGATAGTACGCTCAGTAGTCTTCTTAACCGTGCGACGCTTACGCCACTTACTGTGGTCATGACGCTCGTCTATCCTGCCGACACCCTTGGCAGAAGGAGAGGCGAAGTGCTCGTACTTATCGTTCGTTAAGTCAGTTATCGTGTAAGGGTTATACTCGATAGTTCGCCTCCGACCCTTAGTAGTGCGGGTGGCAGCTTTCTTTGTACGTCCGTATTTAGCCATGGGTAAACTTATAGATAATCATACAGATGGTGGCCCCGACAAGGCCGAGGCACACCATCCTATATGAAAACTCATCGCGGGTCATTTGCTCACGGAGAAATGCGGCGGCTTGTCATGGAACGAGTCTTCCGCTTCGGGGTGCCCGTACGCGTCTTCTTGACGCCCTTGCGTGTCTTGGTTCCAACAACCCGAGTGTCCTTAGTAACGGTTCTCTTAGCTGCACCAGTTTTGGTTCCGCGCTGAACTCGATTAACCGTGTCCGTTTGAGTCCGGGTCTTCTTGACACCTTGACCGCGCTTCTTGGATTTAGTCTTGGTCTCGCTAACGTTAGTCACCCGGCTCCTCCCCGACATGGTTGCCTTGCGCAAAGGCAGTGCCTTCTCAGCAGAACCTGAGCGAGTGGTGGTCTTAGTCTTGGTGCCTTTACCCTTGGTCTTGGTCTTGGTGATGGTAACGCCGTTCTTGGTGAGACTGCGGCTTTTCGTCTTCGTCCCTCCCGAGGTGGACTTTGTGCGTTTAACTGGCATAGATGATATCTTGTGCCAGCAAATTACAATGAACTATTTAAAGTACTGGCGCGTAGTGCGCTACTTCATCAATGCCAAATACGGCATAAGTCAGCCCGACCTAGAGATGCTCATATTCCTCTATGACGAGCCATACTTTACCCGCGCCAAGTTCAAAGAGTTCAATAAAGTCTTCTCGTGGGACAAAAACAGATTCAACCGCCTCATACAAAATGGGTGGATAGAGAAAGTGTCCGTAGAATCAAAGTCGAGACTAGGAGTATATAACCTAACCTACCAAGCCAAGCGCATCATAGGCTATGTATACTCACTGCTCAATGGGACAGAGTTCCCCATGGAAGAAAGAAACAACCCCGTCTTCAAGAGGAACGTATCATACAACGACAAGGTCTATCGTAACGCCATGATGGAAATCAATGAAGTACAACGACAACATCGCGCTCAGAGATAATCGTGTGCGGACGCTCGTCAATCATCATAGTGTAGCTGCTGCGCTTGTCGTAATACAACTCCTCGCCAGCATGGACGTGCTCCACCTCAGTGCCCGAAGCCACAACAAGACCGCGACCGTAACGCAACTGCTTGGTATCGTCGCCGCTAAGAAGTAAGCCGCTCTCAGTAGTGACCTCCTCCTTGATAGGGTCGAGGATGATATATTTTCCTATAGGTCTCATGCGCGTGCAAGGGTTATAACAGCCTGTGTGCTGAGGATGGTGATGGCCACACTGACCGCGTTCTGTAACGCAGACTTAGTGACGCGCGTAGGGTCGATGATGCCCATGTCTATCATATCGCCGTACTCGCCGTTCTTTAAGTTGTATCCACTGCCGTCAGGAGCCATGCCGTAATCGTAGCTCTCGCCGCAGTTCTCCATAATCTGATTCAATGGAGCACACAAAGCTTCACGCAATACTTCAGCCGCGATACCCTTACGCTCTGATAACCAGCGACTTATGTTGTATAGCGTGACCCCGCCGCCAGCAAGGACGCCGTCAGCCATAGCTGCCTTGACAGCACACACAGCGTCGTCGACCCTGTCGTATAACTCCTTCTGTTCCAAGTCGGTATGGCCTCCGACCTCAATGACTCCTACACCACCAGTGAGACTCGCGATGCGGCTCTGGATGAAATCTTTATCCCCACGCTTTTGGGCGAGGGAGTAAGCCTCCTGAAGCTCAGCCACACGAGAACTAACGTCGACGTCGCCCTTAGTCAAGACACTCTCGTCACGACCCACAACAACACGGTCAGCCCAACCCAAGTCCTCAGGACCCATTAAGCTCAAGTCGTCGCCAGTCTTCTCCGAGTAGTAAGTAGCCCCAACAGCGAAAGCCAAGTCCTGCATAAGCTCGTGCTGGCGATAACCAAAGCTGGGAGGAGGGACAACACACAACTTCAATCCCTTCTTAACCACATTCGCAGCAAGCGTATTCAAAACATTGCCGCTGCATGGTGCAACAATCAAAAGCTTCTCGCCCTCACGAATGATAGGAGCCAACACCTTCTCAATGCTCAAGATGTTGTTTATCTCACCATCGCAAACCAAAACGCGAACGCCCTCTAAAACACACTCGTCACGACTCTGGTCGTTGATGAATAGGTTGCTCGCATAGCCGCGCTCCATACGGATGCCATGGGTGGTCTTAAAACCAGTCTCGCTAGTCTGACCCTTCTCAACCGTAACCACGCCGTCCTTGCCTACCTCAGCATACACCTCGGCAATAATCCGCCCCACCTCACGGTCGTTGTTAGCACTGATGGTAGCTACACTCCTCAAGTGCTTCTTAGTCAACCGCCGACTCCGACGACCCAACTCCTCCACAACCTCGTCAGTCAAAGACCGCAACTCCCGCAACACATCAGTCTTGTTGGCATCACCATCTAACGCCTTTAAACCACCCTTGACCAAAGCCTCAGCCAAAACAATGCTCGTAGTAGTACCGTCACCAGCCTCACTAGCCGTCCTGTCAGCAGCCTCCTTCATAATCCGAACCGCAAGGTTCTCTACCGGGTCCAACAAATCCACAGCCTTAGCCACAGTAACACCATCCTTGGTAACCGTAATACCATGCGTATGGTGAGGACTCTCAATAAGTACCGTCTGACCGCTAGGGCCTAACGTACTCTTGACCGCGCGGGCCAATTGCTCAATGCCACTGACAAGCTTCACGCCGTCAAAGTACAAGTCTTTAGGTATTTCATTCATAGTACCCCAAAGGTACCATGTCGCAATGTCGAATTCAAGTCCCCCTATAGAGAGAGAGAGAGAGAGAGAGAGAGAGAGAGAGTCTTGTATACAAGGAATAATATATGACATTTCCGACACTGTTGCTGATAACCAACAACTTAGCCGTACACAAAACGGTATCAAACCGACATGGCCGTGTCGATAATCGACACTTTAGTGCCAGAAAAAGAACACCCCGGACGTTTCCGAGGTGTTCACCTTAACCAAATCTGCTTGCACTTGTCTGCTCGCACCACAATATAAGGGGCAGATACTTGGAGTATTTGGGTTCTATAGCGTCTGACGCGCGACCCCGCGATTGGGAAACCGATTTTTTTTCGAGAGGGGGGGTGCCGTTTTGATTCCCCCGCTCGGATTGTTTGGCGTTTTGCTGTGGTGGGTTCCGGCCCCGCCCCCGGGATGGAACGAGGACAGCACCACCGCCCCGTCCCCGGTCTCGCTGAACGAGACTTGACCCCGCGCCCCGGCCCCCGGCCCCGGCCCTCCCAAGGGGAGAGAGAGGGCCACTGTCGGCTTAACCCCACCCCCACCCCATCCGAGTGCTAACGGTTGGCGGTACGTTCTGCGCTGTCCTGTTGTGGGTTTCATTTTTCGGTGGGTCTGTATGTCCCGTCCCCGTAGGGATACAGAATTAATCTGCATTTATTTTCACTTGAATGATAGTTTATTGAAATGTTTGTTGTACATTTACAACTCCGGAGGAGACAAACCCCCCTCCCAAATACACTACACATTATGAACAAGTACGCCACCAACTCACAGCTCCTCCAGAACATCATGACAACATCTGAGGACTTCGGAATTACGGACACAGACGTGGTCTCAATCACCGTCACATCCCGTGACCTTTCCCTCCACTTCAAAACCAGCGAGACATCAATGGCCTTTCAGGTTGAGTGTACCAAGCAGTTCATGCTGACGTTGACCGGAACCACCCACCACATCACCGATGGAATCTTGTTCGTGACAAACTCTTGGGAGTGCAAGACTCACAGGGGGCCTGTCAAAATTGATTTCACTCTTTCAGGTGAGTCTCGTTGAACGAGACAGGGGGCCATGGTGCTTGGCGGGGTTCGATTCCCTGCGCCCTTTCTAACCGACCGAAAAAGGTCATAACGCCGGAGGGCATTGTACTCACCACAGACATGGCAAATTCAGCCAACCCAATTTCCGCCGAGTTCGCATCAAGCGTCAAATTCGGCAACAAGGTCACCACGAAGACCATCGAGGCCAAGGCCAAGCAGGCCCGCAGTGCCGGCAACACCCAATTCGACCACAGCCTGACCCTTGGGTCAATGATGGTGCAGGTCAAGGAGTGGTGGACTGACGGCGGCAAGGACGAGGTTTTAGATGCTGGCTTCGATGCTGACTTCAAGGGTCAAATCAAGCCACTGACGGGCCTGAGCGCATCGCAGTTCTACAAGGTCATCCAAGCGTTCACCAACTCGGTGGAAAAGCCTGAGGTGTTCGCCGAGTACCAAGCCGCCGAGGAGGAGGCGGGCCAAGCTTGCAACGTCGAGCGTTGGAACAAGTTTGCCAAGGAGGGCAAGTTGTCCGAGGACGAGGGCGAGCCTAAGGGCAAGAACCTTGCACAGTTTCAGGTGACGGGCATCACCCCTGCGGTGCGCATCAATGCCGGCGGTCACTTGGACACCAACGCTGACGAGGACGGTGTTGTGTGCGGCTTGGCTGTGTTGAAGCGGGCGTTGATTGCCGGCGGCATGGAAGCGGCGGCTGAGTGCATCGTTCTGCCGGAGGAGTTGCAGAACGGCGAGACCGCCGAGGAGGTCGCTGAGCGGTTCTACGCTGACATCGGCTAAGTCTCGTTGAACGAGACCCAATCTGCCTCGCAACCTTCGGGTTGCGGGGCTTTGCGGGTGCAACCCATTACTACACCATGGAAAATTCCTCTCTCTTCGACCGCGCGGTCGCCCTGCTCAACTCTATCCCTCACCTCTCTTTCGAAGGGATGTTGGGTTCACACCTTTGCTACGGCTTCAATGGCGAAGTGTACCCCATCCCTCTCAGCGACCTGCCCAACTTCGTCCCGGCCCTTGAGGCCACGGCAAAGGACTGCGGGGTCTCCAAGTAACTGCTCGTCGACGAGCGGCCCACGCCTCCCTGCTCACCGCAGGGGGGCTTTGCGGGTGCAACACATTAGCTATGACCTACACTATCGAGAGTACCGATGCCATCCACGATGGCACCCAATGGAGCGGCAACTTCAGCCGTGTTGACCGCCACACGTTCACCATGCCCGACGATGCCACGCCCCGGCAGGTATGGGCCAAGGCCCGCAGTCTCGTTGGCTTGTCCGGAGTCCGTGGACGCTACGTCTACGACGATGCATGGATGCCATACCGGACGGCCACCATTGTCTTCTTGTACGACGAGGACTTGTTGCTTGGCGGCGACACCTACTTCGGGGTCTCTATCTGAGTCTCGTTGAACGAGACCGCCCTTGCCTCGCACCTCTCCGGTGCGGGGTTTTGGGGTGCAACACATTCGATATGAAAATATTTTCCGACCGCGCCTTGGAGCGCATCAATTTGGTCACCTTGTTAGGTGTCTGTGGCTTCGCTCTCCCTTTCGGCTACTTCGGCCAATGGCCCATGGTCTTGGCTTGGTTGACCTGCTTCTACCTGTGGATTGAATCCGACTGCGAGATGGGCAAGCGTGGCCTCCACCCTAACGGCAACGTTTGACTAAATTAACTATCAAATAACTTGTGAGAACAAAACATTCGTTGTATATTGCACTATGATTGAGATGCACACCACCCCGCTCCTTGCCCCGACCGATTCCGGGCAGACTGACCTGACCGCAGTATTGGTCACTGAGTACGGCCCATTGCAGGGTCATGCTTCACCTATCGTTCGCCGCCAAGAGGTATCGCGGTGGCACAAGTTGGACTCGACCCACGTTCGGGTTCGCGAGGTCTCGTTGAACGAGACTGCATTGGCGAACAGGTACGAGGGTTGCTACCACATTGGACAGCTTGATTCACACCTGCTTGAGGCGGCAAAAATTGTCCTGAACGCATGAGCGTCTTCGAATCCCTTCCCAAGGTCAACAAGCTGATGCTTATGCGCAAAGCCCTAATCGAAAAGGACGAGAAGGCGTTCGCTAACATGGCACTCATTTGCATCATTAAAGACCACCTCACCATGAAGGACCTCGAACGTGCTTTCGGTCGTGACATGAACAACCCAGACTTCAATCCTAAAATGTGTACCCCATGACCTATCACATCACAGCGTGGACAGAGACCACGCACCAGACCCTCATCGTTTCCTTCGACACCAAGGAGGAGGCGTTCACCCAAGCCAAGGATTTGTGGAACAACGACCTGCGGGCCATCACCATTGAAGAGATGTCCGATTCGGATTGGCCGAGGCGTTGGCGTTTGCAGTGGCCTATTGGTGGCGAGGCACAGATTCGCAGTGTTCCAAACGACAGGTGCGATGTAGGCTACCACTTGGTTGCCGCCCTCATCAACGGGGACGTGTCGGGTCTCGATGCCGGGGACGAGCATCACCTTGAGGAATTCGTGGCACAGTATCCTGACTGCGTCTTCGACCCTGAGGAGAACGAGGACGGACACATCGAAGAGTCGTTCGCTCTATGCGATGTGACGGGGAGGTACAACAACTGCGTGAGGATTAAAGTATTCAGGTCTCGTTGAACGAGACTCAGACACCGCGAGGCGATTTGGTGGGGGCTATGACTCCTCCACCCTCCTCAACCAACACCGGGGTGTCGAACGGAATGCCCAATCCGACAAAGCGACAAAGGGAAGTCGTCGAACTGCAGTCGGCGCACACATTGTGAACTACCACGTTGCTTAGTCAGCTTCTAGTTCAGGCGACAGAATGATGAAATGGGGTGACACCCATGTCGCAATACTCTGACAGTAGTTTAATCTACAACAAGTGTTCAGGATAGGTGTGAGTCGTTGA
>WLWG01003446.1_pt1 | contig 10709 bp, 6 predicted proteins | sample 6712871 | NCBI WGS metagenome assembly WLWG01 (sample SAMN12718693, study PRJNA515312) | sponge metagenome | isolation source: marine sponge | host: Mycale hentscheli | place: New Zealand: South Island, Marlborough, Capsize Point | collected 2003-05-01 | reverse complement strand
AAGCAGGACAAAAATTATTTGGTACATATAATAAAAAAACAGGCTCATATGATCCAAGCTATTTAAAAATAGGATCTCTTGGATTAAGTGCTGCTGATTATATTAACACTCAAAAACAATTAGAAAAATTAAATGAAGGTGCTAGTCAAGTAGTTGATGAATCTATTCCAGGTGGTGGTATTACTGACTCTGAAGCTTACGATCAATTTGTAGAAAGATTAGCATTATTAAATCCAGAATCTTTTAGAGTACCAGAACAATTTAGATTACAATCTGGTGGACGTGTAGGTTTTAGAAGTGCAGGTTTTGTTGAAGCGAGAGCCGCAGCAAATAAATCACCTAGCAGAAGCACTACTACTAGTACTTCAAACCTCGGCGGAGGTGGAGGTGGACAGGATTCTCAATATCGACAATATAGACCACCTACTCCTAAAAATTTAACTATAAAAGAACCTACTATAACTAATGATAATGACGGAGATACTAATAATAGAACATCACTTATTGATAGAACTTTTACAAAAGACAATCTAAAAAAAGTAGGTATGAACACAGCTAAAAATTTAGCGTTCAAAAAATTTATGAACATAGCAGGACTTGGTCAATTTACAAATCCACTAGGTATAGCGTTTGCATTAAAATCAGCATATGATGCGTACAAACAACCTAATGATGATGCATTAGCATTAGAGTTAATTACAGGCGAACAAAAAAATCTTATTGATAGTCAAATTAAAACGGGAAAAAAAACTGATGCTTTTGACAGAGATGCAACTTTTAATGCTGCTAAAATGTTTGATGACAAAGGTTCTGATGGATTTTTAGGTTTTGGTAAAAGAGAAGCTGAACCTATGACACGTCAAGAGTTTGATCAATATTTGGTTCAACAAGGTTTAGCAGAAGGTGGTTTAACAAGAACTAACTATGCAATGGGCAGTGATGATGAACCAAAACCATTACCTAATGATCCTACAGAACCGGTCAATCCTTTTAGACCAAAACCAATAGGTCCTTTCCCATCTAAAATGGCTGGAATACCTAAAGATTTAGATCTAGAAAAAGCTGTAAGAGATTTTATAGAGTTTAATGGAAGAGAACCAAAAGACATGCAAGAACTATTAGAATTTTTTAACGTCAAACAACAAGCGGCAGATGGTGGTTTAATGCGTGAAAACTTTGCTCTTGGAACAAGGCCCACGGATCAAGAAAGTGGTTTAGGAGGGCTTCCAATTGAGGCAGATATGAGGTATACTGGTGGCTTCATGCCATACGGCGCAGTTGAAAAAGCCGATGACGTGCCTGCTAGATTAAGTAAAAATGAATTCGTATTTACTGCCGATGCTGTAAGAGCAGCAGGTGGTGGTAGTGTACAAAAAGGTGCTAAAAAAATGTACGACACTATGAAACAATTAGAACAACAACCTGAAGCAAAAGGAGCAATGGCATAATGGCTGAAGAAGTTTTACAACGAACGATAACCGAAGCTCCAGATTATTTAAGACCTGGTATAGAAAAATATTTAGATCTTGCAACAACTCAAGCAGGTGATGCAATCGACACTTCCAAGTTTGCACCACAAGTTGCAGGACTTGGAGCATTACAACAGCAAGCACAACAACAAGCAGCAACACAAGCAGGGTTAGGTCAATTACAATTTGATCCAACTACAGGAGCTGTGTCAGGAGTATCTGGTACAGGTGTTGCAGGTTATCAACCTTTTTTACAATCTGCAGAACAGACTTTAGGAGGTGTGCAACCTTTTATTACAGCTGCAGAAGGTAGAACCGGTCCTCAAGCATATCAAGCATTTGAATCACCTTATCAATCTGCAGTTAGAGATGCAACGTTAGCATCTTTTGATGAACAAGCTAAACAAAGACAATTAGGATTATCTGATGCAGCAATAGCTTCTGGTGCTTTTGGTGGTGGTAGAGAAGGAGTTCAAAGAGCAGAGTATCAACGAAAATCTGACATGGATAGAGCTTTATTAGAAGCACAATTAAATCAAGCAGGATTCACTCAAGCTAATCAATTAGCTGCACAAGCATTTGGTCAACAAGGACAACTTGCAGGATTACAATCAGGTTTAGCTAATCAACAACTTGGTTTTGCAACAACACAACCACAATTAGCTCAATCAGGAATTGGTTTGGCTCAAGGTTTAGGTCAACAAGATTTAGCTTACAGACAAGCTATTCAAGATGCACAACAACAAACAAATCAAATGGCTGCATTTGAACCTATTGATAGATTAGCAAGATTTGGACAAGGTATAACTGGTGTAGGTGGTGGATTAGGTTCTGTTCAAACAACTATGGGAACACCTCCTCCTCAACCAAGTCCTTTAGCTGGAGCTGTTCAAGCAGGTGTTGGAGCATTTAGTTTAGGTAAATTATTTGGATTTTAAATGAATTATAAAGTAATGAAAAGACCGATGTTTAAACTTGGAGGCAAGGCTGCTTCTCAAGGTACAGGTATTACATCTGGCATGGATGAGAAAGTAAATTTATCAATTGGTGGTGGAGTCATTCAAGGACAAAACATGGGTGCAAGAGAAGGTTTTCAAGATCCTGATTATAGTTCAATGAGTGTAAAAGATCTTATGGATCTTAGAGCACAAAATGTTAATAAACAAATGTCTGGTTTAGATTCTATGAGAGACATTATAAGACTACAAACAATAGGTAATCTTGCAGGAAATGTATTACCTAATATTGAAAGTGGTGGGTTTAGTGCTGTTACAGATTTTTTTAAAGATCCAATGACAACACAAGCAGCTATAACTGGTTTAACAGGTCTAAAAAAAGTAGATCTTAAAGAAAAAGAATTACAACGTTCTAAGTTAGATAATATTTTAGGAGATAAAATTAATCTTAAAAAATTAGAACAAGGAGATAGACAGTTAGATATTGCAGAAAAAAAAGCTTTAGTTGAATCAGCTACTGCATTAAGAAATAGATTAACTGAAGAAGCACGTAAGTTATTAAATGAATATGGTGGAGATGTTAGTAAAATGCCAGAAGATGTCAAACAACAATATTACGACAATAGAAAAATAGGTGTTGGAGATTTAACACCTAGTGATGCTAGAAAATTAGCTATTGTACAAGTTAAACAAGATGAAGCTGCTATGAACAAAGCAAGAGAAGAACAAGGATTATCACCTAAATACTTTACTCAAGATGAATTAAAACAAAAAGTAGATATATTAGTAGGTGTTTATTTAGAATCTTTTAGTACAGGTAATGCTATGGGTGGAACTCCTAATAGAGTAGAAAGACAAATGGGATCACCGATGATGGGTGAACAACCTATGGCACAAGCACCACAAATGATGGCACCACAACAAGATGTTGCTATGGAAACACAAAAAGATTCAGGTAACAAAGTCTATGCAATGTTGAGATCTAGATTACCACAAGAAGTACCAGATGAAGTTGTTCAACTTATATCTTACAACAAAGAAGCATTTGCAGATTTTGCAAGTATCAAGAACCAAGAAGACGTAACATCATTTAACGAAAAATACGGTGTCGAGCTAGTCATAGATGTGGCTACCGTTTAAGGAGTCCAATGGCAAGAGACGAAACAACAATACAACCATTTTTAAAAAAAGCTTTAGAGAAAGCACCTGAAGATAGAAGTTTTTTTGAAAAACTTGGTGTAGGTATTTATGGTCCTGGCATTGAAGCTAGAGAAGATGCAAACAAACCAGCTGCTATACTAGATGAAAACTATAAAGATTTTGTAGAAGAACTTCCTGCAGAAGTTCAACTAGATGTAGATAGATATCTAAACATATTTAGAAATGATCCAACACCTGTAATAGAGTTTTTAGATGAGTACAAAAAAGAAGGGTACTCAGAGTATTTTAAAGACAGTAAAAATTTTTCTGACATAGCCGATAAGAAAGACATGGGTAGGTACGCAGACTTTAACATGATGGGTCCTGGCGGCTATGATGCATTATATAGAAAAGATGATGCAGGAGATAAAGCTAGAAAAAAAGTTATGGAGTCTAAATTAGTTCAAGCATCTCTTGGACCTGGACATGGTATATATACAGCAGCTAGAGGTACAGCAGAATTAATATCTGCATTATCAGATTTATATTTAGATACAGAAACATTAGACAATGTACAAAAAGCATTACCCGAAATAGATTTTAATGAAGTTTATGGTAATGAAGCGGGTGGAGTTGCAAAATTTACTTCTATTCTTACACAGTATGGTACAGGTTTTGCACTTGCACAAAAAATTTCAAAGAAAGTAATTGGTAAAGCAGTCAGCACTAAACTTGCACAAAAGACAGCAAAGAGTTTAGCTAAGACAAAAGCAGGAGAAGCAGGAGTTAATCTTGCAAAGTTTGGTGGCTATTGGGTACTACCAGGATTTGCAGCAGATACAGCAGTGTCAGCTACTGGACAAAGAAGTGTTGGAGATGTGTTTGGTGATGAAGAAGGAAATGTTTTAGAAAAAGCTTTAGCCAATACTAAACTAGAAAGTTTAGAAGGTATTAAAGATCCAAAAGAATATGCAGCTGCAGTATTAAGAAACAAATTAAAATTTGGTGCAGAAGGTACAGCGTTTTTAGGAGCGTTGACTTTAGTAGGCCCTACATTTAAGGGTGCATCTAAAGTTGTTGGACTTGCATCAACAGAAGTAGTTGGACCTGTATTAACAGGTACATCTAAATTACTTGCTAGTGAAAAATCTGGTTTACCACAATTGTTTAGATTTGTTTCTGAAGGCACAGATACAATTTTAACAAAAACAGGTATACCTAAATCCGATCTTTGGAAGTTTTCAGAATATGGTTTAAATGTAAAAACATCTATATTAAGAGCTATAGATCAGTTTAGTCAAAACTTTAAATCAGGCGGTCCTTTTGATGTTCAAACTAGAAACGAACTTAAAAAATTAGATGGTTTAAATAAATCCGCTAAAAAATCTACTGATATATTTATGAAAGATTTAGATAGACAAATGTATAAGTTAGCTGAAGCTGGTTTTGGTGACATATTATTTAATTCTACTACAGCCACAAACGCATTGAGACAGTGGGGTAAAGTTTTAGAGTATATGAAAGGTAATATAAAATTAAAACAATTACCAGATTCTTTACAATCTTCTGCATTTGCAATTAGAAAATTAATAGACGACTATTCAACAGAGTTATCTCCAATATTAAAAAGTATGAATGTTAAAGATGATCTTATTAAAAACATGGGTAGATATTTACATACATCATATGAAATATTTAAAAATAATAAATACAGAGCAGATAAACAAACATACAAAGAGGCTGTAAATTATTTTGTTAAATTGTTAAAATCTTTTGATAATACTTTATCAAATTCTGAAGCAAAACTACAAGCTACATTTAAAGTAAATCAACTGTTAGCAATTGGTAGAGCAGAAGGATCGACTCCTGCAGCTAGATTAAAAGCAATCGCTAATGCTGCTATGGAATTAAAAATACCTAAAACAACATTTAATAAATTTTTTGGTGATGAAAAATTATTACCGGATGCAATAGCAAAATTAATGGGTAGAGTTGATGACCCTAAACAAATTATAATGGATACTATTGTTGAAATGGCACACACTGTTAGTAGCGCTAAAGCTTACAAAGAAATAGCAGACTTTGGTTTAGGTAAATTTATATTTAGAAACAATGAAGAATATTTAAATTTTGCAAGAAAAAATGGAATACAATCTCCAAGAGCTTTGGTTCCAATAACTGTATCCAAACCTTACAATTTAGATTTACAAAAAATCTTTACTGTTGGTAAAGAACAAATGTTAACTTTACCAGAAATTGCAAAAGCCATGAAAGACAATACATTGATCATGGATCAATTATTAAAACTACCTTTTGTGAAATCTGCACTTGCAATTAAAGCAGGAGTACAGATGAACAAAACAGTATTATCATTAATGACACAAATGCGTAATATTACAACTGCTGCTATGTTTGCAACAGCTAATGGACATATAGGTAAAGGTGCAAGTGTTGCAGATAATTTTAGAATATTGTTTGACGACTTTACTGGTAAAAACAAAGATCCACAAAAACTAAAAGAAGTATTAGAAGAAGCTTTAGAAAATGGTGCATTAGATTCATCTACAATTGCACAAGAATTAGAACAATTAATACCAGAACTTATGGGACCAAGTAGTTTTAACATAGGTCCAATAAAAGGAACTACAGTTACTCAAGGTAAAACATCAGATCAAATTATAGAACAGTTATTTACAAAAAAAGGTGCGTTAGGAAAAGTTGTTAATAAAGCAATTGAGTCTTATCAATTAGGAGATAACTTATGGAAATTGTTTGGTTACAATTATGTTAAATCACAATTAAAACCTGCATTAAAAAATCTAGATGAAGTTAAAGATTATTTTAGAGATGTATACAAATATGAATTTAAACCAATAAGAGCTGATGGAACTAAAAAAACTTTAGATGATGCTATAAAAGAAATAGCTGGTATTGAGATAAGAGATACTTATCCAAATTATTCTATGATTCCAACTATAGTTCAAAACGTCAGAAAATTTCCTTTACTTGGTAACTTCGTGGCGTTTATGTCAGAAATGTACAGAAACTCTTTTCAAATTGTAAGAGGTGGATTAAGAAAAATGCAATCACAAAACCCTTACATAAGACAAATTGGTGCAAGACAATTAATAGGTTTTACAACAACTGTTGGTATTGCAACACCAGTTGCTATGGAATCAGCACACAAAATGACTGGAATAACAAAAGAAATGTATCAAGCATATAAAGATAGATTTGCTCCTGAATATGAAAAAGCATCAGAAGTAATGCCAGTTACAGAACAACAAGCAGATAGATCATGGAAAGCAAGTAATCTTTCTTACTTACTACCTTACGATGCAGTGACAGCACCTTTTAAAGCTGCAATGCAAACGTTAGCAGAAGGAAAAGATACAGATGAAAGTGTAATTAAATTATATACAGATGCACTTGGTTCTTTTTTTCAAAAAGCAGTCGAGCCTTTTATACAAAAATCTATTGCTTATGAAACATCACAAGAAATAGTACCAAACAATGATGGTCAGTTCAGAACTAAAGCAGGTGGATTAATTGCAGATATAAAAAATGATGATGATTGGATTAGTAAAATTATGTATCACATTTACAAAAAAGTAACTCCAACTACTATTAGAAGTATAGAAGAAGTGAGTCAAGCGATTGGAAAAGATTTATCAAAATCAGGTGTACAAAGAGATTTATGGGATACAGTAGTTAAAATTATGACAGGTTTCAGTGTAACCAAACAAGATCCATATCAATCAATGAGGTTTAAAGTAGGTGGATATGCAGGTGATATGCAAAATGCTAGACAAGCATTTACTAATGATATTATTAGCGCTAAAAATTTACAAAGTGATATGAGATTGATGAGTAGAGGTTTACCTGGTGAAACTTTTGCAAAAGAATATGAAAAACTACAATCTAATAACTATAGAATATTGTCGGAAGCATACAAAGATATACAAGCTTTACGTGTTTTAAATTTTACCGAAAAAGAAATAAGAGATCTTATATCAGGTAGAAGAGCTTTTTCTAAAAGAGACGTTAACAATTTGTTAAATGGGTTTTTTACTCCAGAAAATGTGCCAAACTTTAAAAAAGATTCTGCAATTGCAAATGCAGTTGCAAATATAAACAGAGAGTTAAATACAAATTATACCATAAATGATTTTATAAATAGACCACAACTATTTCAAATAAGAAATAAATACATGAACATACCATTAGGTTTAAACGAAACAGACAGAGAAGAGTTTTTAAGATCTACACCTGAAAGAAAATTTGAAATAAAAGAACCTACAATAGAACAAAGAGAAAAATTAATAGAAGATCAACAAAGTATTAAACCTCAAGAACCTGCGGCACCATACCTACCAGACCCACAAATAGCTAATATGTTTGCACAAAATATTAACCCAACAACAGGGTTGACACAGACAGAGACTGCATTACTATCTCCTGAAGAACAAATTATTAGACAAAGGTCAAGAACATAATGATAAACAAAATTAAAAGTTTGGGCGGTGTGATAGGTTTATCCTATCGGGTTTCTTTTGTAGCGGGGGTTACAAAATAATGGCTAAAAAATCTGCATTACAGAAAATAGAGGACCATGAAAAACTGTGTCGTATTATGCAGAAACAAACTTTTGAGCAAATCAAAGAAGTTAAAGAACGTTTAGCACGTATGGAGAAGATGATAATAGGAGGAGCATTTGGAATATGTATTGCGCTCTTATTAAACATGCTTAAATAAAAATGAACCTATCTCGTAATTTTTCTTTACAAGAATTAATTAAATCAGATACCGCTATACGTAAAGGTATCAACAATAATCCTAACTCAGGTCAAATAGAAAAACTAAAAGCACTTTGTGAAAATATTTTACAACCCGTCCGGGACCATTTCGGTAGAGTAAAAGTAACATCAGGATTCCGTAGCGAAGATTTATGTTTAGCGATTGGTAGTTCTAGAAATTCACAGCATGCAAAAGCTGAGGCCGCTGACTTCGAATGTGTTGGAGTTGATAATGCTGAAGTTGCTGATTGGATTAAAATGAACCTTGAGACAGATCAATTGATCCTCGAGTTCTACACGCCTGGCGAACCTAATTCGGGATGGATACATTGTAGTTGGATACCTGAAGGAAGACGTGAGCAGTTTATGCACGCTTATAAATCAGAAGGTAAAACAAAATACAAACCTATAATTGGTAAAGCAAAAGATATAGTTTAAAAATACCAGAGCATACACATAACAAGACTAATCCATAGTCCAAATCTTATAACAACTCCTGGTCTTAAATCCATTCTTTTAAATCCTCTCCCATTATCTGTGTAGCTATATCTACTTTCTTACGTAGCGCTTTTACTATTCGCGTATCTACAGTATTCTCACATATAATGTCAATGTATGTCATTGGTTTTTCTTGACCGATACGATCTATTCTAGCCTCTGATTGCTGTCTTTTTTCTAGGTCATAGCCATTAGAATAATAAATCATGGTTGATGCAGAGGTTAATGTAATACCATATCCACCAGTCTGTGTAGTTCCTACAAAGAACCGGACAGAAGAATCGGGGTCCTGGAATTTCTTAATATTATCCTGTCTATCTTCTTGTGGTGTCAGTCCATAATAATCTACATAAGAACTATCTCCATATTCTTTAGATAATACTTCAATAATATTATGTACATCTCTTTGGAATTGTGCCCAGATAACAACCTTACCCTCTACTTCGTTTAAAAGATTTAGCAACTCACCAATTCTATTGTTTGGCATTTCTTTTATTGTACCATCATCAGCTGTAAAGTGACCACAAGTTATCTGTTGCAGTCTCATTAACTGAGTCAACACAGTAGCTGTAGACATCATCTTACCATCTAGTTGTGCATGAGCTAGTTTCTGCATTTGTAGGTATGCTTTACTTTGTTCTGGTGTTAACAATACTTCTCGTTTCATAAACGTTTTCTTAGGTAGATCTAGACATTCATCTTTTAGTACACGATAAGAAAATTCTTTAAGTTTGTCAGCTAGTTCATCTAGGTTTCTATAACCCACTACTATTTGTACAGACCGACCACTGAAGTTTGCTGTTCTCATAACAGCGTACCTAGTTCTAAATGCATAATAAGAATTAAAACCTAGTAGTTCATCTTCTAAAAACTCACACTGTTTATATAAATCTAGTGGTGATTTAGTTACAGGAGAACCTGTAAGTATTCTTCTGTATGTTGCAAGCTTACCAAGTGTTACAATATTTTTTGTACGTTTAGCCTCTGGGTTTTTTATTGTAGTAGACTCATCAATAGCCATCAATGCTCTGTGAGAATTTAAAAACTTTTCTGCAAAAGCTACACCTTTTTTAGTAGACAAAGATTCTACGTTCATAACTAATATGTGCAAGTCCTCACCTGTTTCAAATAATGTATCTAACTTTCTTTGTTGTGTTACATTAATTAGTGACTGCCATAAAATATTTTTATGTTCAATGTGGTTTACTAAGTGTGTAGGTATCTCACCTTCATGCCAATTTTTTACTACACCTTTGGGTGCAATAATTAACACACCATTAATTTTACCATTATCATAAAGCATAGATATATTATCTATTAACACTTTAGATTTACCAGTACCCATCTCCATAAAATATGCAAAGTAAGGTCTGTCCCAAGACATTTCTAATGCCTTAAGCTGATGCTCATACGGTTTAGTTTTAAATTTATAATTCATAATATTTTTCTTCTTTCTGTATTGACTTCTATATAATCGATGTTATATCTTTTGTCAATGTCAGAAAGAATAGTTTATGTAGTTCAAGAAGTACCAGGAACATCTTCAGGTATTCCTAAAATAAATATTATGGGTGCACAAAAATATGGTGAACTCAAAACTTTATTGCCGGAATTATCTCAGATTATTTTTTCACCAGGTCCATTAATTTTTAAGCTAAGAAAACTTTTAAAAGATTTTAAAGCTGATGATTATTTATTATTGACTGGTGATCCTGCTATCATTGGTGTTGCATGTTCTATTGTATCTGATATTACAAACGGCAAATACAATTTACTCAAATGGGATAGACAAGAAAGACAATACTATCCTATTAAAATTAATTTATACGAGAAAGGAAAAATAGATGAGT
>WLWG01003444.1_pt1 | contig 10714 bp, 11 predicted proteins | sample 6712871 | NCBI WGS metagenome assembly WLWG01 (sample SAMN12718693, study PRJNA515312) | sponge metagenome | isolation source: marine sponge | host: Mycale hentscheli | place: New Zealand: South Island, Marlborough, Capsize Point | collected 2003-05-01 | reverse complement strand
TTTCTGGATCACTCTCGATGTTATATTTTGTGAAAATCCATCCTTCATCTTCTATCCCTGAGATAATATAAAGATCTTCGATGACTCCATCTAGGAATTGAGATGCTCCACCAGCTTGTGATCCGACTTCTACTTGGGCTGATCCACTATGGATTGCTGACGCTCCAGTAGATGAAGCAGTTGTGGCATAAGATGTTTTATTCTTATACATTGATGCCGTTTGAGCAGACACATCAACTGTCATGGAAACCATTACAAAAGTTCCCACATCCCCTCCAACAAACATAGCGCTGTCTGTGTCTATGATAGTTCTGTTAGTCGTTCCTCCATCACTCGAATACTGAACAAGCCCAAGATCCTGGAAACTAGCTGCAAAGAAAAAGGATAGTTGACCAGTCTCCCATTTAGCTACAATGTCAAAGTTTCCAACTGGAGTACTCGGTAATTGTTCTAACTTCAACCAAAAAATTATAGATATATCGCCTGTAATATCTAGTCCTGTTTGAGAAGCATCGGAGATAGACATTGAGTCGCTGTCAGACAGCTCAAAGTCTGCTCCATTATCTATTTGCCCCGTTGCCTGCCCAACATTAGTATCATCCGTTAAATCATTGCTATTACCAGAGGAATCACTGCGAGTAGTGTTTGCTGCCTCATCCATGTGCCAGATAGCCTTAATATTGGCCTCAAATGTTCCGCCAACGTCCTCTTGTGAGGTGCTAATACTGGAGTTCCCATAGAACATGTATATATTCGTATTGTCATCTGCATTTAGGGTTGGTATTCTAATCTGAAATATTACTGCTCCTGTAGTCGATGTATAGCTACGTATTTCATGGTCTAGCTGGTTGGCTCCTAGTGCTGTGGGGCTGGAACTGAATACAATATCATAACCATTTGAATCAGTAACATCTCCGCCACTCCCTGTAACTCTTAGATCTGGTTCGCCTCCTGTCCCATCAAATGTTCCCTTAAATACGAAAGCTCTATCTGTTAAGTTTGAAGGACTTTCTACTATTCTAGGGGGAACAGTTATAGAGACTGCAAAATCCCATCCTGAGGGTGGGGTAGGGGTTGTGGGTTCGGTTAGCCCTAGGCGAGAGGTGACGTCGTCTGTTTCAATGTCTTGAGTGCTGTTATCTATTGCTGAGACATCTTCACTATCCTTAATAGTACTAGTAAATTGTCCTGATGCTAAAAACAACTTAGAGGATAGAGCCTCTGTAAACGGTGTATTGGTTCCATCAAAAGATAATCCGTTAGGATCTGATTTGAGTTCACTTGTCTTTAGAGTACTAGTGAATTGGCCTGATTGTAGATAAAGCTTATCCCCACTGAAACCACACCAAGGGGTATTAGTTCCATCCCAAGATATTCCCCCTGGAGTTTCTTCTATAGAACTAATATTCTGACTAGTCTTTATTGTACTAGTAAATTGACCAGATTGCAGATAAAGCTTATCTCCACTACCGACAGTAGATTGACTAGTATGGGGTGTGTCAGTTCCATCAAAAGATATTCCTCTTGGGCCAAAAGAATTTTGTCCCGAGCTAAAAATTTCACTATCCTTTAAAGTACTAGTAAATTGACCAGATTGCAGATAAAGCTTATCTCCGGAACTTCCTGCCCAAGGAGTATTTAGGCCATCATAAGATATACCTCTAGCGTCAGAATCTATTCCAGAAACATCCTCGCTTGTCTTTAGGGTTGATGTAAATTGACCAGATTGCAGATAAAGCTTATCTGCTTGAGTTCCAACCCATGGTGTGTTCACGGTTGCCATACTATTCCATTTCTGCAAATGATTTAATAACCTCAGTTAATTCAACCTCATTAAAATGCTTACAAGGGTAATCATAGTGTGCATATATCTCAAACCCCTGTTTCCTGGCTCTCTCGCAAAATGATATGTCATTACCCTTCTCAACTCGCCCATCTGGATAAGTAGTCCTTAGGAATGGAGCCTTCTGCATTTCTTTATTCAGGAAAACCCTCTTGGAAAACAACACACACCCAGTCCCCACAGCATCAACTTTCTGCAATCCCTTCTTCTCTTCATGCTCCTTGTAAGCTCCTTTATCCTCAACATAGTCATAAGCATTCCAGTAGTATGGTCTGTCACCCTTGTGCTTGCCATCATGGTGCCACACAGGAGTAGGACAACCAATGATATCTCTGTTGTATTCGACTAAATCTAGGGGGTTATTGCTTGGGGGATTATCACTATCAAATGTCAGCCAGAAATCATAATCACCTTCCAAGAAATCTTTCAGGATGTGGTGCAGGTTATTCTCAAAAGGATTGTGAGTTGGGAGGATGAAAGTAGTCTTGTACCTTGTGTCAGTCTGCAACTTCATGAGCGCAAAGACACAATGCTTATGTATCCAACCCGTATTAGGTACGCTTATTAAGATCTTCATTATATGTGTCCACAGCCTCAAGTAATTTAGGATCATACAATCCTTTTACAGAGGCTATAATTGCTTTTAAATCTTTTGGTAAACACTTACCGGAAAAACCTCTCTTGTTTTTAAATACACTGGTGTGCATGCTGTTAATTCGTGGATCTAGTAGCCAACCTTCTCGGACATCATGCCAGTCAGCCCCCAGGTGTTCGCAAACATCGTACATCTGATTAACAAACGCTATCTTAGCTGCGAAGAATGAGTTCTCCATGTATTTAATTACCTCAGCATTTTTAGCCTCAGTCTTAAAGTATTTCTTGGTTGGCCCAAGTATGGGCTGCACCAAGTCTATGTAGTCATTGCAGAGATTCTTTTCCCCTCCAATGATTACAAATGGGCATTCCTTCATCGAGTTATTAAAGTATGGATTATAGTATTTGCTTTCCCCTATGTACTCGGGAGAGAAGGCAATGCGCTTATTGTACTTATTAGATAGGTAGTCAGTAGTTCCAGGAGACACTGTCGACTTAATTACGATGTTATCTGCTCTGGATTCACTAATTACTTCTTCTACTATTGATGTGTCACAAGATCCATCCTCTTTGCTCGGGGTAGGAACACATATAAATGACCAGTCAACATGTGTATTCTCAAAAACTACTTCACCATTAAACATTCTGCCTACAGCAGATCCTACTACTCCGTTTCCAATGACAGATATTTTCATATTAAATGATCACTCCTTCATTTGGTAGAGGTTTCTTTTCTAAGACCTTGACTGGGATGTTTACCCCGACAATACTCTTGTAGTCAGACCATTTCTTTTTATTATTTTTAGTTATCCCTGGGGTTGGATCGGTTGGATCAAGTGCTTTTGTCTGATCTGCGGTTAGTCCCTGTCCTAAGTCTTGCTTTAGTTTAATGCCTTCCAGTATTTTTGAATCAATCTTCTCATCAGGTTCATGAACATGAGCTTTGTTATCATAGAAATTTTCAAGTTCTGTTTCATCTATCTGAGTCACTTCATTGGGGAACCTACTAATAGCATCTTGAGCGAAATCCTCTGGAACAATCAAAACTCCCCACTGTTGTCCAAAGGGAGATTCAGTTGAATCTTCTTTATGTCCGGAAGTCTTGTCATATTGCCATCCAAGGCCGTATACATCTATGTACTTAGACCAATCTAATCCCTGACGGATGAGAATATCTATTTGGTTAAACTCAGGGTATTTTGCTCGACCCTCATTGTCTATTCCTATTTTAACTTTTATAGCAATTAAGTCTTTCATATTGTCATCTGAAGTTACCTTCCAGAATTAGAGATATTAATAATCTTTTTAACTGATTCAACTTTTATCCCTCTCTGTACTGTTGTAGAGGTCGAAGTCGTTGAAGTAGAGGTAGTCGAAGTCGAAGTTATTGTAATTGTAGTTGATGTAGAAGAAGAAGTCGAGGTAGTTGAAGTGGAAGTAGAAGTAGTAGATGTAGAGGTGGAAGTTGTAGAGGTAGAGGTTGATGTAGTAGAAGTAGAAGTAGAAGTTGTGGTTGTAGAAGAAGAAGTGGAGGTTGTTGTCCCACTGATAGAAAAGGGGACATCGGTATTAAAAGAAGGTACTCCACTAGAAGCTAGGTGATTAACATTTGAAGTCGCATCAAGATAGTTATTATTCAACTTCCAGTAGCCTTCAAGGTTTGCCTCATCTCCAACAAGTTCTGAGACATAGTTGTCAGAAATCTCAACTGAAGTCCTAACATCAGACCAGAGCCTTGCTTCATCTATCAACCCATCAAAGAACTCTGTCCCAGTATCTCTTCTAGCTCCTAAGGAAAAATCAGAGTTATTGTCATGAATTGATGCTCCTATTGTGGTTCCTGTTGTTATAGAATTAGCAACTTCAACTGTGTCAACATATATTTTGCAATCTTCTGCCGATATGTCGAACGTTATTGCAACATGGTACCAAACTCCAGCTTGAGTAAATGCGGCTGCATCAGAAGTGAATACAATATAGTGAGTTCCATCAGTCGTCCCGTCGTCAGAAACCTGAAAGTTTACTTTATCAGATGTATCAATAAAACTTCCATATGAAACCTTACTAGCAGCTCCATTAAGCTTGTTTATCAACCTGAAATTTGATCCTGCAGTAGAGGGGAGTTGTTCGAATTTAATCCAAAATTCAATAGTTATGTCTCCAGTGATGGAAAGGCTTGTTGAGTCTGGTGCCCAGGCATACTGGGAAGATGACAATTCTAGGTCAAGAGAATGAGTGTTTGCCATGGGAAATCATAGATATAATACCCTATGATCTTATCACAGGATATAACCTGGATCCCAGAGAGATTGAGATTCCTGCCAGATTCCCTCTGGGATGCAAGCTACATATCAATTATTCCAATTGTATCATCTCTTTTCATTGGATGCTTTAATCCTTTTTTATCTGTCCACTTCCCCCATGGATCCATATTTTGTCCTCCATTTTCTTTTTCAGGCCAGATAAGATTAGAACTATTCCATCTCAAATCATCAATTATTGGTAGTGATTCACTTTTTATTTCTCCCTGATGATCTTTTGAACTACCCCACCAGTGCCAAACCCATGATTTAGTTGTTCCAACTAAGCGATAATCTTCTCGATAACACCTGGCATCTAGATCATAGTCTTCTCCTCCTCCTGGATAGTATCTCTCTTCAAAAAACCCAATTTTGTCAAAGAATTCTCTTTTAAAAATCGTACACCAAGTAGCAATCGCATCAATTACTCCAGTCTTTTTCCTGGGATAAGTATCTGGAAGTTTTTTTATTGAAGAAAAGTCACCTTCAAGAAGATACTCATAGTCTTTCTCTGAGAAATGTTTTTTATAAGGAAGTAAGTCTATGTAATGACCATGATCCATCCCATATCCCCAACCTGGTTCTCTAGGACTCATGGGATTTACTCCTAAGATTCTATCGCTCATCTGAAATGTTTCTTCTATTCCTTCCCACCATTTTTTGTTTATGAACTCTATGTCGTCGTTTAGGCAGGTAATGTACTTACTCTTCCACCTGATGCCATGAATAATTCCTTCATTCATTGACTTTGCAAAGCCAAGGTTTCTATGTGGTCTAAGAATTAAATGAACACCTTTCAGGTTATTTAATCCTTTTGCTGTCTGATCTACTACTACAACCTTGTTGTTTTTCATGTCTGTATATTTATATAAAGTATCAATACAACTCTGGATATATGTAGTTCTTACTGGATTTATTACGAATACGTTGTTTATCATATTATTTCAGATACAAAGTGGAATTTAGTGTCTTTATTAAACGGATATCCTTCTTCTTCCCATTTTTCTACTAATTCATATATGCCATTCCCCACACAGTTCCATGTATGACCATGTAACATCCACTCATGATCTATCTCATATATTGGAAGTCCTAGAGGTCTTCTCTCTTTATTAAGAATACCAGGCTCGGTATATGCCGATACTTTATGATCAGCAACCCATACTCCTAGGTTTTTACATGCCTGATATGTATCTCTACTGATTTGCCATCCAGGAGCTTTAAACCCTTTAACGAAACAACCATAATGAATGGCCCTATTAATGTTTTTAATAGCAGTTCTGAGGTCCCATGTCGCACATTCAAAATTACTATCATGCTCCCATCCATGAACAGCAAGTTCTATCCATGGATATTTGTTTGAAACATCAACTAGAAAGTCCCTTTGGCTATTTTTGTTATAGAAGGGAATGGAAAAAAGGGTTACTTTAAGATTAGGAAACTTTTCTTTTAAAGATATTAAGGCATCTAGGCAATTTCTTTCTTCAGGTTCTGCAAAATCGTCCAGGTCAAAAATTACGTTCTTCATAATCCCATTAACTGGTCAAATTCTTCACACATTCGACCAATATGGTAGTTTTTAATCACGTAATCTCTATAAGATCTTCTTAAACCTACCTCCATGAGCTCTATATCTTTAAAGCTTGTATATATAAGATTATTAGGCCATATCTCCTTGCATCCAATCCAGTTATTTATAATCGGGTGAATTCCTTTCAACATACATTCAGCCAACGTATAAGAGAATGCCTCTTTGTAAGAAGGCTGGATACAATAGTCAAATGTCTCCAAAAACTCATTGTAATCATCTACATGTTCTTCAACCATAGTTAGCTTAATCCCATTTTTACTAGCAATATCTTTTAAAACTTCTCTGTAGTATTCTCCTCCACTTTGCCCAGTCCAGATACCTTTCAGGGTAACATTCCAACCCATCATACCCGCTATCTTAACGCCCTCAGCGACATTTTTAAGAACCCAATCTATTTCATTGCAAGGTATTATCGCTTCTTTTTTAAAATATTCTTTATCAGTAAAAGTAAACTTATCAGGATCTACTCCTGGCTTTATAAGGGTTAACTTACCTTCCATATTAGCCTCTGATCTTAGTTTTCTCTCAATATGAGGAGCAATACAGATAATTCCATCAAGCCAATCAATTATTCGTTGGTCTTTAACTAGACCCTGCCAGACATCCCAATCTAAAGCCCTGGCGAAAACCTTTGTATTACCCTTATCGCGAGAATGCTCAAATAGATAATGTATATTATTGTCATACTGGTCAACAAAAACGACGTCACTTTTTCTCGCCAACTCTGGGTTTGCCCCCACTTCAAATTTGACATCATGTCCCCTTTCTCTCCAATGATTAAGAAGTCCTGATAAGAACTTCTCTCCGTTATTGGAAAATACTGCTACCTTCATAGGTGTTCTAATGGTTTTTTAAAATAAATACCAAAATAAGAATATCCGTAACTAAATCCTGATTGCTTTTTCCAATCATCATCCATAAACAGTTTATCGAGAGCATCATTGTTCATGAAGTCATTTACCTCTGTGTGAGGTCCTTTCTCACCCTTGTACGCCCAAGCAGTTCCTCCAATTGGAACACAAGCAATAATCAGCCTCTGAACTTTGCTTTTCAATTCCTTGATGAAGTGATTCATGTTCTCCAGATGTTCTATCGTTTCCAAAGAAACAGAAACATCAACCTCTGGTAGAGTACAGGTATTTAAATCCTTAACAGCAAACTCACAATTATCTGGCTTGTCATGATTAGCATTGTCTATACATCCTTCGTCTATATCATACCCAATAACTTTTTTAGAAGTGTTGGCTATCATTTTAGCCCCATACCCAGTACAACAAGCAGCATCTAACACTGTCTCATGAGGCATAATCCAGCCCCTTGCTATAAAATACCTACTAATGTGAGGTGCGTTTGCTCCACCATCCCAAGCTAATGGATTGCCGCCGTAGTGTCCGCTCATATGTTTTTCTCCTTATATCTTTGCATTAAAATTATTAACTCTTTAATTCTAGATCTGCTAGTGAATCTTTCCCCGATACTTCTTGATCTCTTAATAATTTCATTATATTCGCTGCTGTTTTTTTCATCAAGGTAGTAATGTATCTTAGACACAGCTTCATCTGTTGTACTAAAGTATTCAGCTCCATCCCTTAGAAACAGTTCCATTCCAGGAGCATAGTGAGCCAAGAGGAACCCTCCTTGGGTCAATATCTTCCCAGTTCTATTGCTCCAGTAACCCCAAGTGTTGTCATCAACACTAAACTGCAAACATATCTTTGATTCAGATACCTTCTTTGCAAAATCATTTCCCCAAACAGCGGGACTAGCATTAAGTCCAAGCTTCTGCCAATCTTTATAATTCCATGAATATATTTTCAAATTGCAATGTTTAGATATCTCTAATAGATGTTCTTTTCTAACCCCTTGGTCAAGGAAGCTTCCAAAAAAAACAACATCATGCTTCTTTTCGCTAGAATGGAATCTAGGAATTTCTCCGTCGCACACATCGAAAGGGAAATAATAATAATTTTCTTCCTTAGCTCTTCCAACCCAATCATTTCCTAAGTAAAGATTAGCAGCTCTAGCCATGCTTTTATGGAATCCATCTCCATAATCCATAAAGTCCCAAACCCAATAAAATACTGGAGCATCAGTTCTCGCTCTTAAGGCCCTTATGTACTTCCCATCATTAAAGTGGTGCCATTTACAGATTATATTGATGTCATAATTCTTTTTTGGAATTTTACTAGACCAGTCTTTATTTCTTTCTCCATCAACAAATGCTTTCCATATGTCTCTGGGACATTCCTGAACCTCTTGCCCTCCTTTTCTTAATTCTCTAACCAAGTGATTCTCATCTGCTGTCTCACCGACATATCCTTGATCGAAGTTTCCTATGAAGTTTATATTTAGTGGCTTATGGAATGTCATATTTTTTCTCGTTTTAAAGCATCTTCTATAACTTCTTCTTCCCATTTTGGGTGATACTTCAGTGATTTGTAGTCTATTAAGTCTTTTGAATACCAAACTTTTTCTGACTCTCCTTGCCTTTCAAATCCCCATTTATTCTTAAAGTATTCCCAGTTTTTTGACCAATACGGTTGTTTTTCAGGATGGAATGTGCCCGATGTTTGAGAGAAATGATAGACAACAGAGGATCTTTGCCGATATGTTTTATATCCAGCTAAATGGATCTTTGCTTGGAGATCTGAATCTGAATTACTTCCCCAGGGGTCATAATTCACATCATACCCCCCTATGGTATCCCAAAGGCTCTTTTTAATTAATAAAGGGAAATTGAATCCATTTTCTAGTTCAGTTTTCCCATTATCCATATGCTTCTTAGCATATTTCAGCCATTTGTCCATCTTAAAATCTCCACCAGCGCCACCACAGAAATATTTCAAGAAAGGAGGAGCTCCATCTCGGGGTTCAACTAGATTTGGGCAGATACTTCCAGCATCTTTAGGTATATCTTGAGTTAAATTATCCCACCATCCTGGAGCATAAATCATGTCGTCATTGGTTATAAACACCCATTCTGTATTTACAGTTGCAACTGCTGCATTTACTGCCTTACATTGCCCCTGAGAGGCAACATCAACATCTCCAGCATGAAGACAATTCTCTGATCCATTTTTAGCTAAAACACTGTTCATTTCCCCAACGGAACCCATGAGTGAGTCAAGGCAATGATTTAATGAAAATTCTTGTTGATCATCAGATCCCAAGTGAGGAATAATAATGGTACAGTCTTTTTTGTCAATCATTTTTCAATGTTATTTGGTTTACTTTTTTAAAGCTTTGATATAAGTATTATCTAAGTGATTTTCTAAAGAACAAATAACTACAATATTTCCTGGGGTAAAATAAGACCTCCCAGAACAGAGAATGCAGGATGAGGGGTTCATCCTAGAGATAATTAGTTTAATTTTTTTCCAAAACATATAAATAATTATACTTTCCTTTAGGTTCACCTATTTGTTTTTCATCAAGTATCTTAAATCCAACTGATTGTATTTCTTTATCAAGATTAACTTTCCCAAAGTCTTGTAAATGAGTGTCTTCATAATTCTTATTGTCTATATACCCAGATGAATTAAGATCATGAGTATCTTTATCAACAAATGGTCTCCAAAGAACTATAAAGGTATATTTCTTGCATACTCTATATGCCTCTTTTAAAGCAGAAATGTGGTCATCAACATGATCTAGGCAATGCATTATTATTAGAGCATCAAATGAATTACTCTCGTAAGTCATGTTCCTAGCATCTTGAACTGAAAATTGTTCTTTTTTAAATCTCTTTTTGCAGGTCTCAATAAAGTTTTCAGAATAATCACATCCGAAATATATGAATGGATCTTCTATTTGGTTATTTAACTCACACAGCGGTCCAGTCCCACATCCTACATCAAGTATCGTAGAAATAGGATACTGCTGCATTATTTCAAGCAGTTCTATTCTGTGAGCTTGTGGTCCCATTTGATATTCGCTTCCATCTTCTCCTAGTTTTTCCCAGTAGGTGTCTTTCATATTTCCTCCCAAGTTTTGTTATCTAATGATTCATTGTTTAGCATTTCTGGTGTTGGCCAAATCTCTTCTCCTGGAATTCTGTGACCATGCTCGTGTGGATGTATCTTTTTATATCCCCAGTTATTGTCGTCTCCAAAATCGTGGTATGCCTTCATGCCCTCAGCATAACCCACTTTACCACCAGCAGTTTGAATTCTACTACAAATGGTTTTCTCTTCATGATTCCTGTTCGCATCAAATCTAGGGTCCCAACCCCCTACTTTTTTTACAGTTTCAGTTCTCATAAGCCTACCTACTGCACCACACATTGGAACTTCATGTATTCCATTATCTGTTTTCTCTAAAGCAGCAGCCCCAAGAAAAACATGAGGTTGTAAAGCTATAGCATGATAATCTTTGTTTCTATCCATC
>WLWG01003442.1_pt1 | contig 10721 bp, 9 predicted proteins | sample 6712871 | NCBI WGS metagenome assembly WLWG01 (sample SAMN12718693, study PRJNA515312) | sponge metagenome | isolation source: marine sponge | host: Mycale hentscheli | place: New Zealand: South Island, Marlborough, Capsize Point | collected 2003-05-01 | reverse complement strand
CGCTGTGAGGGCTTGTGGAGGCCTTAGAGAGCCGATTTCGCCCAGGCCGCCAAATGGGCCCCGGCGCAAGGGCGTCGAAGGGGCCGATTTAATAGGCTTGCGATACGGTCCTCATACGACGAACCCCGTATAGACCCATCATCGGTATCCCCACTATAACGATTCCCAAAACACAAAACCTAGTGTTACCAATGCATCTCAGCGAACAAAAGGTGGAGGTCAGGATCAAAAACCCCATTTTCCGTTTCTGAACTCCACCTTTTTGACCCTCGAAAAAAACAACGTTGCAAAACGGGCCAGTAAGCATAAAGAATACGTTTTCAGCGGTTTTGCGGCGGTCGAGTTCTTATTACTAATAAAAACTAATCAATGATTGCAAAAAGTCCGGATAATTCGTAGTTTGAATTAGTTTTCGCCCGAGGTTGTTTAAAACAATCGCCGCCAACCGGGCCAAAAAACTATACGACACGCCCCGCATACCATACGGATCGGATCCCATTCGTGACTAAAGTATTAGTTTAGAGGCCAAATCGTCAGAATAGGGTTATAGAAATAGTCGTTAAAATGCGGACATCTGTAACCTATTAGGTCGATCACCGTGGCCGCATTCAACGCCGATATTCTCCTAAACGTAGTCTCCACGGGGGCTGAGAGGGAAGTCAAGAAGCTTGAACGCAATCTTGATAAGGTCGAACAAACGACAAACGACATTCTCGCGATCGACAAAAAGATCATTGTTGAGAAGAAAAAGCTCATCAATCTCAGCGGCGAACAACAAGTCGAATCGAAAAAGCGACTCAAAAGCCTCGGATTAGAGAAAGCCGAGCTTGCCCTTCAGAAGCGAGAACTGAATCAGATCATCCGGCTAGAGAAGAGTCGTAAGTCAGCAGCTGTTAAGACCCTCGCAAGCGGTGCTGTTGTTACCGCAAACAATGAAGGCAGCGGTTCCGGGGCTGCAGCTGGTTTGCTTGCAGGCCTTTCCTTTCAGAAAGCGTTCAATAAGGAGCAACAGAAGACTGCAGCTCTTGCAAAGGATCAAATCGCGATCACCGATCAAGTTGTAGAGACGATCGAGAAAAAGAGTGTCGCGCAGGAGAAGCTCAATGACTTAGTCAAGCGAGTCCCGACCCTCGAAGGCCAGGTCACGCGGGTATTAGGTCAGAACAACCGGATTAAGAAGGAAGGTCGGAAGCTCACCTTCGACCAAGAAAAGCAATATATCGATGCGAAGGAAGCAGTTTCGGCGAACAACAAGGAGATTAAAAAGCTCACCAGAGAGACTGAAAAACTTACGGCTCAACAGGAGAAATACGTCGACGCCTTGGAGAAAGGCGGTAAGGAACTAACCAAGGCAGACAACCAGTTAAAGCGTCGGCAGAGGATCGCAAGTGGCGGAAAAGCTGCTTTGGCCGGTGCCGCATTCGCAAACGTACCGGGACAAGACATCTTTGCGGCGGGTGCTGCTGGTGGCCTGATTGGTTCTGCAGCCGGTGGCATTGGCGCTGTTCCTGGCGCTGCTATCGGTGCAACTGTGGCCGCCGTCCTGAAGCTAGGAAACGCGATTGGTTCCTTGGCTGCTCCTTCCGCAAGAGCACAAGCCGAATTGTCGAAGCTTCAGATCGCACTCCGTGGCGTGATTGGGACTGATTACGAGAAAGGGTTGGCGGCGATCACAAGAGCGTCGGAAGACTTCAACCAAAGCATCACGGACACAACGCGGCAGTTCACTCAACTTTCAGCGGCTGGCGTCGCCAACGGGAACACAGTTGCGGAAATTGAGAATCTTTATCGCGGTCTGGCTGCAGCGACTAAGGCAACCGGCGGATCAGCGGAAGACCTCAACGGAGTGTTGAGAGCAGCAACTCAGGTCCTGTCGAAGAACAAGGTCCAAGCCGAGGAACTTCGGGGCCAGATCGGTGATCGCTTGCCTGGTGCGTTTGCACTCTTTGCTGAGGCGACAGGGCGAACATCACAACAGCTGGACAAGGCTCTTAAAGATGGCCTGGTATCGGCTGATGAGTTCGTCACTGATTTCGGTAACTTCATTCGGAATAAGTACGAGCCAGCAGCATTCCTGATCAGCCAAAGCCCTGCTGAGGCCGGTGCCCGACTGGAAAGGAACCTCAAGGATCTTCAGAAGGCGATCGGTCCAATTCTTGTGGCTATCGGCGCTGAATTCCAGAACTTCGCCGCTGAATCGATCAAGGCGATCACACCACTGATCGAGAAACTGAATGAGTTCCTGAAGCTGGACCGGACCGGCAAAAACACCCGACTTGCTGACCTCGAAAAGAACAAGATTCCAGAGGTCGAGTCAATCATCCGCGACCTTGCTGGTAGGGATCGCAACGCGAGGGTTCCTCTTCCAAAGATCGTTGCACCCGCTTTCAGCTTCGATCCACGGGACAACGCCGGAGCACTACGCACGGTGGACGATGTCTTCAACCTTGCTGGCAAGCGTCTGGTCGACTTCCAAGCCAGGGCCAAGCAATTAAGAGGTGAACTGTTCCCCGATCCGGTCAAGCCCACGACCCCGGTCGAAGATGTTCTGACTGAGAAGCCGGATCCAAAGGTCAAATCGATCAAAGATATTTTGGGTGAGGATTGGGATCAGGAAGTTGCGATCCAAACCGCAAGAGATCTCTTAAAGATCACCGAGCTGCAGGGCCAAGCATTGGTCGACGGCAACCTGAAGCGCTTCGAGCAACTCGAACTCCAGAAGGAAAACGTCCGGGTTCTGAACGAGATCGAGGCCTTAGATAAGGCGATCATCAAAGCGCAAGCACGACTCGTTGAATTCGAGAAAGATGACAACCTGCTGGCCAAAGCCAAAGCAGGAATTGTCGACCTCCAGAACGAGAAGCTTCAACGCCAACTCGACCTGAGGATCAAACTCTCCAGCAAGGGCAATGATGCTCTGAAGAGCGATTTGGAGGCGGCCCAAGCGTTCGGCGAACTGGTTCAGAACTTGGATCCGTTAGAGAAAAAGGCCAATGACACTCAAAGACTTCTCAATGACATCGGGGGCAGGATCTCAACCGGAATCGTCGATGCCATCACCCTTGCCGTAACCGAGACGGACAAGCTTGGCGATGCATTCAAGGATCTGACCCGAGACATTTTGGAGGCGATCGGACGGGCGCTGATCTTGGCTGCGATCACTCAGACCTTCAAAGCTCTTGGCGGATCGGATGGGGTTGGATTGTTCTCGATCCTGAGCCAAAGCTTCGGCGGAGGAAAAGCCGATGGTGGTCCGGTTTCACCTTCTAAGACCTACATCACGGGCGAGGAAGGACCAGAACTATTTATTCCTGGTGTAAGCGGCACGATCGTTCCCAATGATCCGTTTGAGGCTGCAGTTGGTGCCTTGTCTGGAGAATCGACAACCAGCGATGCATTCGACGACAACGCCGAGGCCATTGGGGTTGCAAGGTCCTTTGCTGAGAACAACCAGTCACTGACCACGACCAACAACTACATGAAGGCACAGGGCGAGCTGCAAGGCCAAGAGGCGTTGTTGAACTCGGTCACCATGAATAACGACGTGATCCAATTCGAGACCTACCAGATCGGCGAAATGGACGTTGTGACCCGAGAGGAAGCGATCAGGATCGGCCAGCAAAGTGCTAAGCAAGCGAAGGCTCAGGTCTTCTCCGATCTCAAGAACAAGCCCGCCGCCAGGGCTCAATTGGGGATGCGCTGATGAAAACTACCGCCGAATGGGTTGAGCACGAACAGGTGAAAGCAATGATGATTGATCCGGAAAGGATCCATCTGATTCTTGATCAACCCGAGCACATGGTGGCCATTTATCTTGCTATGGCTGACGGGTTCAGAGCGTTGATTTCAAACTGCATTTACGAAAATGATAATCAGCTACTGTAGTAGTTTAATAATACTCTAGGAAAGTTGTTAGGATAATGCACAGTTACCTATTAGGTAAATGATCGATTCTGAAATCAAACTCTTGCTGGAGGCTGCAAAAGCGGCTCACATCAACCCCGGCAAGTTGGCTACAAAAAATCCTTGGACTTGTTCGGGGAATGTTGCAATTGCGATTCAATCAGCCGTAAGCATGATTGATCCGGCACAGGCCGCAAAATGGCAACGTGAAGCTGGCCATGTCGACAGTCTTGAAACAGCTGCTGTCCGCGCTGGCATCACCCCTCCAACGTACGATTCTCACGCGGAACGGTTAGAGACTGACGCGGACTATGTGACCGGTCAGCTCGAAGCTAAAAGCGCTTGGGAGGCAAAAATGTTGGCGTCCTTTGATGAGGAAGCCGACAAGCTTAAGAGTCAACGTCAGCGCAAATTCCGTCCAGCTAGCCAGGTCGGAAATCCTGGCTTGGTCAACGGTCGCACCGGGATGGCCAACTGATGAAAACTACAAAAATCAGACATATCGCAACTGGCACTGAACACGATGTGCCCAAAGAGATTGTTGCCTTAGGTGGGGTTGAAACCACCCGGTGGATCGAGAACAAGATGCAGGAGGAAGCCCTGCAGCAGTCGCTAAAAATCGCGGCGGCTGAAGAAGCGGCCAGGGCGGCAACGGTTCAAGAGGAGAAGAGTGAAATCGAAGCACTCAAAGAGATCGTGCTGGCCCAACAAGCTCAGCTCGACCACTTCCAGCAGAACTTCGTTCAGTCCGCGCCAACGGATGCCATGACGGCGGCCCGTGACCTCATGGCTGCTTCAGCCCATGCAACCGCCCTCCGTGATTCAGCTCGGTCTGAGATGGATGCGATCAAGCGATTCCGCGAAGAACACGCATCCGAACTTGGCGAGATTAAAGATTTGCTGGCAAGCAAACGACAGATCAACGATCAGCTTCGTGAACGGAACGCTTTGCTGATGCAGCGTGCTGCAAGTGGCGATCTTGATGCGGCGGGTGAACTGAACGCGATTGCAATGAAAGGAGGTGGCGACGATGCCAGTTAATACCCAAGAGCAGGCACGAATGGGCCAGCGTCTCAAGCAAGTTCGTAAGAACATTGCGGCAACCCTTAACGCGATTGTTCGAGACGTTGAAAAGTATGAATACGGGCCAGGGGCTCGAAGGAATATGGCTCACGACCTCGAAACGTGCAGGCAAGCCCTTCAGATCCTTTTGACGAAGGAACCACCAATTCCACCTTCAAAGCGTTTGCAAAATAATTATGTGGACATGGAGGACCTGACAGGGGAAAAATGACTCTTTTACGAATCGAGCCTGAGAAATCAGGCTGACATACCTGCCTAAAGGTTGTGCCTTCCATGGATGGGGCGTCATGGTGGCGGTGAATATGGGGCCATGTTTCACCGCTGCCAACAAATTTCTTAGAGGCTATGTCTTTAGAACGCAAGCTAGATGAATTGAACGACTTGATGACCAAGTCAATTCAGATTCAGACCAGAATAATGCTGCTGAATGAAAAGACCTTTTTGGCAGTGAATGCGCTTCTTCCAAAAGACGCGAAGGTTTTATCTTTCACTGATCGGGAGATGAACGCCAGAAGACTGCTAGGCCTAACCCTTTTCGGAACTATCACACCAAGAGAGGTGAAGACGAATTTCAGGCTGGCAGCCAAGAAGGTTCATCCCGACGTGAACCAAGGAAAGACGACGGATGAATACCTGGCCCTTCAAGAAGCACAGGCCTATCTCCTCGAAATCCTGGGCTGAATTTACTCAGGAGGAAAGTCCCATTCGGCTTGGCTTACGGCCCAAGCTTTTTCGGTTCCATGCTTGGTGGCTGGTTCAAAGGCAAACCCAAAACGTTTCCATCGCTTGCCCTTAGGCGTCGATCCGGTCACCGAACGGATAACGCTGGAGGGAAGGTGCCAGTGCTGGTCAGAAGCCAACTGGAGGAACGTATAAATCTCTTTCAGGTCTCTCAACCCGAATTGAATTGATGGCGTCTGAGGGGCATCTGGGGTCGGCTCCTTCGACGTTGGAACAAGCTTTGAAGTCGTCTGCACAACTTCGACCGAGGCGGTCGGCGTGTAGTTAAAAGTTGTGATGGCGTTTCCCTCTTTGAGGTGTTCGGCCAAAGCGTCAAGCCGGTCAAAGTCATCATCACTGATGTTTGACACATCCAGATCGAGAAATCGAATTCGTGCTTTCGCACTTGCTTCTGAGATCTCGTACCTTTTAGAAACTTCTTTGATCGTCATGCGACCCTCGAAAGTTTTCTAGGGGTGTCAATTGACTTTGGACTTTTCTTTGGCTGAATTGGACTCGACTCCAGTATAAATAATTTTCTTCCTTTCCTTAATGCTTTGAGTTGATAGACGCAACGGATGTCTTCGTTTAAATGTCCATGGAGAGTCAGCCAGAACTTTTTAAATTGATGCTTTGAATTTCGGTTAGGCCTAATTCCAATTTGCGACTTGCCGGGCGAACGGGTCCCGACGTTGTAACCCTGAATTAAAAACATATCTTTTTGCTTTGAGACCTCGTCACCGGCTGCTTCGATGTCGACGGCGATTAATTCCAAGATGTTGGAACTGGTCCGTGGATAGGCCAGCAAGCGAACCCTGACGCCTAGTAACAGAGGGTTTTCGATGATCGCTTTGGCCGCCTTGCCGTGAACGATTCCGGGCACTTCGGCTCCGTCGTCTGTAACCAGCTTGAACGCCTTCTCCCCGCCAGCAGGGTTGAGGACTAGCTGACCTTCAAGGATGCCAACGGCACGGGCACAGAAGACCGGTGGACGGGTGTCAATGGTCAGCATGTTCAGTACCCCTCCGGAAGGAAAAAGTCGTCCTCGTGAAGCATCTCGAAGTCAGCTTGGAAGGTGTCGCTAGCCCTTTCATAACGACGATCCTGCTTGACCACATCACGCCAAAGTTCCTTCTTGGTGTCAAGGGCTTGTTTGGCCATTGGATGCCAATCGACTTCTAACTCCGGATGGATATTAATTCGACCCTCCCGAATGGCGTTCTCGACCTCGGCCATCATTTGCTTGTAGTTGAGGATTCCATCCTCGTTGGTGTAGAAGGACTCGAAGGACTGACCTCTTGACCACCTCTGAGTTCCTTTTTTGAAGTTGCCGATGTCACGATAAATTTCGTGCAGCTTGATGAATTTGTCGCGCTGATCCTTGGTCTGAAAGCGGAACGCGGACGGAGTGAACTCTCTGAATATTTTGACCTGATACTCCGTATCGCCTGGTTCAAGAATGGTGTCGGCGTAGGAACTCTGATAAGAGTTAGCGTATTTCCCCATTTTTAAAATTCCGCCTTGGATGAACGGCGTCCAGTATTTAGAACGATCGACTGCCTCGGGGTTATCGATTAGTTGGTCGAAGAACGGCTTCAGAACGGTTTCATGAGACTCGGACTTATAAGACCGAACTTTGATCGTCCAATTGACATCGCCGCGATAGGACCCGTGGTGGCCGCCTCTTAGGCAGTAATTAGCGGTGCCATGGACTGCAGCATCCTTCACAATCCCCTTGGCCTCAAAGTCGAAGATTCCGCCTTTCTTTCCCTCGGTGAAATTAGGGTTTACGACATCGATCTCATGGCTAAAGCAGTTTTGAACGTGGTCACGGGTCAACTCATTTACAAGGACGTTGGCTGCTATCACGTCCAGCTCATAGGTTCCGCTTTCCCTCTCTAAAACGACCCGGTCCTCATTCCAACCCCAAGATTTGACGGGGTCAGGATCCGAAAAGCCAAGAGGTCTAGACGTGAGACCAAGATCACTTTGAGCTTTCTTGTTGGTGGAATGGACAAAGACCGTGTTCTTCTCAGTTAAAGCGTGATGTTCGTTTTTTACAGTCGCAATATCATTTAAGTCGAACAGACCTCCATCAGTAATGGCATTCCACGCTTTGCATGCTTTTTCGAAGTACCAAATTATTGACCGAACGCGGGCGGTGATGTTATTTCCTACGCAAGGGTTCGACATGAGGAAGAACCGACTCACCATGTCTCCATAGACCGTGTTGCTGCAAGTCTTGGCCAGTTCATCCCGAGGATGTTTGCCGCCTCGCTTACTTGCCTCAATTAGACCCTCAGCACCTCCTTCATGGCCTCCCGCGAAAGGCCAATTTCTCCCGTGTTCCGTGGCGAGATAATGAAACTCTTCTTGTTCTTCCAAGTCTAGATTTCCAACATCATCTATCGTCTTGACGCCTTTTTTATCGAGAACATTATAGAACTTTGTGAATCTTTTCCAGATATTTCTTTCAGCGGTTAAAGCATCGGTCAATACTTCAGCGATTGTTATTCCATACCAACCGTGATATTCCCGTTCAGTTACCGTGACGGAGGCATTTCCATCTTTGATGTCTATGTCACAGGTGTTAAATCTCCCGTCGCTTTTCGCTTTTATAGAAGAAACAATAAATTCCGCTGGAGATCCTTTTATCCTCATTGACTTGGGATAAAGCATGCTTGCTTTAACCCGTGCATTATCCAAGATGAACTTTCTAAGTTTTCGTGAAGCGCAGTGTTTTAACCATTGAAGGCTGTCATGCGTGAGGACGGCGTTCGTTATCTGCCTTGTGTAGACCGTTACGCTATCGGGTCTTTCCAGCCAGATACCGGCCTCTTCAATCTCTTCCTCGAAAACTGCTGGTTGCTGCCAGGAAGGAAAGAAGTCCTGGTCTGAGGGCAGTTCAAGTGGCTTTCCGTTCGCATCTTCAACACTGATGACAGCTTGCCAGCAACCCGGAACAAATTCGTGTTCGTATTTCTTGAGGAATGTCCTAAGGCTTTCGTATTTATTTCTTTTGGAAGGTCTACTAAATTTCTGTCCAAAAACTGGGATTCCAATCGGAATGAGTTGATTATCCATGCTCCTTGGATAGGCCCCCGCAAGGTCCATATCGCAAATTGAATGGTTCTTCTTACTAACAAGTGTTGGAGCTGTGCTGATAGCTCTGCCGCCTATCACCCTTGCGTTTGAAGCAGTCCAAAGAGATTGTTCCGCAAGGCCTCTGGCTTGTGCTGGTTCAAACCCACTCTTCTTTAAAATCTTTCTCGCGCGAGAAGTGCTAACAAAATAATCAACAGGTACACCTCCCGGAAATATCATAGTTAAAAAATTTTCATCATCTCTTTCAATAGACTTGTCAAAAATACTATAAATTGAAGCCGTAAGAAGATCGTGAACAGTTGAACCAAGGGTTCGCCGTGGGAGATGCAGATAACTCTCGTTCAGACCAAGTGAATGGAAAAGTCTCTCCATTTGGTTCGCGAAACCTTCCACGGCGGAGTAAAGGTCTGAAACGTCGCCCTCAGCATAGTCTCGAAATAAGTTCCCCGTACCATACGCATCGGATTTCATAAGGGCCGCATCTAATACCCCAGGACAGGCCCTAGAAGCGCGGTTGTAGGCCCCTGCCTCAATCCCCTTGCGGTCACAGCTGGCAACGAAGGAGAACAGCATCAGCTCCTTGTCGGCTTGCGTGTAGTTGTCCTTCGCTTGAAGCGGAACCCCGGCGATCGAGTGAAACCCTTTGAGGCTTCGGCCAGCAAGACCGGCCATTGCAGAGGTGTCGTTCAGACTCATCTCCAAGGCGAACGGCACCCCATTGATGCGGACGATCGCTGGCATCGGGGCCCAACGGTTGAAGATCTGTTGAACGCTGCCGTTGGGTTGTTTGACTTTGAAGTTGCGTTCAATTTTTGTATGTCGCTTCTGAGTCATCACCGGCTCTTCTTGCACGATGAATTTGTTCAGCTGGTCGAGGATCGGACCTTTATTCCACATTTTCAAAATGTCCGCGACCGCAAAATGCATAAATAAGTCGATTCTTAAAACACGAACTTTCCTTACTGCATACAATCTTTTCATGTCACTTCCTTCCGGAAACTCTTCAATAGAAGATCCGGGACAAATTTTATGTATATAGTGTTGAAGTGGATTCTTAGGACAAGGAAGGTCCGGTGAAGCGTTCGGAAAAGCTTTCTTGAAGAGGGGATGCACAACGGTCGACACCCCGTGCTTCGTCTCCCTAATGGTGCTGAACTGAACCGTCAGAGGCAATGAACCTCTGTCGATGATTTGAAGCTTGTCAAGGATGTAAGAGTAAAAATCAGGATATTTATCTTTATTTGGCAAAGTCTGATATTCGGTATCTACAACTAGTGGCAAGTGTAAATAATAAGGTTCAAACAAAATTTCTCCATCCTTCCCTCTTTTAGCCTTTCTCTTTCCTACCTTTTCTCTTAATTCATCAGGGTATAAAACAATGTCTCTTTGATCGTATCTGGCATACAAATAAGATTCAGCACCTTTTACGCCTTTATCTATTTTTCTCGTCTTCTCATAAAAGCCTGTCTCCCATTCAAGATGTTGCGCCTCTTCCTGGTCAAGAGACTCATCAAGATTCGCTCGTTCTTGCGCGTTTTGGTTTTGATGAGCTACCATGGTTCCAAGGACTGATGGACTTTTTCAAAAGGACTTAGTTCGAATTTCTCTAATGCTTTGGAAGGGCCCCTTAATCGGGGCCTTTCTTGTATCTGCCTATCAGCTGCCGTAGGAGGCGTTTAGGGCCAACTTGGCCGACAGCTGCTTGGACCGTTCTTCAGCCAGAACCTGAGTCATCTGGACGATGTAACGGTTCCGGTACTGAGGCCAATCCGCTGAGGGAAGACCCTCTTTGCGGAATTGAGAAAAAGCCTCAGCGGTCCATTTGGAAGGATCAGGAAGCATCAGAGTGCAAACTCCCGCTTGCGGCTTGTGTTGGCCACGAGAACGGTCTTTTGAACCTTGCCGTCAGG
>WLWG01003441.1_pt1 | contig 10726 bp, 19 predicted proteins | sample 6712871 | NCBI WGS metagenome assembly WLWG01 (sample SAMN12718693, study PRJNA515312) | sponge metagenome | isolation source: marine sponge | host: Mycale hentscheli | place: New Zealand: South Island, Marlborough, Capsize Point | collected 2003-05-01 | reverse complement strand
CAACCCAATCGCCTTCAATATAAAGTAGTCAGATTTCTCATCAGCTTCTTCCATCGTCAAAGGTTTATTAGTAAATTTATTGTTGGCCAAAATCATCCCCGCTGTCCCATGTATTTTGAAGAAGATGTGAGGAGTATTTGTATAGGGGTTCTCAATAATTGCCTTCTCACTATCATCAAAACCACCCACAAATATATTGATAATTTCATTCGGGCGGGCGAAATGAATTCTTCTCATATATTTTCCATGTTCAAACATTCCCTTCATTTTATTCGCAATATCAATATATGATTGTTCTTTCTTCATATCAAAGCGTTCCTCGTCGCCACTCTCTTTAAGAGCCGTGACCGAGTATTTTTCAGGGTTTTCTTGAATAAGCAACAAATTTTCAGTAACGCCATCCTTCATTTTCCGAAACCACTTATCACAATTAGCCTTATCATCGTTCAACATGAAGATAAGGAAACGCATTTGAGTTTGAACTTCCCTCACATGTTTCAAGAAATATTTTAGTCTTTTTTCTTTGTCCTCAGCGGCTTCCTCATCATGATTGCCCGCCATCTGATGAGCGATATATTTTTCAACATATTTTGCCTCTTGTTCAATCGCAAGATGAATAGAACCCATCACTCGTTCCCTCAACCCTTGAAGAACTGCTTGTGCTCCTTCAACTTCATTATCAGGAGCGCCTCGCCAATTGCTTCTCGTTTTAAGGGTCACGCCGACATCAGGAAACACCGCGTGGAAAGACATAGAAGGGTGGCCATCTTCTTCTTCAAGACGCCATTTAGTATTTTTAGTCAATTCAAATAAGATTTTACCTCCACTGCTGATGATGTCGTAAGCACCGACAGGGAGGCGGATATTAGTTCCATTGAGTTTATATTCGGTCGTTTCCCAAGCGAGCTTGGTGTAACGAACGGGAGATACAAAACGATTGGTGTTGGTGTTGATGAACATTTTACATCAATATATTTTTATCAAAAATCAGCTTCAATTTTTTATTTAAATACTTAAAAATCATTTACTAAACTATCTACCAATCTGTTTCTTCGACATAACCTTGATAACCCTTGCTCTCTTTATATCCGTTCGCTCCAAATTCATCTTCTTCACCCGATTCTGGATCCGACCATTCCGCCCATGATCTCATTGGCATTCGCTGTTGTCTCGGTTCCGTGGGAACCTCGACTTCTTCTTTTACCTCTACGACTGGCGCTACTACTGCCGCTCTCGCGCTCAAGGCTATCGACATTTCCACAGACCCAGAGAACAGTGATGTTGGCTCTGCTAATACAAATGTAATTGTTGTTATCAACAACCATTTGTTTAGTGCTGGCACTACTGGCTTGGCATAAGGAGGCTGACTGATGGCTATTTCTCGCGCTCAACTAGCGAAAGAGCTAGAACCCGGCCTTAACGCTCTATTCGGAATCGAATATGATCGTTACGAAGCCGAGCATGCTGAAATCTACGACACCGAATCTTCAGATCGTGCATTTGAAGAAGAGGTGATGCTCGTTGGTTTTGGAAATGCACAAACCAAAGCTGAAGGCGCTGGCGTCAATTTTGACAACGCCTCAGAGGCTTACACAGCACGTTACTCGCATGAGACAATCGCTCTTGCGTTTGCGTTGACTGAAGAAGCAATGGAAGACAACCTGTATGATCGTCTGGGCGCACGTTACACACGCGCACTCGCACGTTCAATGGCTCACACAAAGCAAGTTAAAGCTGCTTCAACACTGAACAACGCATTTAATGCCACCTTCACTGGTGGTGACGGCGTTGAGCTTTGTTCTACTGCTCACCCACTTGCTGGCGGCGGTACATTCCGCAACGAGCCATCAACTGCTGCTGACCTCAACGAAACTTCACTTGAGAATGCCTTGATTGACATCTCAACATTCGTTGATGAGCGGAACATGATCATTGCTCTTCGTGGCATGAAACTGATCGTTCCACCACAGCTTCAGTTTGTTGCTGATCGTCTTCTTGAGTCTACACTCCGCGTTGGCACATCCGACAACGATGTAAACGCAATCCGCAACATGGGTATGCTGCCAGAGGGTTACACAATTAACCACTTCCTGACAGACCCTGATGCGTTCTTCATCAAGACAGACGCTCCAAACGGCTTTAAGCACTTTGAGCGTACTCCGCTTTCAACCAACATGGAGGCTGATTTCGATTCAGGCAACATGCGGTTTAAGGCTCGTGAGCGTTACAGCTTCGGCTACAGCGACCCACGCGCTGTGTTCGGTTCACCGGGCGCATAAGCGAACAATTATACGGAAAGGGGCGGCTATTCAGCCGCCCTTTTTTGTTGTACAATAAGTTATCCCTGACAGTCGCATGGTGCGGCTGACACTAGCCACGACAGGAGATAATCATGGCTCTATCTACTTTTTCAGGACCGGTTCGTTCAAATGCCGGTTTTCAAATCCCCGTTGTAGTCACCGCAGATTTGCCAGCTTTTGGTGATGTTGCTGTTGGAACCGCTTACATTGTTAGCGACAATGGCGCGGGTGATGACGAGTATTGCATCGTAATCAACACAGGCGCTGCTTGGGTTACTGCTGTAGGCGCGGCACTTAGCTAAACAGGAGGCTTAAATGGCTGGACCAGTCAAAGCCTACAATTGGGCGCAAGGCACATCTGCTGCCGTAGTCGGCCCCGCTCGTTCTCGCATACGTCAGATTGTGATTTATGCGGCAGCGGCAGGTGCTTTTACATTTAAAAACGGTAGTGCGTCTGGCGAAACATTGATTACGCAAACATTTCCTACAGGAATTCATCATCTAAACATTCCAGATGATGGAATTCTTGCCACGGAAGGCGCGTATGTCTCTGATTTTACAGGCGCAAGCAACGAACTAACAATCTTTTTGTCCTGATATGGCTGGCAACGAGGTAAAAACTAAACACACTACTATCTCCGCTTCTCTTTTAACGGGGCGGGGGAGGTTGATGGGTTTGGTTGTGACTCACAAAACAGGCTCTTCAGGGCATATAGTCATTTATGATAACAGTTCCGCCAGCGGTTCTGTTCTCATAGAAATTGACGAAAATGTGGCTGGCACTTTTGACGTTGTGTTTCCTGGAGACGGAATTCTTTATGAAACAGGTGTTTACGCAAATTTGCCAGCCAATACTTCTGTAACCATTTTTTACCAACAGGGGTAAATTTATGGCTCGTAAAAAAGAAAATCCTATTCGTAAAACCACAGGTAAGGGCGGCAATTATCGCAAAACCAAGTCTGGCGCGGGTATGACGGAAAAGGGCGTCAAAGCATATAGGAAGAAAAATCCTGGAAGCAAGCTAAAGACAGCAGTGACTGGGAAAGTAAAGAAGGGGAGCAAAGATGCCAAGCGCCGTAAATCATTTTGCGCTCGCTCCGCTGGTCAGATGAAAAAGTTTCCAAAGGCAGCGAAGGATCCAAATAGCCGTTTGCGTCAAGCTAGACGGAGGTGGAAGTGCTAACAATGGAGCAAAAGATCATTTTAGCAATCGCTGGTGTACTTAGCACAGCTATAATTGGCGTATTGGTCACTTTCTTGTACTGGGTGGGTAACAATGTTGTTGACCTAAAGACAGACACGGCTGTGATTACTATAAAGGTGGAAGAAAACCACAAGATGTTAAGCGTCCTGTGGGATGATTTTTTGGAGAAAAAAAATGGCAATCTCGCGCAGTTCAATGTCCAAACAAACAAGTAAGGGCGGCTCTAAAAAAGACGCTTGCTACAGCAAGGTAAAGGCTAGATATAAAGTCTGGCCGTCCGCGTATGCGTCTGGCGCATTAGCAAAATGCCGTAAGGTTGGCGCTAAAAACTGGGGAACAAAATCAAAGAAAGGAGGCAGCAAGGGCAGGGCTACCAAAAAGCGGTAAATGATAGCTGAGGTTTTAACCGGTATTGCGCTTGTTCAAAAATCTGTTGAATTTATAAAAAGCAACATTAACACTGTACAAGATATAGGTCAGATAGCCGGTCAAATTGACGATCTTTTTCGTGGAGAAAAAGAGGCGCAAAAAGCTAGAAACCGTAAGGCTGGAGGTGGTTTAGGCGATCAGTTTGGCGTAGACACTGTTGCAAAAGAGATTATAGACGCCAAGATTGCGGCGGAAAAGCTGCAAGAAGTAGCTACTTTGGTTGATATGAGATTTGGCCACGGAACATGGAAGGGCATTGTCGCTGAAAGAGCCAAGCGAATGCAGGAGGCAAAAGAGGCAGCGGCAGCAGAGCGTAGAAAAAAGATACAAGAGGCAAGAGAATTTGAAGAGATGATGAAGCAGATAGTTCTTGTCGCTGGCGTTGCGCTTATGTCTATTGGCTTGTTTGTTTATTTTTTTATAGCTGTGTTGTAGGTATGGATGAGATATGGCAGTACGAAAGACTAAAAAGGGAGCGGCCCTCAAGAGATGGTTCAAAGAGGACTGGAAGGATGTTCGCACGGGGAAAGCGTGTGGGCGTAGCAAAGGTGAAAAACGGGGTACTCCATATTGTCGCCCCTCCAAGCGTGTGTCTTCTAAGACCCCGAAAACAAGCGGAGAGATGACAGCAGCCGAAAAGCGTAGTAGAATAGCGCAGAAAAAGCGTTTAGGACAGCCAGCGGGAAAGCCGAGGCGTGTTAAGTCTTTAAAGAGGAAAAAGTAAATGGCCGTATCTGGTTCTACTAACTTTGAGCTTGATGTAAGCGATTACATCGAAGAAGCCTTTGAGCGCTGCGGTCTTGAAGTTCGCACTGGATATGACCTAAAAACAGCTCGCAGGTCTTTAAACCTAATGCTTGCTGACTGGGCAAACCGTGGCCTAAACCAATGGACAATTGAACAGCGCACTTTGGCTCTTGTTCAGGGGACTGGAAACTACACTCTTGGCGCAGATGTAATTGATGTTCTGTCAGCCTCATTGCGCAGGAGTGGAACAGATTACTCAATGGACAGGGTTAGCCGAGATGAGTATTTGTCTATTCCGTCCAAAACAACAGAAGCCAGACCAACTCAGTTTTTTGTAGACCGTCAAGTAACGCCAGCAATAAAGCTGTGGCCTGTGCCTGAAAATAGCACTGATATTATCGTATATGACTGCCTGACAAGAATGGATGATGCTGACGATTATAACAATACACTGCAAATGCCATTTAGGTTTTATCCATGTCTAGCGGCTGGACTAGCTTACTATCTTGCAATCAAAAAGGCTCCTGACCGCATTCAAGTGCTAAAGGCTATTTATGATGAAGAATTCGACAGAGCGCAGTCAGAGGACAGGGACAGAGCTTCGTTTAACGTAACTCCTAACCTTCAGTATTACAGGATTTAATTATGGCGAGGTTCGCTTCCGGCAAAGACGCTTACGGAATATCAGATAGGTCTGGTTTTCGTTACCGTTTGCGTGATATGCGAAAAGAGTGGAATGGCCTTCTGGTTGGCAAAGATGAGTGGGAGCAAAAGCATCCGCAGCTAGAAGTCACAAGACACCCGCCAGACGCAGAGGCGTTGAGAGATCCAAGGCCAGACAGTAGGGTGGCTCCAGAAGTTGAGCATATTTTAGGGCTGAACGCATTTTTGACAGGCGCATCAGGATCTACGATTATTACTGTATTTGAGCCTTCACATGGACGTTCCACAAGTGATGTAGTAAGATTCAGGAATGTAATGCCTTTTGACGGCTTTACTTCTTCTGTAATTGAGTCTGCTTCTGGCTATTCAATCACGGTTATTGATAATAACAGATATACGTTTGTGGCGAGTTCTGGCACGGCCACTGAAGGCAACAAAAAAGGTGGCGGCGGAATAGCGAGTTCTGGCCCTGTTACATTGGTGAACTAAATGAGTTTTACATACGATCAATTAAAGCAAGCAATTCAGGATTTTACTGACAACACGGAAACGTCTTTTGTTACCAATCTTCCTGTTTTTATACGGGGAGCAGAAGATCGTATTTTTACGGTGGTAGATTTAGAGTTGTTTCGGAAGAACGCTACTTCTTCACTAAGCACTGGAGACCCCTATCTTACTGTTCCCTCAGACTATCTGGCTCCATTTTCTTTGCAAATAACAAGCGCTGGCAGTGAAGATTTTCTTCTTATAAAAGATGTTAATTTTGTTCAAACATACACTGATTCAGTAGGGGCAAATGGTGCGCCTAAGTATTATAGCATATTTGACATAAACAACTTCATTGTAGGGCCTACACCAGATAGTAATTATGATGTTGAACTGCATTATTATTATCGCCCTGCCAGCATTACCGCCGGAGCCGGAGCCGGAACCACTTGGCTCAGTACAGATGCCCCTAACGCTCTTCTTTACGGTTCACTTGTAGAAGCGTATACTTACATGAAGGGTGAAGCGGATATGATGCAGTTGTATGAACAAAGATTTATACAAGAAATACAGAGATTAAAAGATTTGGCTGAAGCTAGAGAAAACAGCGATGCCTACAGGAGAGGTCTACCTGATAGGCCACGCAATTAAACAGGAGTAAAAGACGATGCCAACGTCAAATGCAGCAACCACCTACCTTGAGCATAAGTTATTAAACTTTTTGTTCAAAAATAATTCGGAATCTTTTGCGACTCTGGGTGACAGTATTTACATCGGTCTAGCGACAGCCGTAGTTGACCCTGAAGCGGGTACGGTAACAGAAATTAATACAGGCACTGAAGACGCTAACTATGTTCGCCAGCAAGTAACTGCGGCCAACTGGAATGAGACCGCAATAGGAACAGACGGACAGTCTGTGTCTAATGCCGCAAATATAGAATTTCCGTCCTCAAGCGGAATTTCTGAGTACACGGTAACTCATGTCTTTATTGTTGATGCAGCATCGAGCGGCAACATTATTTTCATTGGTGCGTTAGACGCAAATAAAACAATCGCATCTGGAGATGTTTTTCGTATCAACACTGGTAATTTGACAATTGAGTTGAAGTAATGACCTTGGTGCTTAAAGACCGTGTAAAAGAAACCACTGCTACCACTGGCACAGGCACTTACACGCTTGACGGTGCAGTAACTGGTTTTGAATCTTTTGGTGAGGTGGGTGATGCAAACACCACCTACTATGCCTGCTCTAATGGGGCGGACTTTGAGATTGGTATTGGTACATACACCGCCTCTGGTACTACGTTAGCTCGTACAACTATTTTGCAGTCTAGCAATGCCGATTCTGCGGTTAACTGGGCAGCGGGTACAAGAACTATCTTCTGCACGTTGCCAGCGGAGAAGATGATTTTTAATGACGCCAATGGATCGCCAGTTAATTTTACTGACAACAGCTTGGCTTTTGCGATAGCGCTAGGATAGAAAAATGGCAAACGCTTTTAAATCAGAGACAGATACCGGAGTAGGAACATCCCCTGCTACCGTTTACACATGCCCTGCCTCAACGGAAACAACCATAATTGGTTTAACTATAGCAAATATACACACAAGCCAGATTGAAATTGATGTTCAGTTAGATGCAAGCACTCGCACCAGTGGCGCAGAAGACAGTGTTTATATCATAAAGGACGCTCCTGTTCCTGTAGGGTCTTCCTTAGTTGCGGTTGGTGGTGATCAAAAAATAGTTTTAGAACCCGGTGATACTATAAAAGTTACATCAAATACCGCCGCTTCGGCGGATGTTGCTTTGTCTTGCCTTGAGATTTCATAGGGGTTAACAATATGAGTTATTTAGGACCAAAAGCTCTCGGTGACTTTGCCGACAGTAGCATTGTCACCCTTACAGGCACACAGGCACTAACCAATAAAACCGTAAATGGTCGAGATCCAACAGCAGATGGTGCAAAGCTGGACGGCATAGAAGCCAGTGCAGATGTAACTGATGCTACAAATGTGGCAGCCGCTGGTGCATTGATGACTACTGGTGGTTCAGTGACTGGCGATATAGATCTTGGGCAAAACAACAAGGCATTATTTGGTGGTACTGGTGGTGATTTAGAAATTTATCATGACGGCACTAACGCTTATATCGACAATAATGATGGCACTTTATATATACGAAATAATGTTGATGGAGATGATGGCGGCGATATTTACATTCAAGCTAAGTCCGGTGAAAATAGCGTTCTTATCCAAGATGATGGTGGAGTAATACTTTATTATGATGGTTCTATAAACTTTAGAACTCTATCTTATGGCGTCTTCGTTTATGGATATGCAAGGGCTAAAGGTTTTGAAGAAACTGTATACAATCTCGGAACTACCAATGGTACAATCACACCTAATTTTGCTCTCGGTGCTATTCAAAAAATTACATTAAACGGTAACTTAACATTTAGCGCATTTACTAGTCCTTCGGCTGGTCAATCAATCACTTTGATCATTGATACAAACGGAACTGGCAGGACGCTTACTTCAACTATGAAGTTTGCTGGCGGTAATAAAACTATGTCAACAACTGACACAATAGATGTAATGACTGTGTTATATGATGGTACAAATTATTTGGCTAATTACGTTACGGACTTCAGTTAGGGTACGTCTATGCCGTTTGGATTTACAAGATCTGTATTAGGAACAGCAGCCTCTAGTAGTGGCATTGCTGGGCAGCAAGTGTTTACAGCTAACGGATCTTTCACTGTACCCGCTGGAGTTACAGAGATTTCTGCTGTATGTGTAGGTGCTGGTGGTGGTTCAGGAGGAACTGGCGGAAATAGAGGTAGCGGAGGTGGCGGTGGTGGTGGCCTTTCATACGGTACGTTCACTGTAACTCCCGGAGAAATTTTAAACATTTTAGCTGGCGTTGGTGGTGCTGGAGGTGCAAACTCAACTACTAGTGGCTCAAATGGAACTCCCTCTAGAATAAATAGAGGCGGAACTACATTGTTAGGAGGTAATGGCGGTGCTGGTGGCGTTGCTACTGCATCCACTGGAATTGGCATACCCGGAACAGGTGGCAATGGCGGCAACAGCATTGGAACTGAACGTGATGGTGGTGGTAATGGCGGTGCTGGTGGTCTAGCATCAAACAACAACGCTGGCGGCGCAGGTGGTGGTGGCGCAGGCTATTCTGGTAATGGCGGCAATGGTAGATACGCAAATGCTAATAGTGTTTCAGGGACAAGTAACGGTGCTGGTGGCGGCGCTTCTGGAGGTACTGTAAATAGTAGTGCTTGTGGCGGCGGCGGCGGCGTAGGTCTTTTAGGAGCAGGCTCTTCTGGAGTAACACCGGTCACCGCCGGGATAGGCGGCAACGGCGGTTCTGGTGGAGGAAATGGGGCAGTAGGAAACTCAGCATCTACTGGTGGTCTTTATGGCGGCGGTGGTGGAGCAGATGATGACGATTATGTAGGGGCTGGTGGCGCAGGTGCTAACGGCGCTGTAAGAATTATTTGGGGGGCGGGACGCTCCTACCCTAGTACAAATACAGGTGATGTATAATGTCATATTTAGGTAAAACCCCCTCTCAGGGGACACGAAACAGGTTCTACTTTACAGCATCTGGTGGGGAAACATCTTTAAGCGGTGCGGATGACAACGGCAATACTTTAACATTTGCTGATGGAGCCTTTGTAGATGTTAGTGTAAATGGAATTTCACTTGTCGCGGGTACTGACTACAACACAACCACCGCGAACACTATCGGCGGTTTAACAGCGCTGGTAGCAAGCGATGTAGTAGAGATTGTCGCTTACGATGTGTTTAATATATTTAGCGGAAGTGTAAGTGGAACTTTAAATGTCAGCGAAACTGTCACCGCATCAGCATTTAGTGGTGATGGCTCTGCTCTGACTGGTATCCCAAGCCCAACTCTGACTAGCTTGGGTATTGCTAACCACGACCAAGTTACGGTTACAGCCGGTGGTGCAGTTACATCTACGAGTTTCGCTGGTGATGGTTCTAGCCTTACCACACTCAATGCGTCTAATTTAGGAAGTGGCACTATACCTGATGCTAGATTTCCTGCTACTCTACCTGCCGTTAATGGTTCTAGCCTTACCGCACTCAATGCGTCCAATTTAGGAAGCGGTACTTTACCCGACGCTAGGTTCCCTGCTACGCTCCCTGCCGTAAGTGGGGCAAACTTAACTAATTTGCCAGCAAGCGGTAATTTTACTTTACTAACAAATGTTGCTCCGACCACATCCCCCACTTTCATAGATTTTACAAATTTTCCAGCAGGCGTCGATACGTTTCTTGTTGCTTACTCAATAAGAATAGCAAGCACACTATCAGATGACATTACATTTAGATTTTTAGATGCGTCTAATAGTCAGATCGCAAATCAGTGTTATAATACTTTGCGTACTATTCAAAAAACTAGCGCGGTTGGAACTATAACTGGTACCGGAAGTGGTGGCGCAACTTCTATCTTAATAACGCCTGACACCGTTCATTTTGGCAATGATAGAGGCGGTGTAAAAGGGTATTTTTGGATGAATGGCATGAACTCTGATTATGATGCAAGTACGTCTTCTGTCTTTCCTTCTATTGTAGGGCAATGTTATATGGATGCTAATATTCCGGGGTCATCAAGCTCTACTCCTGCCTTTGGTCATTACGGAGGGTCTATGAACGAAACTGCGGTTACAACTTTTAGCAGAACAGGACCAAGCAAAGGATTCAGACTTCTTTTAGGCAACGGATTTGACGTAGAGTTTTTTCTGATCTGGTGAAAATGCAATGCCATTCGGTCGTGTCATGGTCTTACAGAGGAGATCAACGTTACCATTTGGCTGAATCCGAAAGACTCCACAAAAGTCTATTTCCCGTCGT
>WLWG01003433.1_pt1 | contig 10742 bp, 26 predicted proteins | sample 6712871 | NCBI WGS metagenome assembly WLWG01 (sample SAMN12718693, study PRJNA515312) | sponge metagenome | isolation source: marine sponge | host: Mycale hentscheli | place: New Zealand: South Island, Marlborough, Capsize Point | collected 2003-05-01 | reverse complement strand
TAGATGACAGCTACAAAGGTCTATCTCAAGAAGCACTGATAATGAAGCTCATCGGTGCCGTAGCTGAACTATCAGCAGAAGTAGCTGCCCTCAAAGGCAACTAAACCAAAAGGGTTGGGGAGTGTCACCGGCTCAATAATCCCAAACGTGTCTGCCACCATCAGCGCGGATGCCGGTATGGATAAAGCCCTTCGGGGCTCCCTTGCCGGTGCTGAACCCCCAGTTGGCCAGGCACCAATCTTGCAGGCCGTCTAGGCCAATCCCTTTCAGATACCAATCAATTGCCCCACAGCCAGGCTTATACAGGTGCTCACTGTTGCTAGCGCCACCTACAGCTGCATTGATTGATGGAGGTCGGTAGCCGCTTGTGATGATGACAGGCGCGTCGTTGAAATACTCTCTGGCTTTCTCAAGGAACTGACAGATCTCTAACGCCATGTCGCACTGCTCTTGACTGTCAAACCGTCGTGCGTCTTCCCACAACGCGATTTCGCCGTACTGAATGTGAGGCGTGACGTAGTCATCAAAAGATGAGTTAGGCGTGAACTTGTTGATGGTCTTGGCCACAGGCACCGAACCGTTCAAGGCCAGGTCCACTTCAGCTTTGCGTCTACGCGTCAACCCTTCAAGCGATTTACCGTTCACCTTGTCCCATCGCATCAGCTCTTCGCTGATCACCCTTGACTTGGGTTCACCTGCATTAAGCCTTCGCAGCAGCGTTGAGCTCTTCACAGCACCGCAGCCGGTGTTAAACGCCCAGCTCACTAGCGCTGCATACTCGTTATCTGTCAGCGGAACTTTGACCTGACAGCTGATGCAATCTTCAAACCGTGTGAGGTCAAGACGCAGCATGTCTTCAGCTTCTTTCTCTGTGATCGTCATGCCCAAGTAGACGTTGTCACCTGTGGAGCCATAACCGATCGTTGCCACCCCAGCTGGGCACAGATAGGCCTCTAAGCGCAGCCCTTCAAAGGCTTTGATGAGATCTAGCCCGGCCTGGTTGATCACGCTTATAGGCGCAGGCTCTGACCCGCTGCGGAACTTCTTGACCCAATCGGCATCATCTTGCAGCAATTCAAGTGGCATCTTTCGCCATAACTCACCGACTGCATCCATCTGGTGAGTCTCACCCTGGAAGTGGATGAAGAAGTTGGTGAAGCCTTCAATCGTCAGCTTTGTCACTAAATCCAGGGGCTGGAAGCAATTAAACCCTAGCTCAGCAAAACAGCTTCTTGATCATTGACCCATCCATGCAGCGCCGAAGCTTGTTAATGGTTCTGACCTCTATCTGCCTTACAGCTTCGCGTGAGATGTTGAGGTTTTTCGCTATTTTCGTCAATGTCATGGGCTCTTCTCCATACAGCCCATAGCGGCAACAGATGACATGCTGTTCCTGTTGATCAAGTCTTTCGTTGATTAATTTGTAGAACTCAAACTCAGACTCCTTGTCAAAGAAATTTGTCTCTTCAAGGCTTTCCGGGTCAGCAAGAATGTCTTTCAGTGCTCCCATATCGTTGTCAGATCGCCTTGAGCTTGGGGTGTCAAGACTGGCTGCATCGTATCGATGAGATAAATAGTGCATCATGCTGTCTTCAGTGATCCCGCAATGCTCTGCGATCTGCTTGTTTTGAGGCATTTCGCCATGCTGTTCGTGGTAGTCAATGACGAAATCTCTTGCCTTGGAAAGCGTCAAGATTGCTGTGCCAGGCAGCCTGATCATGCGATTTTGATTGCAGACTCCACGGCCAATGCCTTGCCTGATCCACCAATACGCATAGGTGCTAAATCGATAGCCTCGCGTTGGGTCAAATTTCTCTACAGCGCGGATAAGGCCAATGTTCCCTTCTTGGATGAGATCAACCAGATCAAGGTGAAGCCTGGCGCGAGTCCACTTCTTGGCAACGCTTACCACTAGGCGCAGATTGGCCGATACCATCCGATCTTTGGCCTTCTTGCCGCGTTGGATGATGCGCTTTTGTTTTTTCGTTAGTTCATCTGCTGGTACAGACTCTTCAAGTTGTTTTGCTTCTTGCACAGCGTGGCCCAGGAAGATTTCTTCTTCCACTGTCAGCATGGGAATCCGTCCAATGCTTTCCAAGTATTCATTGAAAGGATCAGTTGCCATTAGATGAGTGGGTACAAAAAAAGGGGCGGTGAAGCCCCAAAGTTTAGAAGTCGACGGAGTCAGCTGCCTCAGTTCGCGGAGGCAATGTGAAGTCATTGACGTTTATGTCAAGAGATTGGGCTTCAGTGCCATCAGCTTTGGTGTATGGCCGAAGCTTGCCGGAGCCAACAACAGTGACTTTTGATCCTTTTTTGAGGAAGTTCATGACAGTGTCAGCGCGTTTGCCCCAGACGGCACAGTTGACCCAAGTTGTTTCGTCTTGGCCTGTGCGGCAGCCGATAGCGAAGTTAGCGACTTTGGTTCCACTTACTTCGCGGGTTTCGGGATCGCGTGCAAGGTTTCCGTTAGCAGTGAGATAGAGCATTGTTCAGTTAAAGAATTTGGAGATGATGATGGTGAGAGCTTGGCTTTGGTTGTAGTCCCGAGCTTTCATAAAGTGCCGAACTTTTTCGGCGACATCGGGCGGCAGGCGAACTTGAAATTGGTTGTACCTGCGGCGTTCTTCAGCTTTGGAGTTGATTTCAGGCATCGTTAAAGTCCAAAACACAAACAGTGACGTTGATTCCGTAGAAATCACGCAGTTGCTTCATAGCTTTCAAGGCGGCTTCTTCGGTACGGAAGGCTTGTGCTTCGGCATAGGACTTAGTCCAGATGCTTGAATCGGCGTAAACCTCTTTGAGATCATTGACTAGCCACCCCTGGTAAGTCGGGTTCCACAGTCCGAGCAGTGGGTGTCTCTGTGAGGAGAGTGATGGCTGCTCTGGCGAGTAGAGATTCCTGTGGGTTTCCATTCAGAACAATTTTGTGCAGGTAGCTAAGAGCTTGGGACAGGTTGTGACTAGATGCTGGCGAGTTGGGCACGAAGGAATACGGCGTGTTTTTCAGTGGTCAATTCAGTCTTGAGCTTGGCAGCTGGTGGCAGGCCGAACTCGGTCTTGAATGCATTCAGAACAGTTTGGAGCTGTTCAGGGCTGAGATCTTTGAGGCATTGAAAGAGCAGTGTGCGATCGTCTTCAGACAGTGGAAGATCGGCAGGCTTGTCAGCTGGTTCAACTGGATCAACAGTTTCAACAACAGCAGGCTTTGGCTTGGCTTTTGGTTTCGCAGCTTGTGGAGCTGGAGCATCAAAATCGCCATCAGTGTCTACATCAGGTGCCAGGCCAAGGATTGCTTGGAGTGCATAGCGCCTGAGGTAAGTGACTGAACCGCCAAAGTCATGCAGAACATTGCGTCCGCTGTTGACCATCATTGGCAGCCGTGACTGGATGGATTCTCCAGACGTATGGCAAAGAGTGGTGATGAGAATAGTTTGGCTGCCATCAGCACTTGGTTCAAAAGTTTGAGGGCAGGTCAACCCATTTTTGGCAAGTGCTGGAGTTACAGCTGTAAGGACTGTGGCTAGGTCTGCAAATTTTCCGTATTGAGCTTTCGCATCTTTACGGATAACTGCAACGTCTTTGTAAAAGGAACAAAGAGCCTTAGTAAGTTCAGGATTCATTTTGGGAGTTGGCTCGTAGAAATAATGGCATACCGAGGGGAAGTTGGCAGAGGCCTTGCTGTAATTAGGACAAGATCTTGATCGTCATAAGTCTTACGAAGATCCATCTCAACAACCTGACTGTCATCGTGATAAACGACCCCAGTAAGGGCATCAGACACGGCTCTAGCAAGCTTTTCAATGTCTCCAATGTTTCTACCAGTCGGACGTTCTGGAGCTGTCCTGGACAGCTTCCCTGTGCTTGTGAAATGTGACTTTGGCCGAGCAAATTGAAACAAATAAGTGACGTGCATTGGTCGGCTCATGTCCCAATCAAGCGGGATGCTTTTTTCAGCAACCTTGTGAACGTCGCGGCGGAATGGCTTGACTCGTCGGCTCGATTCAATTAATCGATTGAAGATAATTTTCTTCGAGCCTTGTGGAGCGGGCCTGCTGTAGACAACAAAAGAGATCCGATCTACCACTTAAACCTCAAAGCGATTGATGTCTTAGGAGTGGCTTCGCCGCTGTATTGAGCGCGAGCCTGGATTTGCTTTACGTAGTCTTTGAACTCTTCGCTGTACTCCCAGCGGGTCGTTTGAACCGGAGTGCAACGCACGTTGTCAAAGACGTAGCCACCATCAACTTCATAGTCATCAAGAAGGCCAAGCTCAATGTCAGCCTGCATTTCTGCAATTTCAGCATCGAGCTCTGCTTGTAGGTTCTTGATCACCTGCTTCAAATGAGCGATGGTCTTGAGGCGAGTGCCTGGAGATTGTTCGCTCATTTCTTTTGGCCTCTGACGCGATCACGATAAGCAGCCCGCTCTTGATGGATTCGTTGACCCAAGTGGGAGCACTCGTTTACTCGCCGGTAGCACTCTTGTTTGTGTTGGCGAGTTAGGGCTCGGTTGATCTTGTAAATCTTGAAGAGAAGCTTGTCCTCTTCAGCCAAGTCAGAGTGAGCAAAGTGCTCGTGGAAGCGCTGTGAGTTGACAAGGGCAGAGACAATCCAGCACTGGGCTGAAGTTGATTGAAGCAGCTCAGCAACGGTGATGTCGTCGGCTGCCAGGAGGATCTCTTCCGGCAGTTCTATCGGTTGGTACTGTTCCATAGTTAGATGGTGTTTGGTTCTGGGATTGGGTACGGCTCTCAGTGGGCCGCATGATCTTTGAAGAAGAACTGCTTCCACCAGCTGGAATCTTTGCGAGCAGGTGTTTCTGCTCTGGTCAATTTTGCCTTTTTGCGGCCTGCAACGCGATTGATCACGCTTTGTCGCCACAGTTCTTCGTCTTTGTTGACTGCCTCCAGGAACTCATCTCTGTTGCAGTTGAGTGCCAGATGAGTTGTCAAGGCATCTCTCATGTAAGCAGTGGCGCGTACGTCAGATTGAGCTGCAAGCTTTTCTATGAGTGCAGCCTTGTTGGGCTCAAGCAAGATCTGGTAGTACTTTCTGTTGCCGTGTTTCGTGGCCATTGGGTGAAGTTGCAGGGTTGAGTTGAGATTGGGTACGGCTCTCAATGGGCCGGGTCACTTGGATCTTGCTTTCAAGGTTGAAGATTTACGGGCCTTGATCATTTCAGATTCCCAGTCATGCATTGGGTTGGTTGCTGGTGGGATGTAGTCAGGCAGCTTGCGGAACCTGGGGCTCGGCTGAGCCCGCTCATTCCTTTCTTCAAACAAGACCCAGATCAGAAGAAGAAAGATCCCGAGGGGACCGGAGAAGATGACGAACATGTACCTATCAGCAGTTGTGTTGTGAGCAGAGCTCGATGGAAGGAGTCAAGCCCTCTTCCAGTGCTTCGTCAATCAGGTCAACCAACTCAACACTGTTGATTGCTTGCTGTTGCCATTGCATTTCGCCCTTTTGATCGTTGGCAGTGATGAACCAAGTTTTGTAGGCAATGCAGGTAGCGGAGTTGAATTGCAGCATGGGATTGAAAAGTTGAAGTGAGTGGGAGGTGTTCCTCCCATGAGATAATGGTATACCAAAACAGGCTAAAAGTAAATCATCACTTGTACTGCATCAGAGATGGGTGAGTTGTTGGTGTCTGTAGCTGTTTGGAGAACGAATCGTTCAGGTGCCAGAGAAGCACGGGTGCGCCAAAGGCTCCGAGGATGATGAGACAGAGGAGCAATACTTGACCGATTGCTTCAAGAGTGTCTTCTCCTCCATTGTTGCTTGTGCGCATGCGGCGGCGGTAACTCATTGTCCTGCCATCCGCTTGACGCTTTCGTAGCTCATCATCGACTGAGCAATGTCGTACATGCATTTGCGAATGTGGGCAGGCATTGCAGCTACGGTTTCGGATGTTGGTGCATCAGCAGCACACCAGGCGTTGCGATACATCTGAACCAAGTGTTGGCGGTGAAAGCCTTCAATGACGATTTCATTTAGCTCGTCGTCATTGATGCAAATAGCGCTGCCGCCGAACATTCCGTACTCGTCGTGATACATGGCGCAGCTGACGCTCATTTCGAAGGTGTGAGTAATGCGTGATTTCATGGGTCAATAGAAAGAAAGTGGGAGCCCCCGAAGGGGCTGATGATCAGATGCCGATGTAGTAAAGGTTGCCGCCCCAGTTACGAGTGCTGCCATCCTTGAGCGCTTTTTGGGTGTAGTTGACACCGACCTTGTCGCCAATCCAGCGTGTCTCCCAAGATCCATTGATTTGGATCCTGATGTCAGCTGGAGCCATCTCCCCAAGAGTCACGGTGATGGTGGCAAAGTTGCCATCAATTTCAGCGAGTGTGCCGATGATGGTGGTGACGTTTTTCAGGCCAATCATTAGTAAACTCATTTGAATCAGGTGGGTGGTGGGAGTGTTCCCTTGAGCTAATGGTATACCAAAACAGCTCAAAAGTAAAACTCACCAGTTTGGGTAAGCAAAGCAGTCACATAAGTCAACAAGCGCTAAAAGCTGACTCCTGGTTGGCTGTGACTCTTTGGGCAATTCAATGGGTTCTGCATAGAGATCAACCTCGTAAAGGCCTACATCTTTGCCTGATACTGGGCAGATCACGTCCTTGATCTTGGTCAAGAATCCCTGCCGGACTAATTCGCTTACTCGCTTGTGAGCACTGCTGCCCAGCACGTTGTCAACTTCACGCTGTGTTGCTGGGCCATTGAAACAGAACCACCTGTAAACAGTCCTGCGTGAGTTGGTCAGGTGTTCGCTGTCTTTGAGCTTGTGCCAAGCCTTGATGCTGTTGTTGTTCATGCCTCTTCCTCGTGATACCCATCAAACCATGGACCCATCCGCTTGGTGCGGTCACAGGCCACAGGGCTCTTGCAAGTCCTGGATGATGTTTCGGGATTGGTGCACCACAGCTTGGCCTCTTCTAAGGTCAGCCCTCGGAGAATCACGCTGTCGTCGTGGTGTGCGTAGAAACGGATGATTGAGTAGCTCATGCGAAGCCGTTGCGGCGGGAGACAAGGTTGGCTGAAAGTTTTTGGTCGAGCTTGTAAACCCGATCCATTTGGCTACCGATTGTTGGGTCAGTCAGGTAGCCGTATTGCTGGGTCATGCGTCTGCTTTCTTTGCGGACACATTCATAGATAAGGTCCAGCTCTGCGTGGGTGAAATGCATCAGCGAAGACCCATTTTCTGTTTGATCATTTTGCCGATAGCGCTGCGATATTTGCAAACCTCAGATTTGTAGGTGGAGCAGGCTTCCCATTCACCAGCAGCAAGGGCGTGTGCGTAATTTGTTTCGGCTGTATCAAGGAGACCCTTGATGTTGTCGATTCGGTCTTGAATTGAAGTAGTCATGTGAATTGTTGAAGACTCATTAATGGTATACCAAAACCAAGGGGGAGTAAACCCCCTGCAGAATCAGTTTTCGATTTCGTTAATCAGGTCACCGATGATTTCGGTTACAGCCTCTTCAGCTCTTTCAAAGGCAATTTCAAACAGCGTGTGGATTTGAGCCTCGGTCAAGCGAACCTCGGCGTAGTCAATTGCGTCATCAATTTTGAGTTGAATGGCTTCTTCGAAGTGATTGATTTTCATTGGGTGGTGTTGATTGATCACTTGACTATGGTATACCAAAACCCAGGAAAAATCAAATCAGCAGTTCAGCTGGATTTGGTTAAACCTCACTTTGATCAATAAGAAGACAGATCGCTGCAAATAGCTCGTCAGGATCTATGTCATTTACTAACACGCATCGAGCAATAGCGATCGCTTCTCGCGAGACAAGGATCCCGTCTGGAGACTCGATCACCTCTTCGTATCGGTGGAATCTCACGATCTTGTTCACTTGCGACCTCTCTCTTTTGCTTGTAGCCCTTGCCTTGAGACCTGTTGCTGCTTGCGAGTGTTAGATCCTTTTGCTCGCTTTTTGCCATGTCGGAGATACCTCAAACGGGTGTCCTCTTTCGCCGCCTCTACGGCTTCGTGATACCCAATCGGCTCCGTGATACCAGCATCGCCAAGAATCTTGGTCCAGTTCATCGATCCAGTCATCAGAAGTCGGGCTGTTGTGCATCAAACTTCTCCCAGCTGTCCAACCATGCTGCCAAACAGTCGTCCGGTTTGCTCGTCTTTATGACCGTTTTGTCAGGCCCTGCAATAAGCGTCACGCACTTGTCCACGGGCAGCTTTCGGCTGTCCACAAGCATCTGCAAGTAGCCACCAAGTTGCTTGTCCGCTGGCTTGCGTGCTTCAGCGGCTTTAGCAGTCTTCACAGTCTTCAGATCACCCAGCACCCGGAAGCCATCTTTGTCCACGATCAAGAAGTCAAGTTGGCCTCCAAGGCTTTTGGCTGGATCGCACAGGCTCAGCTCAACAGCTTCAACAGTGCAGCCTTCCCAGATCCAATGATCAAGCAATGGCTCGATCCATGGAGCCCACTTCTCGTCATAGACAAGCCCGTTCTTGGTCTCTCCAGCCAGGCCAAGCAGGTGGACTTCAAGTGCTTTATGAATTGCGTTGCCACGAGCGGCCCAGCCATCAGGCCCATCTTTGGTGGCCATGATGCTTGCTCGCGCTGACGGTGTCAGGTCATCAATAACCTTAGTGACACTGTGAACCATGTACTTCCCATCGTAGGAGTACCTGTGGTTGATCTCGTTGAAGTGAATTCGTGGGTCTTGTTTGAGCAAAGTGTGCCATGCAGGTGCACATATTGTATATTAAAAGAGCCACAAATACACCCACAAATGGCACGAACTGAAGAAAACGGCACTAGGACCTTCATTGACGGGACAGTGCTTCAGATGGTCGAAATAGCTCAACCGCACGGGCTTTCTCGAACTGGCTACATCAATTACTTGATCCAGCTTGGCCTTGCCGCTGAAGCAAAAAACTACCGCTTAAGCAAGGCGGACAGTGAAGAGGTCGCATCATGAGCACGACCCGTATCTACGACACCGAAGGCGTTGAAGTCACCGGCAGCGGCATTATCCGTGGCGGCTACAGAGTCGAAACCATTTACGAGAGGCAATGGGGCAACTGGAGGCTGTTTAAGTCAGGGCACTTGCAGTTGGGTAAAGACATCAGCCGTTGCATTGACCTGAAAACATGCACGGATAGCGCTGGAATTTTGGACTGGATCTTTCATTATCGAGGCCGACTTTCTCCTCAGGACACGTACGACTTGCTTGAAGCAATCGATGATGTGCTGTATCCGTGCAAAAACTATTGCAGCTGGGGCAGCAGCAAGACACAAAACCCCAAAGAGCTCATCAACAGCTACTGGAAGACGACTGATGCCAACACCTGAAGATCTCGCTTACGAGCTTCTCCGTTGGCAGGCTCTGCTGCCCGTGGCAGAGTTTGACGAAGCGTTTCCCTACGCTCAGCTTCAAAAGCAAAGGTCTGACGCAGCGTTAGACCAGTGGGACAAAAACAACCCATATGAATCCAGCCCCGAACTGACAGCGTTCAGGGAGCTGGAACAGATGGGCCACTACACCCAAAACGACTACTACTCGCCCAGCAAAGCCGCCGATGGATTTTACACTGAACAGCTCAAGCAACTCGGACAACGAGTTGACCGAAAACAAGAAAAAGAAAGCAGACAAAAACCTGCAGCTCCTGCAAGACCACATAAACGTCGCCGCAGAGCACACTAAAGACTTAGACATTGCGGAAGCTCTTGAGTGGACAGAGGACTACTTGTCAAACGTGGGAGTCGCTCTCCCCTCAAAGCTCTCGTCATTTCTAAACAAAGCACGCTCAAACGATGACGTAAAAGAGCCTTATCAAGGCAAAGAGCTTTCACTTCGGTCAAGTCTTGGTGCTTGGGGCAATCTGCTCGCTGCCGACGCATTCAATCTTTTGGTGGCGATGCCAAAAGTTGGAAAGTCAGCCCTCATCGTTCATGTGTTTGCTTGTGCAAAGCGTGGTGACGAGACCTGCCTTGGCGCTCCGATCCGTAAAAGATGGGACAAGTTGATCATCAGTGGAAACGACATGATCGCTGGCGAGTGGGGCAAGATCCTCATCCGCGAAGGTTTGGCTGTTGCCACTGGTGACGATCTCGACAAGTTCTTGCCACACGAAGACGTGATCATGTGGGACATAGAAAACCCTGCACGCATGACTGAAAAGGGCATCAAAGCCATGGCTGACAAGTGTCTTGAGTACCCAGACTCATTGCTTGTTATTGATTCACTCCGATCAAACACTGACTCAACTCTTGACGAAAACAAGGCGGAGATTCGCGAGCCAATTGAACAGATGAAACTTGGCCTTGCCAAATGCAAAGTCACCACTGTCCTGATTCATCATGCGAACAAAAGCGTTGTCGGTAGCACTGCTGTTACAGCCGCCTCTGGCAACAACGCAATTTCTGGCTCGTCTGACAACACCCTGCTGTTGAAGCATCTCAAGCCTGATCATGGCGTTGGGCTTAGAACTGACGGTCGAATCGTGGCCACTTCATCTGGGCGATTGCAGTCAGACAGTTTGTTGGTTGAATTGACAAACGAAGGCACTGGCCGCTGGGAGGCCCGTGGAGACGCTCAACAGGCATTACTGGAGGAATACATCGCTGATGTTGAGGAACGGCTTCCACCGCGTCAGAGAAACGTCTTTGATCACGCCGAAGAGTTAGCGGCTGTCAACGTCCACTTGACAAGCAAAGAGGTTCAGAACCATTGCAACCTGACACTGGTTCAAGCCAACAAATGCTT
>WLWG01003430.1_pt1 | contig 10746 bp, 15 predicted proteins | sample 6712871 | NCBI WGS metagenome assembly WLWG01 (sample SAMN12718693, study PRJNA515312) | sponge metagenome | isolation source: marine sponge | host: Mycale hentscheli | place: New Zealand: South Island, Marlborough, Capsize Point | collected 2003-05-01 | reverse complement strand
CTTCTTCTGAATCAGAGCAAGTGTGTTCATTGGATTCCTCCGGTAGGGTGTTATCCCGTTCCTTCAGGCACTTTTCGTCTGGTTTCCCAGATGAACGAAGCGTTCCGGTGTCTTACTTGCAACTCCTTAGAGTCGAACGTAATGTGTTATTACTAACACATCTTATTTATTATAACACACTCACCATTTTTGTATAGGGCACTTGGCTCCTTCGAATCTTGCTTTACCCTTCAATCTACAACCACACTTGCGACACCTGACTTGTTGATCATCAAAAAACGTACAGGCACGACAGATCTTCATTCTCTTTTCATACAGATCATTACTTGCTGGCTTGGGGTTACGAGCAATCTGTCCAGCTGTCTGGGCTAGATTTTTTGCTTGTTTGGCTAACGAAGGATATCGTTTTTCAACATCAGCAAATCCTTCTACTTTAGGGTGTTGAACACGTCGACGTCGTGAGGGACGTTGGGGTTTGTTTGAGTCGGTCATAATTTAAATTCAGAAAATGCGTCTTCTTTGATGTCTTGTTTTACACCACCAATGATGTAAGATTCTACTTCAGTTTCTTGTGGTGCGACTTGAACTCCCTTAGACTTCAACCAGTGTTCAGTCCAGGGTAGGGGGTTGGTTGCGGCTGGTACCTCATAAAGAGGTGCCAGTCCAATTGCTTTCATTCGGCGGTTACAAATCCACTCCACATACTTGTAGAGGAGTTGTTCAGACAGACCAATAAGTGATCCATCTTTGAATAGGTACTTTGCCCATGCTTTCTCTTCATTCACACAATTCTCAAACATCTTACGAGAGTGTTCACGCTCTTCCTCATAGATCTTTGCCATCTCTGGGTCGTCACCTGCCTTCCACTTGTTAATGATGTTCTGAGTTAGAACCAGGTGTTGGTTCTCATCACGAGCAATAAGGGATATAATTTTGGCGGAACCCTCCATCAGTTTGTTCTCACCAAAGGCGAAGGAACATGCAAATGACACATAGAATCGAATACCCTCAAGGATATTCACATTCATCATAGCTCTGAACAACTTGCGTTTTACTTCATATCTGTTGTCTCTGAATTGACCAGCACCTTCTTGTGCCAGGGCCCAATCGATCTCATGCTGACGAGCGTTGATAATAAAGTCGTCATATGAGGCAGTGACTGATGCAGCACGAGAGAGAATCTTCTCATCACCTAGAATGGTACCGAACACTGAGTCAGGATCAGGATACAGATTCTTGATGATGTGGGTGTAGGATCGTGAGTGAATCATCTCCATAAATCCCCACACCTCCATAGCAGACTCCAGTTCAGGGAGACTACAATACGGCATGAATGCCATACTAGGTCCTCTACCCTGCACTGAGTCCAACATAACTTGATACTTCAGGTTAGAAGTAAAGATATGTTTTTGTTCAGGTCTCAGGGTTTGGTAGTCAGAGCGGTCTTTTTGGAGAGATACTTCATCAGGTCTCCAAAAGAAACTCAGTTGTGTCTGGGTCAGTTTGTCAAATACTGGATACTTGAAACTGGTATATTGTTGTATGCCCAGTGGTTGTCCAAAAAACATAGGTTGTGTTTTGCTATCAACCGGCGCAGGGTTGAAAACTGTCATACCTTCAATTGCCATGTGTCTCTCCGTGTGTAGTATTTAACCATAACAAAACTTCTCCTATACAGAGCAGGAGTCACATTCTGACTCATCTAATTGTAACAGACTTTCTGCACTTTGTGTATCACCTGTCTCCTCTTCTTCACCTTTACCATCATAAGTATTCTGATAGTAAAGAGTCTTAATACCTAACTTATATGCTTTCAGTAGGTCACCCACAAGAACAGAAGCCGGGACTTCCTGGCCAGGGTAGTGTTGTGGGTTATATGATGTGTTGGTGGAGATAGACTGGTCAAAGAACTTCTGGATGACTGCCATGATGTTCAAATACCCATCCATCGACTTCATATCCCACAACAAAGTGTAGTTGCTCTTAAGAGATTGATAGGAGGGAACAATCTGTTTGAGTGTTCCTTTCTTGGACTTCTTAATGGACAGGAAATCACGAGGTGGTTCGATACCATTAGTGGCGTTACATACGACTGAGGAGGACTCAGAAGGCATCTGTGCCGAGAGGGTGGAGTTACGAAGTCCATACTTCTGAATGTCCTCTCTCAGTGATGCCCAGTCATAAAGGTAATCAATGGCTGGTACCCATACCTCATCAACTTCTTTCTTGTAGTGGTCAATAGGAAGGAGTCCATCATAATACTTGGTCTCAATGAAGTCAGCACAGGCACCTTTCTCTTTTGCTAACTCACAGGATGCTTTGAGTAAGTGGTATTGAAGACTCTCAGCCAGACTATGTACTTCACTGAGTGCTCCTTCATCATCATAATGCTCACCTGCTCTTGCGAGATAGTGTGCCAAACCAATCATACCAACACCAAGTGATCTACGAGCTTTGGTGGATTTTTCTGCTGCTGACACTGGGTAACTCTGGTAGTCAATCAGTTCGTCTAGAGAACGAACAGACAGGTCACACAGGTTCTCCAACTCAGCCAACACTCTTACCTTACCCACGTTGATGGCGGATAGGATACACAGGGCAATCTCACCACGGCCGTCGTCAATATGGGTCAGTGGAGCTGTAGGAAGGGTAATCTCTTGACAGAGGTTAGACATCCTTACAGGAATCTTGAAGGAGCTGTGGGTGTTACAATGATCAATGTTCATCACATAGATCCTACCTGTTTCTGCTCTCTCCTTCACAAGGTCCAAGAACAATTTCTGAGCTTCTATAGTAGTCCGAGGAATGCTGTCATCTTGCTCGTATCTGAGATATAAAGAGTCAAAAGAATCAGTACCAAAGGCATCGTAAAGACCAGGAACGTCGTGAGGACTAAAGAGGCTAATGGTTTCTCCTTTAATAAATCTTTCATAAAACAACTTGCTGATCTGAATACTGTAGTCTAATTTTCTGACTCGGTTGTCTTCCGTTCCTTTATTGTTCTTAAGTACAAGGATGTCTTCGATTTCCCTGTGCCAAATCGGGAAGTGAACCGTTGCTGAACCTCCTCTAACTCCATTTTGAGTACAGCATCTAACAGTGGCCTCAAATTTTTTAAGGAACGGGATGACACCTGTATGTTGTACCTCACCATCACGGATCCTACTCCCGAGAGCACGAATCCTACCAGCGTTGATGCCAATGCCCGCACGCTGGGACGTATAATAGCCAATGGCCATATCAGAGGCAAAGATACTATCAAGAGAATCGTCAGACTCAACGAGAACACAAGAAGCAAACTGACGAATAGGAGTTCGAACACCGGCCATAATAGGTGTTGGAATGTTAATAAGATGCCTCGAAATGGCGTCGTAATACCTTTTGACGTAGGATGAACGGGTCGATTTAGGGTAGGCATTAAAAATAGTCATCGCGATGAGCATGTACATAAACTGGGGTGTCTCAAACATCCTTCCAGTTGACCTGTCTTGAACCAGGTACTTGTCGTATACCTGTCTCAGTCCAGCATATGTGAACTTGAGGTCTCTGTCATGATCAATGTAATCATTGAATTCATTGATTTCTTTATCTGTGTAGTATGTCAGGATTGCTTTGTCATACACATTAGCGGTCACTCCTGACTGAATCTGTTCAATCAGAGTAGGACACTCATACATCTTGCGGTAGATCGACTTCCTGAGTGAAAACAGGAGGAGTCTTGCTGCTACGAATTGATAGTTTGGTGTCTCCAAACTAATAAGGTCCGAAGCTGAACGAATAAGGGTCTCTTGGATGTCAGCGGTGGTGATTCCGTCATAGAATGACAACTGGGACTGCATCTCTACCTGTGAGGCAGAGACACCACCAAGACCCTTACAAGCTTCCTCGACCATCATGTGAATCTTATCCAGATTCAGGGGTTCTGTTCCCCTTCCATTCCTCTTCTTAACGAAGATTTGCTCTTTTGTGGCTGTGATCATTTCTTCCAATTGTCAAATTTAACTTGTGCAGTTAGACCAGAATACACGCTGTCGGTTACAACGTCCTCAACACACACTCCGGCCAAATGCATGTCGTTGAGATCTTTTTCTTTAATATGGTTGGGCCATATAACTATTTTATCACCTGACTTGATACATTTAAGCATCCGTTTTGTGATCTCGATGTTTCTTGGTTCGTTGTCGTAGACATATACAACATCGTCCCCAAGAACACTAGAGCGAGAGACGTCAGCACCTGCCATGGCCACACAATTTGGTAGTAATAGCGAGTCGAAAGGTCCTTCAGTGATAAAGATCGTTTTATCATAATCTAGTGTATCTAAACCGAAGATTTTTGGTTGGTCTTCATTCAGGAGTATAGTGATATAGCGCAGACCAGTAGAATGAAGTGAACGCCCTTGAAAACCAAAAACATTTCCCTCTTTATCCCTAAAAGGAATGATGATTCGTGATTCATCGTTTTTTACATTAGAGAATGTTTTTGGTTTGACGGAATTTACCCATTCCTGGAATTTCTCTGTATAATACAGAGCTTCTATTGGCAACTTCCGGTTGAGTAAGTACTCTCTTGCCGGGTGTGAAGTATTTAGTTTGTCAATCGGTGTGAGGTCAGATAAAATGTCTTTTTGGAACACTGGTTTGGGTGAAACCACTCTCTTCACTTTCCTAGTGTCAATTTTTGGTTTGTTGGATTTGTTAGAGTCTGTGAACTTTTCTAATCTGTACTCTTTATACATCTCAGTGTTCAGTTTTTCTAACAACTTATCAAATGACATCGACACGCCACAATTATGGCACTTAAAAATAAGGTTCGTTTTGAGTCTGAATACAAACCCACGAGCCTTGTTTTTATTGTTATGAGAGTCACCGCAGATAGGACATCTGAAGTTCCACAAATATTCACCCTTCTTCTTAAACTTAGGAAGTTGAGTGGATAAGAGATTGAGATATTTAATCTCAGTGTACATAATAAAACTACTTTGTTATTATTATAGCACTAATCATTTGGGTTTTTTACCAAGTAATCTGAGTTCATATTCAACTTCTTTTTCAAAGTATTCTAGTCTCTCTGTCACTTCGTCGCGACTGACATATTCCTTTGCCACATCAAACTTAAGTTCGTCAAGTTTCTCTTCTATCTTTGCCACATTTTGGTGGACAGACATAAAGTTACTTCTTATAAACTCAGATTCCTTTCTTATCTGCCATACAGTAACACTAATCACACCACCAAGTAAAGGTCCAAGTACTGCTATTAGTATTTCCACTAATTCAACTCATTTCTGATGAGACGTGCACGATCCAACATTCTCATTTTCTTTTCTTTATCAGTCTCTTTATCTGCATTCACCTCTAAATCGACCGCCTTACCCATACTTTTGTCAAAGTTTGGTTTCATATATCCTTCAGGTAACTTCTCTGGTTCAGGGGTATCTGAGACAATACCCTTCTTCTTTTTCTTTTTAAGTTTACCTAATACTTTAGAAAGTTGGAGTTCATCATCTGCACCTGGTTCAAACTCACCACTTGAGTCACCTTCACCCCCTCCACCACAGGTAGAGCAAGCGTTCTCCATAAATGATTTCTTTCTTTCAGCAAGTGAACGTTGATAAGACACTTAACACACCTCTATGATTTCGTTATACTTGTAGTGTCAACTACAGATTGGTTAGTAATACCTTAAAGGCCCTTAAGGATATCAAGGATATTTAGATTAGGTCGTATCTCGTCTAGACTTGTATGTGGATACTCAGGAATCCTATTCAGATACACAAGGAACGACATAAGATATGTCCAGTATGTTTCATCTATTTTATAAAACAACATCGGAATAGCGGCGTCATCCCAACAATTTAATATCACGATGAGATGATTCAATAAAAGATGGCTATTCATATCACTTGATTCGTGATATTTCTTTAGCCATCTCTTTACATATTTGAACCGCTTCAGGTCTTCATTAAATTCATCTTCAGTTGAAGCGGTTGGGTTTTCGTAATATTTAACAGCAAATAGGAGAAAATTCTCCTTGTTCAATTCAGTAAATTTCATTTATGATTCTGATCCGTCTCCGACATCACCAGGAGGTGCACTTACTGAATGAATTGCAGGGAACTGTGTGAACTCGAAGGACCTTCCGTTAGTAGGATCAACATCCTTCTTGGTGCTTGCTACGCCGTCATACAGGTGTGATGCGTATTCAATATCGAAGGCTTGATCGGGGTCACTACCACCATCGGGTTCATAACCGGCAGCAGGGATTGGGATGTATTTCTGACTACCAGTCGGATCTCCATTTGCGTTAACATATAGAGTTTCTTCAACAGGATCATTTTCAGTATCTGCTGCGTCAACCTCACCGGCAACCAGGATCTCGTCCCAGTATCTTGCATCCAGATCAAGCGGATCACCCTTCCAGTGGCGATATACCCAACCCTGATCAGTCAGGAAGATATTGTTAGTGTCATAAGAGTCACTGGCAATTTTAGAAGTGCCGATGTCACTCTTAGAGTTTACTCTTTGTGGCATTGTTTTGACTTGCTATTTCAGTTATTTATCACTCACCGCCACCGCCACCGCCGTCTCCGCCACCTCCGGTACCGCCGCCTTCACCACCGCCTTCATTGCCATCTTCTCCATCATCATCGTGGTGATGGTGGCCACCATATCCTCTACCGACAATGATAGTGGTTTTGGATGACTTCTTATTCTTAACACACTTTTTCTCGTCTGAGTCCCAATGGTACCCGTCCTTACAGTCCTTCTTTTTCTCATACATGGACTGGTAAGCTTCTGACAGAGATCTCATTGATTCTGCCCAATCGTTTCCTAGCATTGTGTTACCTGTTTTTCTTATTTATTTCAAAGACAAGTCCTTATCTTCTAAGTTCCTAAGATACTTCGCCATTTTGTCTAGGTATCCTCTGTTCCTGAGTTCTTTGAACACCAGGTTCTCTGGTGCTGATTCGCCACCTTTCTCGATGGCAGATGATCTCATCCCCTTTAGTCTGACCTTTAGTTTTCTGAATGCATCCTTATCAGTTGATTGTGAGTCAATCAGTGAGTCGATGATATCCATGTAAGTTTTTGTCTTTCTCACCACCTCGGGGTGGGTACGATTGATTTTGTATTTTGTGGGTTCCTGGAGCCATTTATGAGATTCGAGAGAATAGATTCCCTGACCCTTTCTGAAGGGATCTCTAAAATCTTGTGCATAAAGCTCGACAGGCTGTCCCTTGACTGTGATGTCATGAGTTAAAGCCCAAAGCTGTTTTTTAGATTGTAAATAATCGTCTAGCAAACCTTGACACTCGATCTTCTCTTTATCTACAACGAGGTGTAAATCGATGTCGGACTGGTCTGTGTAATTATAATTTGCATTCCCCCCGGTGACAATCACATCACGGATAGCGGAGTTTGGAATGTTAGCAAAGTCTGCCCATTCTTTGCTTATCTTATTTAGAGCACGCCAAACTTCTGGTTTCATCTTATTCCCATTCCACAACTCCTGGTTGAGTTCCTCGTGGGATCTAAGAGTGAGTTTTAACTCATTTATCAGTGACTTCATGACTTAGCAGTAACTCTCTCCACTGCTTTTTTACCCATGTCACCCCTTAGACTGGGGTTTGCATTCACTTTGCGTCGTGCCACATTCTCTTTAGGTGTGGCAGTCCTGTCATAGTTGTCAGTTCCTGGACCCTTACCTACTACCTTACCACTTCTTTTCTTACCTACAGGGTCCTGGTAGTCTCCTGGTGAGGTGTTTTCATTCACACCACTCATTGCAGGTTTAGGGTTGCCAGCGGCCTTATCCTTCATCTGTGCCTTCTTCAGGTTCTCCATTGCTTCCTTAGCTCTGTAGGAGTAGTGTGGCATCACTTCCACATAAGGATGGTTTGGGTCGTCATCAGGGTTTGCTGCTTCCATCAACTCCTTACGCCAGTCCATCTTAGCAGCTTCTCTCATTTTAATGAGTTCTTTATGTTTCTGTAGAACATCAAACGAGTCACCAATATTCTGTGTTGTCGTTGGTGTTCCAAACTTTGCCGTTCTCTGCTTCATCTGCATCTCTTTACGTGCAGGACTCACTTGTGCAGGGGCACTTTTATTTGTAGCAGCATCAGAAGTCTTTGCCTCAGCATCCAATGCTAGGTTACTACTTGTGGAAACTCCTTCAGTAAGCTTAAGTTTAGAAAAATCCATCTTATCTTTTTAGTTATTTAGAGTAGGTGTACATCATGGACAAAGGACTTGAACATAATATCGTCCTCTGTAACAATGATAAGGTGATTGGCGCCACACCTGTGTATTGTACCAATAAGTCCTGTTGTCAGTGACTCTACAACGTCACCAACCTCATATAATCTACCTTCACGATACATCTCACTGATTTCCTGTTTATACTCGTGTCTATTATAGTCTTCGTTCTTCTGTCCAAACATCTGAACTGCTTTCATCAGTCTCTGGGCATCATCCATGGTAAATCCTTTACCAATGGGTAACCCTTGAGAGAAACTCTCAATGTCATCCTTACCAGCAAACCCTCTCATCTTAGAGGCAGAGAGTTTAGCTAGGAATATCTTACGCTTCAGTTCCTCTTTTGCTTTGTCAGACATCTTAGAGGTGTCTTGTTGTCCTAACTCCTCTGCTTCACCTTCCATTCTCTCACCAGCAGAGTGGGAGTAAATGTTCTCAAAGTTATACAGGTTGCCATTATACTTACGCAACAGGTCTTCCATCCCTTGTTTCCTGTCACCACCACCTGGTTGAAATCAATTGGGGATAGTCTGATTTTATTGGGGTCAGCCATGTTGCTCCTTTACCCGGTGGTTCTGTCCGGGTTGTCTAATACAGGCTTGAGGTCACTCCCCCCCAATGGTGTGACCTGGGGAGGGAATTTAAACCCTGAGGGGACAAATGGGTCACACTCTAAAGCAATAGAATTGACGTCATCATCCAGGACAATCTCATTGAAATTGATAGGTGACAGCCTGATTTTGTTAGGGTCTGCCATTTGTCCACCTCCTCAAGCGGTTTAGTTTACCTCCGGGCTGGGTGCTTTTTTGGCCGCTCTCCGGGTTTTCCGGTTGCCGTTTGACCCAGCGCCCTGGTTGGTTCCAGGCGTTGACTCCTGTGAATCCGGTGAGCCGGGCGGCGGGAAAGCCTCAAGTTGTTTTTGGGGGTCAATAACCTGACCGTTTTGAATGGACATTCCAAAGCTGTTGGCAAGCTGGAGGGCTGTCTCATAATTGGTTGGATATTTCTTGACGGCCTCCAGGATAAAGGTTTTCTCTTGTTCTGAATCGTAAATCATTGAAACTCACTTTCCGGATGTGGATAGTTTAAAGCTCTGATTCCACTGTTGCGTGGATGCTAATAATATCCTCAACAACATCATTGGCAACCTGGGCGTTGTTTACCACAATCCTGGAATCGTTGGTTATCCCTTGGGTGCCTGAGACCCCTGAGTTTTGAGCGGTGGCGGTATTGTTCCACCAGTTTGACCCGGCGGCCGCTGGGTTGTAAAAGGTTTGGGTGACAGGCTCAATCCTCAGTTGGACGGGCAAGTCCCAAATATATTTATAATTCTTACTGGCTCCGGCAAAAACACATTGATATTGTAGTTGCCCCTCTGCCCCCGCATTGGAGGCCGGAGCAACAGCATAAGGAAAAGTCTTTTGAAAATACCGCTTGCAGAGCGCCAGCTCCTCGCCAAATGACCGCACCTGGAAAGCGCTGACCGCCGTCCCAACCTCAAGCTGTACCTGGGAGAGGAAGAAATTGTTTGTGTTTGAGTCCATCACGTTCACCTGGTTGGTGGACGCTTTGAAGTCTCCCCCTTGCCAGCTTCCCGGCGTGGTGTCTTTATCAGTCCCGGACATAAGGGCAAAAATAACAGCCACCCCAATTCCAGTGTCCTTGAGCCAGGTCCCCGTGGTGTCCCCGGCGATTGTGACGTTTTTCTTTTCCCAGGTATCAGCCACACTGACCGTATATTCCGCAACATAAGAACGGTCAACCGCTGAATTTTGGAGGGCCACTGAATGAATCCCGGTCTTTGCAGACTTGACCCAAAAGGAAATGGTTACACTGACAGCGTCAGAGGTTCCAAACCCCAGCGGAATAGCGCTAAGGCCCTCAATTCTTTGCTCAATTCCATAAAAATCAGAGGCGTCCTTAACAGCGTCCCCCGTGGTGACGTCAATCTGGAGGCTGTAAAGGCTCTGGCCATTCGGCACATCCGTTGACCTGGCCATATCCACCACCCCAACACCAACGCGGCCGCCGTGCGCGCGGGCGACGCCAGCAGGGTCGACCGTACCGCCGAAAAGGTCGAGGGCGAGCTGGAGGCGGTGCGCAGGCGCGAAGACCGCAACGGCATTCCGCTGGTGCAGAAGGACCTGATCCTGACCGATCGGTCAGGCGGGCGCAGCCTGATGGTTCCCAGTCCGGTGGCCGGCTACGTCAAGCTCAACGACGACGACACCAATTCCATCAGCATCTACAGCCATCCGGTCGGCGATGCGCGTCGCGAGCTGGTGGGCCAGGTGCTGCACGGCGCGCGCGGGTCCATTCCGTACAAGACCGGGGATTTCGTCGAGTACGGCGCACCTTTGGTGCGGCAGTCGGATGTTGGGTCGCCGGGCGCGATACACGCGCACATCGAAGTCGAGCCGGACCAGTATCGGCGCTATCTGGGGGACATTCTCAACGACCGCATCACTCTGGGCGGCAAGGTGCAGGC
>WLWG01003427.1_pt1 | contig 10753 bp, 6 predicted proteins | sample 6712871 | NCBI WGS metagenome assembly WLWG01 (sample SAMN12718693, study PRJNA515312) | sponge metagenome | isolation source: marine sponge | host: Mycale hentscheli | place: New Zealand: South Island, Marlborough, Capsize Point | collected 2003-05-01 | reverse complement strand
CCGCAGTTGGAGCCATCGAACAGCGAAACATGGGTTTCTTTCACGCCGTCGGGCAGGGTTTGGCTGTCAACAGTGAAGCCGTGGTTCATCGAGGTGATTTCGACCTTGCCGGTCTCCAGATCCTTGACCGGATGGTTGGCACCGTGGTGGCCGTGGTTCATTTTGACGGTCTGCCCGCCAAGAGCCAGCGCCAGCATCTGGTGGCCAAGGCAAATCCCAAAGACAGGCAGTTTAGTTGTCTCAAGCACCTCTTTGATCATCGGGACGGCGTATTGGCCCGTGGCCGCCGGATCACCGGGGCCGTTGGACAGGAAAACACCATCCGGATTATGCGCTAGTACCTCGGCAGCCGTTGCAGTCGCGGGCAAGACGGTGACATCACAACCGGCCGATGCGAGACAACGCAGGATGTTGCGTTTGGCGCCGTAATCTATGGCAACGACCTTATGGGCTGGGGTCTTTTGTTGTTGATAACCGTCAGGCCAGGCCCAACGCATTTCGTCCCAGCGATAGCTTTGGGCGCAGGTGACCTCCTTGGCCAGATCCATCCCTTCAAGGCCTGCGAAACCGCGCGCGGCGGCAATCAGGGCTTCGATGTCGAAATTACCTTCGGGGTCGTGGGCCAAGGCCACGTGCGGCGCGCCCTGTTGGCGGATGGCACGGGTCAGGCGGCGGGTGTCCACACCACCGATTGCGATGCGGCCACGGCGGGCCAGCCAGGTTTTCAATTCTTCGGCCGAGCGCCAGTTCGATGGCTCGGTGGGATCCCATTTGACCACCATCCCGGCGGCAACCGGATCGCCGGTCTCGTCATCTTCGGGGTTCACGCCGACATTGCCGATATGGGGGAAGGTGAAGGTGATTATTTGGCCGGCATAGGACGGGTCGGTGAGAATTTCCTGATAGCCGGTCATCGCGGTGTTGAAGCAAACCTCGCCGGTGGCGGCGCCTTCGGCGCCAATTCCGTAGCCTGCGATGACCGTGCCGTCGGCAAGAACCAGGACGCCCGAGCGCGGTCTGGTGCACCAGTCGCCTTGCGGCTGTTCGGATGTGCCGGTTTGGGCGGTCGCGGTCTGCGCCATGGAACGAGCTTTCCTGATCTGGTGTTGCGGTGGGCGGAAACGGTGCGTGTCGCTGCCAGTCGCCCCGAAGCAATGCTGCAGGCGGCACATGCGTGCGTACAACGGATCGGTACCCAGCGCCTTGAAGAAGTCCTGCGCCAGCGCCTGCTCGGGCGAGAACGTGGCATGCATCGCCAGGACGCGCAGCCCGGCCGGCGTCCGGTAGGTGCGCAGGTGCCAATCGGGGTGCTGTGCGCTGAAGGCGTCCACGCGCTTCAGCGCAAGACCTTCAGCACCGCCGGCGGCGGCCAGGCGCTGCTCGCAAAAGTGCCTGACAATGGTGGTTTTGCCGGTACCATGCGGTCCTACCAAGTGAGGAATCTTCCCAGCGCTCAACAAAAGATCCATGAGATACTTGCACCGAGCCTCCTCAGGAGTCCGAACAGTGATCGAGGAAAAGTCGAGCACCAATGGTGAGGGCAGCACGTCCCGTGGTCGATCGCAGTTGGCTTCCCCGTCCGGCGGCCCGCTCGACTGGCATGAGGCAACAGCCTCCTGCTCGGAAATTTCTGTCCAAGGCGTCCACGACTCCGCATCGACATCGTAGAATAGATCGTGGATGGATCCGTGCTCGGGCACAAACGCCAGCAGGCCGGGGATCACCCACCACTGCGGGACGACAAGTGAGTACATCACCTGGTGCATGGTCTCCACGAACCAGGTGAGCGGGTTGGCTTTGACAATGTTGGCGAGCCAACTGGCCGTCCCCTCTACCAAGGACAGCGGGTACAGGATCGGGGTGAGGAAGTACAGCGCCTGCAAGATGACCTGCACGATGTATTGCACATCGCCATAGCGGGCATTGACCACCGAGAGCATCAAGCCGATGCCCTGACCAAACATGGCGGTGGCGATGAGTACCGGAATCGCCAGGAACCAGGTGATGCCGATGTTGCCCAGCCATAGGAACATCACGATCAGCACCACGATCTCGAGGGCTACCTGCACCAACTGCACCACGCTGGCGCCGAGGATCGGGGTCCAGGCCGGGAAGTGCACCTTCCGCAGCAGTTCCCCGTTGGACTTCAACTGCGTCATCGACAGCATGAGCAATCCGGAGAACAGGTTGAAGGTGACCATGCCGGTGAAGAGGAACGCCGCGAAGCTGGTGCGATCCGGATCAGAGCCCAGAGGCGGCGCCTGGATGCGGAAAACCAGGCTGAAAACGGCTGCATAGACCAACAAGGTGGCCAGCGGTTGGAGCAGGGACCAGGCCCAGCCGAGCACCGAGGATCGGTATCGGGTGGAGAAATCGCGGTTGGCGAACGCCCATACGAGCGCACGCTGGCGATACAACTCCCCGATCATTGGCTGAAGTGTAGGAGTGCGGCATTCACCTCCCACCCTTCGCAAGGCCAGACAGGTAGCCTGCGGAGGTCGAACCAGGGAGGATCCATGACCACCGCTTCCACGCGCTCTCGCACCCGCCTGATCGCCGTTTTCTCGGCGATTGCCCTCGCCTTCGGCGTGAGCGGGCTGGTCGCCGCTCCGGCGTCCGCTTCAAACACCTTCATCGCCACCCCGAACGGCATGGTCGGGGTGCAGCAGGAGATCTTGTTCCGGGCCCCCTCGCTGGCCGGGCAGGTGGCCACCATCGGATTCGTTTCCGGCGCTATCTCCAACGCGGGTCAGACCACGGTCAACCCCCAGGGCTACGGCTCGCTGGCCTGGACCCCCACCTCGGCTGGCGCCTGGACCATCTCCGGGCTCGGTAACGCAGCCCCCATCGGTTCGACAACAATCAACGTCTCCGCGCAACCCACGATGACCCAATTGTTCGTAGGTAACCAGGTGCAAACCGGGGTGGCGAACCGGGCCATCGTGGAAGTTGATTCGCTCATCGGTCAACTGGCGCCGGCTGGCACCGTGACCGTGCGTGATCAGACCCAGGCGATCGTCGGTAGCGGGACGCTGTCCTCGACCGGCGGTTTGATGTCCTCGGCGATCGTGCAGTGGACCCCGAGCGCTGCCGGGAATCAAGCCCTGACCGCCACCTTCACACCGAGTTCCAACGCTTTCGCTGCTTCGACCAGCAACACCCAGCGCCCGCAGTACACGACCGCGGTTGTCCCCGTCGCCTTGAGCTTCCCGGCGGAACTGCGGGTCGGCAGCCCCGAGCCGCTGTTCGCGATCTTGGGCAGCAACCAGCCCGAAGGAAGCGCCGCGTTCCTGGAGAACAACGTGGGTATCAGCGGCTCGACCCCCACCAGCAACGGGGTTGCCCGCGTTTCCTGGACCCCGAACGCCACCGGCATCCAGACCATCGTGGCGAGCTACACCGGCAACACACCCGGCTTCAGCGGGACATCGAGCCAGGCGGTGAACGTGCAGCCGGCGCGCGGCACCGATTCCATCACCGTGATCCCCGCCGGTGGCACCCCCTGGAACCCGGGGCTGCCGATCTCGCTGCGCGCGGGGACCAGCACCGCCTTGACGGCCACCTCCGCTTCGGGGGCGACCGTGCTGCTGAGCGAGACCGGGCCGTGCGTAATCAACCAGACCACGCTCACCGTCCTGGGGGCAGGGCAGTGCACGGTCACCGCCACCTCCCCCGGTAACGGCGCGGTGGCCGGCACCACCGCCACGTACACCATCGAGGTGACCGCTGCGCCGAAGCGCAAGAAGCGGCGGTGACCCCCTGGGGATGACACCCCTGGAATCTCTGCAGTAACCTCCGTCACATCTTCCCCAGGAGGTTGCCATGCGTGCCATGAAGTCCCTACTCCTCGCCCTCGCCGCCGCGTTGGCGCTGACCGCGCTCGCGGCTGCGCCTGGCCACAGCGCCCAACTGACCGGTCGAAACTGGGTCGCCACTCCCAACGGCCTGGTGGGCGTGCAGCAGACGGTGATCGTCCGGGCACCGCGCAACACCGGGAATGTCGCCACCATCACCTTCCAGAACGCCGCCGCCGGCACCAACGCCGGCCAGGCAGTCGTGAATTCCCAAGGCTTCGCCTACCTGCCCTGGAAACCGGATCTGCCGGGCACCTGGACCATCTCGGCGAATGTCGGCGGCACGGCGATCGCGCCGGCCACCATCGCTGTGGCGACGGTTCCGACCGAAACGATTCTGTTCACACCCGGTGAGGTTCAAGAAAACCGCCCGGCCACCCTGGTCGCCACGGTGCAGGCCCTAGGCGGCACCATCACCCCCAGCGGCACCATCGCCGTACGCAACCAGGCCAACACCGTGGTAGCCACCGGAACTCTCGTGCCCACGGACACTGCCGGTCTTGCCCAGGCCGACATCTCCTGGACACCCACGCCCGGAGCGGTGAGCCTGACCGCTGCCTACACCCCGGCAACCCCGGCCTTTGGTGCTTCCACCTCCCCCACGCAGTCACCGCTGGTCGGCGGGCCGCAAGCGGTGTCGCTACGGATGCCCCCGGTCGCCTACGTGGGTGTGGAGGAGACCGTGGCGGCAGTGATCCAGCCGCAGTTCCAAAGCCCGCTCGGCGGCAGCGTGGCATTCAACCTGAACATCGATGGCTTCGTGTTCTTCCCGATGGGCGGATCCCGGCCGATCGGTGGCGGTGTCGGTAGCACCCAATGGGTGCCAACTCAAACGGGTGTTCAAACGGTGCGTGTCGAGTATGCATCGGCGAACTTCGCCATCAACGGCAGCGACACCCAGGCCATCAACGTGCTCCCAGCTCCCGCGCCCGATGCGATCACCGTGACACCCACCGGCTCAGCCCCGTGGGCTCCGGGCAATGTGGGCACCTTGACCCAAGGAAGCTTCGTGGAGTTGACCCCCACTTCCCAATCGGGCAACCCCGTCACGCTGACAACCGACGGTCCGTGTGCTGCGCAGGCCGCTGTGATCACGATGCTCGGGCCCGGTGAATGTTCGATCACCGCGACCAGCGTGGGCAACGGCGGGTCCTTGAAGCCCGACGCGCAGGAGTACACGGTCACCATCGCTGCAGCGCCGCGCAACCGGCGCTAATGAGTTACGCGCCGCGTCCCTTCCATTTGCGCAAGGGCGCGGTGACCTTCCACGAGCGGGTGCCTTGGATGAAGTCGAGTTCTTGACGTAGTGCTGTCGCGGCCGATTCCAGCGCCACGATCTGTGCATCCTTGTCGGCCTGTTCGAGAACCACGAACGAGCGGATGCCGAGGAACCCTTCGATGGAATCCTGCGCGTCGGTCACGGTGAGCGTTGCTTGCGCGGGTTCCCCGGCAGCACCATCACCCAGGGGAACGGTGATCACCGAGCCGAGATAGACGTCCTCGATCGCCGGTCCACCCGGACCGGCGATCTGAATGGTGGCCTTGCCGGGCATCGCCCGGGTGGCGATCAGCAGCACCAAGGGGCCCTGGACAGGCCGGGTGAAGGAGAAGGTGGCGTACCGGCCGGGGCGGATTTCGTTACCCCAGGTTTGCGGTGATCCGAAGGTGCCGATGACGGCCGCATCGGTGATGTCGAAATCGCGTTCCCCGCGTGGTTGCCGCAGTAGCGGAGTGAGGCCTTCGCGGACGAGGTAATCCAGGTACTGGTCGGCGTATCCCTCGTCCGGGGCGGGTTGACCCACCGCGAGCATGTATTCGCGCCCGAGTTCGATGGTGGGGAGCACCGGATCCCTCCGTTCGGCTGAATCGATTTCTGCGCTGATCGTCGCGGCCACATCCTCCCAGGTCAGATCGGAGGTCGAAGCGGTGCGGATCCGTTCGGTCAGTTCGCGGCGCCGATTTCGATCGATGGCATTGGTCTCCAGTGCCGACACGAAAGAGTCGAGATCATCGGTGCGGAAATACACCGCGAGATCTCCGCCGGCTTCGCGCAAGGAGGAGTTGTCCGCAACGACCGGCAACTTGCCGAAGGCCAACGATTCACTGACCGGCAAACCCCAGCCTTCGTAGTTGCTCGGATAGATCGTGAATTCGGCGTGGGCGTAGAAGCGAGCGAGTTCGCCATCCCCCACGCTGGAGGAGAGCACGCTCACCTTGCCGTCGAGTCCGCTGGTATAGACGTACTCGCGCAGGAAGGCACCGGCGTTCCAGCCCAGCCTCCCGATACACACCAGGTCGGGAACGTTCTCCCGCCCGTGCTGCTCTATGAGTCTTTGCCAGGCCCGCAGCGCCAGAAGGTGGTTCTTGCGTGATTCCACCGTGCCTACGAACAGGGCATAAGGCTTTGGCCACGGCCGATCACCCAACTCACGTCCGGCAGGAGTGAGGCCGCAGGGCAGACCGGTGGATGCGCCAGCTGGGGCGATGGCCCCGTGCGCAGCGGCGTACTCCTCGAAGTCCGATCGACTCGATTTGCTGATGGCTGGCACTCGGCTCGCGCATTGCAGCAGGAAGGTCAGGTAGCGATCGAAGAGCTTGTTCACAGCGGCGGTATGGCCGGTGTCCATGATGGGAGTGAGGTCATAGAGCAAGGAGACGATCCGGGCTCCGGATGCGTGGGCGGCGCGGGCAGCGGTCATCAGCGCATCGTTAATCCACAGTGCACCGAGGAACACCACGGTGGTCTCCGGATCGATCGTGATGTCTTGGGCATTGGTGCCACGTTGTAGAGCTGCGGAGGCTAGATCGGCGAGCTGTGCGCGTTCGGCGGTCGACTGGGCGCGTGCGCCTTCGGTGATAAGCATCCGTTGCTCATCGGAAGTGAGCGGAATGAACACACCCCGGGACCGATCGAGGTACACGCACCGGGTGTCTTCGCGTGCCATGAGAAGCGGAACGGTCTCTGCCACGACCCGCTGCACGCCGGAGACCGATTCGCGGCGCTGCAAGAACTCGACCAGGTCGGTCACATCGAGCAACGTCTCCGTCATGACAAAGCACCCGATCCCTGCACAGCCACAGACGCGAGCCTACGGGCGGCTACCGTTTCGCACGTGGAGCGCGTACGCGAACGCTGGATTGATGTTCTCGGCGTTGCCGCGATCAGCGCGTTCGTGGCTGTGGTCTCACGCCGTTGGACGGGGTTCAACTCCCCGGATTCGGAGTTCTACGCATCGCTTGCACTCTTCGGCTCCGAGGTAACCGACAGAGCCATAGAACCGGCGTATCTGTGGACCCGATTGGGCTACATCGTCCCGGTTCGGCTGCTCGTCGGCGTATTCGGGCCGTGGGCCGGTTTCGAGATCTGGCGGGTCTTGTTGATCGTGTTGATCGTCGGCTCGACCTACGCGGTTGTGCATATTGCCGGCCGATCCCGGTGGCTGGGTGCGGTGCTGGCGCTCTTCGTCGGGCTAAACACCGTGGTGCTGGGTTTCGTCGGCAACACCTACCTGACCGGCACGATCCTGGCGGTCGTCTTCGCACTCTTGGCTCTCGCCGTTTCCCTGCTCGGGCATGCCGCCGGGCAAGGTCGCGGCGCGCTCGGTGGTCCGCGGTGGACCACCGCTTTGGTCAGCGGGTTGCTGGCTGGTTGGTTGGTCATGCTGAACCCGTACGCCTTCGTGCTCGGTGTCGGGTTGTGGATCGCGGTGCGGATCGTTGTGCTGGTCCGGTTGCGTGATCAGCGATGGCGTCGATTGGGCATGGACGCCCTCGCCGGTGTTAGCGGTGCCACCGCGTCTTTCGTGGCGTTCTTGCTTGCCGGCATGGTTGTCTTCCCCGGGCGCAGTTGGTGGGGGACGTATGTCGAGTGGAACTCCCGCCTGGATTACACGGTCTTCATCGGCGATTCGACAACCTGGCAGCGAGATACCGCACTGATCGTGGTGGTGGTTGCCTTCATCGCAGCGCTCGTAGCGACCATCACCCAGCCGCGGCACCGCTGGGCCTGGGCGGCGCTCGCCCTGTCGGGGATGAACATCGTGCTCACCGCGGTGTTGATGGCGGTGTTCACCGGTCCGTGGCTGGAAACGCCCACGTACGTGGCAAAACTGTGGCCCGGGGCCTTAATGGCCCTGGTGTTGGTGTTCTCCTCGATGTCCCCGGGGACCCACGAGGACAAGAAGCAGTGGAACTTCGTCACGATCGGGGCCGGTGTTGTCGGCGCCGCGGTGATGCTGTGGGCGGGGCGCTTCGATGGCACGTTGGCGTATTCCACCGGGTGGATCATCGGCGCCGCTCTGATCGCGTTGGTGACAGTGACAGCCGTGCTCGTTCGATCACGATGGACGATCGCGATCGCCTGCCTGTTGGCGGTCACGATGGTGGCAACGTTCACCGCCGCGCAAATCCTGCAGAACGGTCGCGGACTGTTGGGTAGCTACGGGCAATATCCGTTTCGATCGGCCTTCGTGGACTTCGGGTATGCCGATCAGATGGCATCGAAGATCGAGGTGCAGCGCTGGTTGCTGGATCGCACCAGCCCGGAGGATTCGATCGTGATCTGGACCGATGCCGATCGGTTGACCGCCGATGTTGCGGCGATGCAGTTGTGGGGTGGCGACAACCTGGCAACGATTGATCCGGTGCTGTCCCGAAGCGATATCGATCGACTGGAGGTGCTGCAGCCCTCGGTGGTGGCGATGTTTGCACCCGATCAAGCACAGATTGAGTCCTTCTACGCGAGCCTGCCGCCTTGGGCGTTGCCCTCGGACACCGAATGCACGTCAGCGCCCTATATGGGTGTGGGAACCGGGGAAGTCATCGCCTGCATCGCGCGACTGACCTGGGTGGGGTGAATCAGCGGCGGATCAACCGGGTGAGATCGCGGGCACGGGATGCGGTGCGCCCTAGACCGCGCGCCTTGTTCAGTAGCCAGCGAGCCGGGACGTCTTGCTGGGCGGCATCGAGTCCCACTTCCTGATCGGCCGAAAGCCGGTAGTCGATCACTGGAGTGGAGTCGGCTAGGAACTTCCCGGCGCGCAGGCTGGCCAGGCTCCACCACCGATCGTGCAGCCAGCCCGGTGGGATTGACCAGTCGGAGAGTTGAGCGGGGCGAAGGGCGCTGGCTCCGCCGGTGGCGATGGAGTGCCGGGTGGCGTAGGTGAGCCGAGCGCGCAGCGGCTGCTCGTTGAAGTCCTCAAGGAGCGGGAAGGTGCCGCGGATGGTTCCGGGAACGGCCGCCCCGTGCTTGTCGATCAGAAAACCATCGCTGGCGAGCATCGCGGTGCTCGGGTTGCGCGCCAACATCGCACACTGATGCTCGATGCGATTGCGGTGCCAGAGATCATCGTGATCACCCAGCACCACGAGGTCTGCGCCTTCGGCAACGGCGAGGCGCAGCACCTGGTGGAAGTTCTGCGCTATCCGGGTGGTGGGATCGGTGGCCGGCGACGTGGCGAGCTGCACGGTGAAGCCGTGGGCGGTGAGCAAGGAGCGCGTGGCATCGGTGGAGTGATCATCCACGGCGATGCGGATGTCGGCAGGTGTCGTTTGCGAATCGATGCTCGCCAGGGTGTCTTCGAGGAACTTCTGACTGTTGTGGGTGACGAGCACCGCCGCAACGGGTGAAGTCGAGTTCACGCCAGGCTCTCGGTGCTGGCTGACTCCGATCGGCGACCGGTGCGGCGCCTGCCCGCATTGAGTCGCAGCACCATCGCCTCGTAGGCGTCGGTTACCGACTCCCATTGGTAGTGCTCGGCGATGCGCTCGCGGCCGGCCTCGGACAGTTGGGTCAGTTCCTCGTCGATCTCGCCTTCGGCTACCTCGTCCAGGATCGCGGCGAGGGAATCGGCGTCGCGCCAAAAGAGCGCTCGCTGCGCGGTCACTTCCCGGTTGAACTCGCAATCGAAGGCCAGCACCGGTGCACCGGCGCCCATGGCCCGCAGCAGGCTCGGGTTGGTGCCACCGACCGAATGCCCGTGGATGTAGGTGCGGGCGTTGGCGTAGAGCTGATCAAGCAGCTCGCGGTCGTAGATGGCCCCGAGCAGTCGAACCGATGGGCTCTCGTTCGCTACTTCGCGGACCCGATCGATGTACCACTGGGAGTAGGGCGCGCTGCCCACCACCAGCAGCGGTCTGGTTTCCTCACTGATCGTGTATCCGTGCACCGCTTCCAGCACGTGGTTCTCCGGCTCCAATCGCGCCACGATCAGGTGGTAGTCCCGCCGGATCACCTCGAGTTCGCCGAGCCGGTCGCTGCCGGGATCGATCACCTCGGCTCCGTAGGGGATCACCGTGCAGGTGCGTCCGTAGGTCGCCTGCACGTGGTCAGCGATTGCCTGCGCATCGGCGATCACCTCATCACCCTGCTTCACCGCCACCTTCTCGGCCCACCGGTAGTAGCGAGCACCGGCGCCGCGCCACTTCTCGCGCTTGGATTCCAAGCCATCGAGGTGAATAGCCACCGGGATGCCTGCTCCTTTGAGCGGGCGAATCAGCGGAGCGTTACCGGCATTGAGTACCAGGGTGACATCGGGTTTGTCCTTGATGATGGCGCGGGCTGCGCTGAGCGATGTGTGGCTCAACGTCTCGGCCATCCGGTGCCGCACGGCGGGCAGGTTCACCAACTGCATGCCCTCGTATTCGGTGAGAGTCTGACCTGGGTTGCGGCAATACACCGTGATCTCATAACCGCGCGCGGCGAGCCGCTTACCGATTTCCTCGACGGCCGTCTCGAATCCGCCGTAAGAAGCTGGAACACCGCGCGTTCCCAAAATGGCTACCTTCACCCCTCCACGTTACCGCCGTCCATTCATGCTCGTTGCTACTGTCTGTCACGTGGAGGCGACCCTCGGAGCAATCGACGGGGTGTGGGTGTTCACACCAGTCTTGCGTGAAGA
>WLWG01003426.1_pt1 | contig 10757 bp, 4 predicted proteins | sample 6712871 | NCBI WGS metagenome assembly WLWG01 (sample SAMN12718693, study PRJNA515312) | sponge metagenome | isolation source: marine sponge | host: Mycale hentscheli | place: New Zealand: South Island, Marlborough, Capsize Point | collected 2003-05-01 | reverse complement strand
GGTTCCTGTAATATTACTCGTAGTATATTTTATTCCATTTTGCCATTGTTTAAGCTCACTTCCTGTCCATACAGTACACCAGTGATTCCATGTCTGTCTTGTAACTGCAGGTGCCCCTTGATGATATCCATTGTTATTTTTTCCATACCAGTAGCTAGATAATAGAGTACTACTTTTAGTTATAGACATATAATTACCACTCCCTCCATTTAATAAAATTACAGTTCCTCTATCACCACTTGTTATCTCAGAAGCGGCTGGAAATACCCATGCTTCCAATGTTCTTTGGGTAGTATTATCATTAACATCAGACGGTATACCTCCAGATGGACCTGACCAGTAATCACCATCTTCATTAAATTCAAAACAAGTAGCTCCTCCAAGTGTAGTCAAAGTTGGGGAACCGGTACTACCGAGATCAACACCGTTACCACTTACATCATACCAAACACCTCCACTACCTGGGTAAGATTTAGGTGATGCAGCATCTAAGCAGAGGATTAAACCATCTGTTACTATTTTTGGTGAGTGTGCTAAAGCCATTACAATATATTAACTTCTAGAGGTTCAACATCCTTACGTGTGCCGTAGATATTATAATTATAACATCCATCAGAGCAAACAACTACTTGCTTATTATCTTGTGATACAATATATGGCTGGTGTGGTCCCCCGACTGGTGTAATCTGAGCTGTTACACTATCTTCATGTACCAACCAATCCCATTCAGCAGGTAAGTCAATAGTACCGCAACATGTACTACCTCTTACAGTAACACCATGCTCATTACCCTCAACAACTCCATACTTCAATTGACCACCTGTAACAGGGTTATCAACTAAGAAGGACTTACATGTTGCAACAAAGCTACCGTTAACGGCTAATGTAGCAGATGGTGAGCTTGTACCAATACCTACCTGACCGGTGGCACCGTCTACAAACAACGAATTCGAATTACAAACGGAACTAACTTGCAAATTAACATCACAACTACCTGGATTTATATGTACATTATCAGCACCACCTTCTGTAAGTCTAATCATCTCGACTCCACCAGCAGTAAGCTTAACTAAATCATCTGTAAAACTTATACATGTATTAGAATCACCTGTATGCACAATTTTATCACCAACACAAATAGTATTACAGAAGTTCTTTGTACCTGTAACAGTTTGCGCAGACGCGAGATTCATTACTACACTTGTATCAATAGCAACATCATTTGCATTAGCTGTAATACCGGTACCACCGATAACGTTTAATGTGGCGCTTCCTGAGGTTGCCCCACCAGTCATGCCAGTACCAGCTACAACAGCCGTTATATCTCCTGTAGGTACAGCTGCAATACAGTTATCAACATACGTCTTATTAGCAGCATCTGTACCTGAGCTTACTGTATCAATACCTTGAATACGACCAGTACCTCCTAATGTGATATCACCACCAGAAACAGTTAAGTCACCGGTAATTGTAGCACCTGCAGCAGTTGTACTAAGTCTAGTACTATTATCATGATATAAATTAACTGCACCATCTTGATAGGCAGTCATCATAAATTCACCATTATTAGCACTCTTTAATAAAAAGGCATCTGTATTAACGATTAAGCTACCAGTACCACTAGTATCTGCAATATAACTATTAGAACCATCATGGTAGATTTGTAGGTCACTGCTATTACCAAACCGAGCACTAATATTATCCTCGTGTACTGTATTTTTTTTGAATCTAGTTAATACAGAACCGCCGTCTATTGTAATGTATTCTGCTAACCCACCAGAGCCATCATCAGATTTAAAAATGATGTCGCCGTCATTGGTATTATTACTAATTTCTAAATTACCTACGTAGTTATTAATGAAACTATGAGTAGCGTTATGATAAATCTGCATTCCATCTTGGAATCCACTACCTGAACCAAACCCTAAAATAGATTGATCAGGGAATCTTGTAAGTACATTAGACCCATCTGCTACACTACCATCTAATCTAAGGTATTCTGTTATCCCACCAGAACCATTATCAGAATGGAAAATGATATCTTTGTCATCAGCATAATTAGCTAAATGTAAATCTCCAGTATAGTTCTCGACATAACTATCTAAGCTATTATGTTTGACTACTAGATCATCACCAACACCTAATTTAATGCAATGATTATCACCCATATCAACCCCATTACCAGTAAAACAATACGCAGAATTAATAACATCACTATCATCTAGCTTATATGAACCGGTAGCATTAATATTACCTCCCACATCAAGTTTATGTCCAGGGCTACTATCACCAATACCGACATTACCAGCTGAAGTAATACGCATACGCTCGCCACTATTAGTATCAAAAACTAACGGGTGATTACTAAATGTACCTAGATGAGCATTTGAATCTTGACTAAAGGCTTTTAAGGTTACATTGTTTGTTGTATCTTTTAATTGTAAAGACGGGCTTGAAGCCGACTCTAAGTGTAATAATGAGCTTGGATTAGTTGTTCCTAAGCCTACAAATCCCCCATCCTCAATATAAAAGACTGAAGTACCATCATCTCTAAAGTCTACAATATCGTTACTACCAGTTTGGTTAACAATAAGGGCCGGTCCGGTTCCAGCATTTTGAACTGATAATGCGGAGGTAACAGATATAGTTGTATCTAAACAAGTAAAGTCTCCAGTAACAGTTAAGTCTCCTTGTACTGTAAGACCACTTGTAAACAATCCATCGCCAGCAACATGAAGCTTCTTAGAAGGATTTGCGGTACCTATACCAACTTTATCAGCAGAACCATCTACAAACAATGCATGTGTATCGGTATTACTTTCAACTCTGAAGTCGTTAGAGTTACCTGGCTGGTTAATAACAACACCAGAGGTCGACATACTTATCTGACATTCTCCACCAGCTTCAAGAACCATAGTATTAGTTCCGAAGTTTAATCTCGTATCAGTATCACCTGTGTGGTATATATTGGCAGCTACTCTTACATTATCAGTAAAACATTTAGCACCACCAACTGTCTGTGCACCACTCGTTCGAACAACAGTTGAATCAACACATACACAAGCACTACCAGTACCATTATTAACTGTTATACCATCGCATCCTGCAACATTAGTTACTGTACCTAAGTTGGTAGAGAAGTTAGCATCATTGTTAAATTTACTTAAACCTATCTCACAAGCAGCTTTACGTCTTTGAGCACCAGCATCTAATACAACTAATTCATCCGTACCAATAAACGGTTGTGTCATGTCGGTGAGCTCACCTAAGTCAACATTAACTGTAGGAGTAGCTGTATTACCATTATCAATATCTATTAAAGAACCAGCAACAAGTTCCGTCACATCACCAACGCATGTTGTAAAGATCTCAGAAATATCTGTACCACTTGAAAGAATTTCACCAGTTGTATTGAAGTTACCAATCGCACAAGAACCAGTAGATTCGACTCTTATTCTTTCTGTACCGTTGGCAACCAAACCAACCATATGATTAGATGGTCTATATACACCTGTGTTAATATCATCGTAGAATCCATATTGAACCTCATTAGGAGAGCCTCCTGACTTTACAACAACTCTACCTGAGTTGCTAGCTGATCCAACAATAAGAGCAAGATCTGTTTCTGAAGAAGAGAGTGAGAAGGAAGCACCGCCACCCTGACTTTGAGAATCTGCATGTCTATATGTAATACCTCCAAGTTGAGTTGAGGTACCAGCATCTGTAAATTGTATTCCAGCACCACCAGCATTAGACCTATTACCAAGAAATAATAAAGGCTCAGCATTTTCAGCTCCAGATAGAGTAAGTTTAGCGGTAGGAGTTGGTGTACCTATACCAACATTATCAGCAGAACCATCAACAAACAATGCATGTGTATCTGTATCACCTTCAACTCGGAAGTCTCTAGCATCACCACCCTCGTTAGCTACGAAGCCTGTGGTATTAACTCTTAAAACTTCTGCACTACCAGCAACTAGTCGAATTTGATCACTAGTAAAGCCTAAACAAGTATTTGAATCATTGGTATGTCTTATATCACCACCTACACATATATGACCACTAAAGTTTTTAACATCAGAAATTGTCTGAGCACCGCTTGTTCTTACAACAGTAGAATCTACTTCAATATCATCTGCATTAGCTGTAATACCATCACCACCAATAACGTTTAACGTTGGAGTACCACTAGTACCACCACCGGTCATACCTGTACCAGCTGTAACACCGAGTATATCTCCTGTAGGTCCTAAACTAACTGCTGTAACCCTACCAAACTCATCAAGATTAAATGTATCGATCTTACAACCATCCGCAGTACTTCCATATGTACCAGCACCAGCTCCTGATGCAGATAATGAAACGTTTACTGTAGCACTCCCGGAATTGGCTCCACCGGTCATCTGACTTCCAGCTACAACAGCAGTAATATCACCTAAACAGCATGCTCCTGGTATACTCGCACAGCCGGCTAGTAAGTTAAGATTAGTTGCTGTAGAAGTAACTGCTGTACCATTAAGAACCAGCTTACCATCACCCATACAAGCTTTATGATTAAAAATAGCAGCACCACTATCAGACATATCAAGTGTTAATGCTAATCTAGCAGTACCACCATCATTTCCACAAAAGATTATATCTTCATCACTAATTTTACTACATACTACAAGATTATTATTAATATTTGCTAATCTACCGAATTCAGTACCATTATCTTTTATTCTTATATCACCACCATCTGCATCTAATGTAATATCTCCACCGGCATCTATTGTTAACTCACTAGCATCAGAAATAGTTGAACCATTAAGAGTAATATCATCAACAGTTAAGCTAGTAAGAGTACCTAGAGAAGTTATAGTAGGTTGAGCTGCATCAACATTAAGAGTAACGCTACCAGAGGTACCACCACCATTTAAACCAGTACCAGCTGTAACTGCGGTTATGTCTCCAGCAGTAGAAGCGAGTGCAAATATATCTGCAATATCTGTTCCACCAGATAGTATATTAGTACAAGCATTAATGTTACCTACGAAGGTAGCATTATTACTATCAAGTGTTGGAATAGGTTTATAACTCATCGTCTTCTGTATACATATTTATATCTAAACTCATGGCTTCGCAAGCATCTTCTAGTGTATTATACCAATACCAGCCATCTCTAGGGTATGTATACGTATCTTTATCCTCTTTAACTAGAGTAAAATCTGGAGATGTAACTCTATTTGGAGCATGCAATAAATCTTCACCATCTAATTTATAAAATCCTGCTTCGTACATAATATTATTCTGTTATTGTCCATCCTTTGTTTGTAGCTATCGCTCTATCATCTGAAGTTAGCTCTGCTACTCCTGGATTAGATCTTATATCTATAGTCTTACTTACAGATGTTAAATTATTAAAAATATTAACTATACCACTTCTCGATAATTTCGATTGGTAAAAGCTTATATTATATTTACAACCTAGTACTAAAGGATCGCTTAAATTTTTCGTGTCATAAAACATATTAAGTTGATTAGTATCACTTGTAACAGCAGAAAGAGTGAGAGTTGGTACGCTAGATACGTAACAATTTCTAAATAGTTCTCTACATCTGGTAATATTTAAGGTACTAGATAGTTGAAAGAAGGTAGAAGGAAAGCTACATAGATTATAACAGTTATAAAAAGTTCTATACCAATCAGTATTACCTGTGTTACTAAGACCATAGAATATACTTTTAGGTATTTCTCTTAATTCACCATTGTTGTAAAATGTATAATAATAACCATAGCGTGTATTTATATCCCAAGTTTGCAAATCTGGCACTTTAATTAAATTTTCACAATTCTGAAATGTTTGTCGGAGTGTTGTTGGTCTAACTGTTGATGGAATTGTAATCTCTCTTACACGTCTACAGTAATAAAACACTAAATACATTGAAGCGTTATAGTTTGGATTTAGCAAAGATAAATCTACATGTAGTAAGTTGTAACATTCCCCAAATAATACTTCAATATTTGTAGCGTTTGAAAAATCTAATTTAGGTATTTTTGCTAAGTTATAACAATACCGGAACATTCCATAGAAGTTTGTTCCACTAGATGTATCGATTTTCCGAATTGTTTTTAAAGCATAACAACCACTAAACGTTTCCCTAAAATTAGTTACATTTGATGTATTAAATTTAGGTATTTTTCTCAAACTATGACAATACTGAAATGTTCTATAAAGAGAAGTAGCTGAGCTTGTATTAAATTTAGGTATATATAACAACCTATTGCAATATCCAAATGTTCTATAAAAATTAGTTATACTTGAAGTATCAAATAGGTTTATACTATTTAAAGATGCGCAGTAGAAAAATGTGTTACTGAGGTTGTTTAAATTGCTAAAGTCTATATCATAGAAGGATGGAGGTACTCGTTTTAAACTTTTACAATAGCCGAATGTTTGTACTATTGCATCAGAGTCACTGCCAGCACCAGCACTAGAAAAGTCAATATGATCTAAAATCTCAATACTCCTACATTGATAAAAAGCAGCGCGCCAGTCACTAATTTGAGATGTATCAAATCCAAACTCTACTACAGTTAAATTGTAGCAACCATAGAATAATTCATCTGCATGATTACAGCTTGAATGAACGCTAATTATATTTACTCGTTGTAGTTTAGTAAGGAGTATGCTACCTCCGCCAATGCTATTTTGCATACTTGTAACATGAGGAGTATTTATAGTTAACTCTAACCAAGCTACAGGACCGGCGACCGGCACCGAATCATGTCTTTCATGAAAATCAAAAAAAGTTATCTCCCCGCTACCCTGCGCTGTAATAGTTACTTTAGATTGTCTTAAAACTGCTCCTAAGATAGTAACTTCTGTACTAGCAGATATATCTGACCAATTAAATTTATGAAGCGCTTCAACACCACTATTATAGTTTTCAACTGTACCATCACCCCAATCGATTGTATAACCGGTGCTGCAGGATATTTTTAAAGAAACATAATTAATATCCTTCTCACTTACACCAAATATTCCAATAATTTTTTGTGATGTAGGGTCACTATAACTTAATAATCCGGTATTACGCGTATGTGTCGTTATACTCGTTCTGGGCCTCTGATCTACATCAGTTGCAACTAAACCTCTTATTTTTGAACTTCCTGCTCTTAATCCCATAATACTTTATCTATTAAATTATAAACCAATTAGAGCCATCTGACTGAACAGTAATATTTTCAAACTGTTGACAGATCGCTTGCGATGACTGACCGTCGATATTTCCTGCTGCAGCGCTAATAGTTATAGCATTAGTAGAAACGTTTTTAACGTTATACACGTAATTACTATTTGTTACAGCTGATGGTAAGCCAACGTTAAGAACAGATGAGCCATTTGTTAAGATTGTATGATCTTCATCTGTAACTGTGTAATTAGCTGTAACTGTTGTAATTGGGTTAATTACAGGAGAATTTGTATTTTCATCTGTAATTATATATAGTGTACCTGAGTCAGGTGTTAGAGCATCGTACTCGGCTTGTGTAACTTTAACAATAAAGTTAATATCATCCGAGCTAACTGCTTTCTTCTCACCCACATAAACAAACTCCGAAGCACTAATAGTACCAGAAACAGTAAGTTCTTCTGCAGGATTAAATGTACCTATACCAACTTTACCATCATCAGCAAAGACAATATCATCACCGTTAGCATCAATAAAGTGTGCTATAGGCTGTACCCCTGCTTGACATACAAACAATGCTGGACCAGTACCTGTATTGGTAACAGATAAAGCAGAGGTAGTTGATACTGTTGTCTCCAAGCAAGTGAAATCTCCTGTTACGGAAAGGTTACCATAGATGGTTGAATCACCGGTTACTAATGAATTACCAGCTACAGTAATTCCCGTACTCGATGTTTGAAGTTTTGTAGTACCGTAATGCGCCATTGAAGCACTACCAGTAGAACCATCAGCTCTAAAATAAGTTGTAGTGCCTCCAGCTCCATTATCAGAAGATATAACTACATCTTTATCATCCTCATAGTTTATAATATGTAAATCTCCAGTACCGTTACTAATAATAGAATCAGTACTATCATGGAGAAGCTTTAAATCAGCGCTACTACCTATTTTTAAACTAATATTATCAGTTAATAAAACATCTTTACTAAATATGTTTGTAGCGCTATCCCCATCTAATCTAAAGTATTCTGTTACACCACCAGAACCATTGTCTGATCTAAAGATAATATCACCATCGTCGTTATTGTTAGAAATCAGCAGATCGCCAATATAATTTGAAATGTAGCTATTTGTTCCAGTGTGAAATAATTGTAAATCATTGTTACTACCTAAAGCGACAACACTATAATCTTGCCACCTTGTATAACGATAATCACTCCCACTGTCTGATTGGCTACCGTCTAATCTAAAGTATTCTCCAACCCCACCAGTGCCATTGTCTGATTTAAAGATAATGTCTTTGTCATCAGAAAAATTTTGGATATATAAATGTCCACTGCCTTCGTTGCTAATATAACTATCAGTAGCGTGGTATAATCTTAAATCATTACCAGTGCCAAGCCTAAGTTGGGCACTATCGCTAAAGGTTTTATTACCTGTAATAGTCTGATTACCTGTTGTTCTTACAACAGTAGAATCAACACACACAGTAACATCTCCAGTTGAACCACCCCCGCTAAGACCGTCCCCAGCTGTAACGCCTGTAATATTACCTGCTGATTTAGCAAATAGAGTATCAATGTTAACTCCACCAGAAAGTAGGTCTGATTGAGTATTAATATCACCGTTAACATCTAACTTATAAGATGGTGTTGTGTCTCCTATACCAACGCGTTGACTAGAGTCAATTGTTAATGCTGCAGTATTATTACCTGTATAAAGTTTAATATTACCTGCAGAAGTCGTTGTAGCCAACGCCATCTCCGAATTAGTTATAAGACCGAAGTAACCTGCACGAGATGTGTTTTCACCATGATAAACTTCTACATAACCAGTAGCATTAGCCGTTGATGTTGAATCAGGGTCTGAAAGGCGGATTGTAGCACTATTCCCAGTAGAGTTATGTATATGAAATTTTTCTTGTGGAGCAGTTGTTCCAATACCTACGTTGCCCGCTAGAGCGGTGTTGCCTTTAATAAATATGCCACTAGTTCCCCCAGCATACCCTAAAGTTAAATCTGTAGTACCGAAAACAAGACTTGTGTTTACATACTCGTTAAAGGTGGCTCTACCACTTGTTCTAATTTCACCGGTAATGTCTAAGGTTTTTCCAGGACTAGTTGTTCCTATACCAACGTTACCAGAAGAATCGATACGGAGTCTTTCAAGTCTATCAGTAATTACCCCAATCTGGTTCGTTGCGGGTAGATATAACCCCGATTCATCCCCGCTGGTATCGTCAAGTTGAATCGAAGGAGCCGTCAGGCTACCACTCGTTAATGCTTTAAATCTATCACCAGAAGCAACTCCATCTAAATGAATATTAGCTCCTCCAATAGTAAAGTTATTACTATTGTCAACATAAATCGCTGCCTCATCAACCCCATTGTAGGTTTGGAAAACCATTGCTGTACCTACTGAAGAACCAACAAAAGGAGCACTACCATCTGGTTGTTTAAACTTTATTGTACCAGCACAAGTTGATGCTTTTATTTCTAATTTACCAGTAGGATTATTTGTTCCTATACCAACATCACCATCGAAAAAGCCTTCTGATGCACTTAAATTACCCCCTGCAGAGATATTCTCTATTACAGTTAGCCCGTTCTTTACTTTAAAATCGTTTGTTAATGCCATAATTAAGGTTCACTTTCCCCCCGGTTATTACACATATTTAATAAAAAAAGACGATGTTACCATCGTCCTTTCTTACTTTATATAGTTAATTTATAAATTAATAGAACGCCTTACCATGTATAATGGCTGTTGTAGTAGCGCTAGCCGATGTAATAACAAGATCGATCGTTGAGCCTGTATTTGTAACATTTACGTTAGTTAGTTGTGAGGTAGCTTGCGCGTCGACGATTCCATATACTGTGCCAAATGAAGCTGTATCGTTATATGTTACTAGAATCTCAAACACCGTCTTATTGACTCCTTTAATTAGGGTAACAATATATTTACCAGCATTAAATCCTGACTTAGCAAATGTAGCTACTGTTGTGCCTCCTGTACCAACTGAAGCTGTAAAGGTTTGCTCTTCTGCATAAATACTACCTCCCGCCGCTGGTATTTTTATACTATCACCATTACCAATAGTTACATTAGCATCTATAGTTACTAAAGAACCTGTATCAGTAATACAAGAGCATGTGATGGTATTATCATCAGACCATTTAGGTACTTTATTTTCAGCTCCAGATCCATCAACTAGAGATGATCCAAATATCCTAGAATCAACATCCTCTAAAATTATGTTACTTGATGCATCTCTAGCTAAAACCCTATTACCACTTTGCGTTCCGGATGCTAAATTAGGAGCATTAATGGTACTGCCGTTAATAGTAACACTATCACCGCTAGCGTCTCCTAACGTAGAATTACCGTCTATAGTTAATGAACCACTTGCTGTAATACCACCGACAACATCTAACTTTTCTGATGGAGAAAATGTACCAATACCAACCTTACCATCGTCAGCAAATATAATATCACCACCGTTCGAATCGATAAAGTGTGCAATTGGCTGTGTACCGCCTTGCTTTACAAACAACGCAGGACCTGTACCTGTATTTGTTACTGATA
>WLWG01003425.1_pt1 | contig 10763 bp, 16 predicted proteins | sample 6712871 | NCBI WGS metagenome assembly WLWG01 (sample SAMN12718693, study PRJNA515312) | sponge metagenome | isolation source: marine sponge | host: Mycale hentscheli | place: New Zealand: South Island, Marlborough, Capsize Point | collected 2003-05-01 | reverse complement strand
TTCTTTGCGTATGTCTTGATAACTGCAAGTGCAGCACCACCACCTGCTAATGCAGCTAACTCTAATGTATTTGCATCAACAGATATCAAAGGTGCAACAACTAAAGCTCCAAGGAATGCCTCAATGAAAGTCCATATAGTTCTTTCAAGCATATCTTTAAGTTCTTCACTCATTCTATACTCCCACGAATCGGACCAAGGTGTCCACCAGACATCCTTCTTGAATGTACCATCTTGGTTTCTTGCTCTTTTTAACTTCTCAAACATTATTGTATTATTCTACCTTTAAGCATAGCATTGGTTTTTATAACGTTTCCGTTAATCTCCTGTAATTTATCCATAACTGTGCTAGTCAAAATTAAATCATCAGTAGCTTTGTTACTTGCACCACCTAAGTTAATCTTGCTGTACTCTATGGTAACTTTCTTACCTTGTAGTAATACTGCAGCTACTTTTGCATAGAGTTTCTTGTACGCTACGGCACTACTGCCGACCATACCATTAAAGTTGACATCTAGATCTTGTTGTGTTTCTCCAACGATAAGACAACCACTTGTATGTTCATCTGTGTTGCCTGTATGGATTAAGATATATGTAAATCCTGGTACATCTTGTAAATGTAACATACCATAGTGTGCGTTCTTATACCTAGCAGCATACTTTGTGTGAAATCCACCTGTTTTTCTAAACTGTATATCGTATGTACCTTCTGGTATGCAGGTTTCGTGCATTACTTTCACTGCTTGGTACTGATCTTCTAGTGTAAAGCACTCAAAGATGCCATCAATAAACAACATTCCATTAGTTGCATCTTTACCAAACTGTGTTCTTACTACTTGTAATTTCATTTTCTAAATCCAATCGTTAGTAGCCATACGGCTAGTGTTATTATAGTAGCAAGTCCTGTAACTTGTTGTGCAGACCCTGTAAGAGTAAGTGTTGCAATAACTAAACCAACCAAAGTCCAACTAAGGTTTAATGTTTCTTTAATTGCTTCAACAAACCAAGCCCATAACTTCTTAATCATTAGCCTCTCCTAAACATAAATGCTGCCATACTAGCTATTCTAGTCAAGATTACAGGAACTACGACTTCTTGTGCTTTTTCTTTTTGGTCAGTAGTCATATCATCACCAACAGATGCAAAGCTAATCTCTTGTATGTCTATATCTATAAAGGTTTGTACTGGATTATCTATAAAAGTTTCAAACTGTACCTCTGTAACTACATCAGCAAGGGTATAGTTCTCTACATCTGCATTTTCTACAGCTCTCTCTACATACTCTTCTACTGCTTCAGCTATAACCTCGTCATCTTTAACAGACTCAGCTATTAACTCTACATCCTCTGCCTCTACCTGGAGTACCTCAGCTACAACTTCTACTTGTTCTTCTGTAAGTTCTTCTACATCTGCAATAGCTTCTTCTACTACAGCCTGTACTATCTCCTGGACTTCTACAGATACTTGTTCTAAGTTCTGTACACCGACATCATTAACTTCTTCTAGGACCTCGACAACCTCTTCTTCGGTAAGCTCTTCGACATATTCTTGTATAGCCTCTTCTTTAGCTTCTTCATACTCCACTAACTCCTCTTCTGTAAACTCTTCTATCTCTTCTTCGGTAGCTATCTCTATTTCGATAACAATAATTTCTTCTATCTCTGCAACTTCAACAGCTACTTCCTCTTCAGTAAGTTCTATGGATTCTTTCTCTTCCACTCTCGGTAATGTTGTGGTTGTCGTATCTTCACTAACAACTTCCTGTATTGGCTCATCCAAAACTTCCTGGACATCCTCTTCAATCTCTTCATCTATAATCTCCTCCTCTATTTCATCTTGTATTGGTATTTCCACCACGATTTCGGGTGCAATGTCTTCCAAATCAAATTCAATATCTTCCAAGATAAAAATCTGTTCTTCAAACTCCACCATATCTTCTTCAAGTTCTTTAATAAAAATATCAAACTCTTCTTCGGTAAGAATAATAACTTCTTCATCTTCAAGAATAATAAATTCTTCTTCAAATATAATATCTTCTTCTTTAAGAATCTCCTCTTCGAGTATGTCGAGTACCACAGTATCATCTTCAAGAATGATGAGTTCCATTTCTTCTTCAAGTTCAAGTAACTCTTCCTCAGTAAGTTCAATGTATTCTTCATCAATAATCTCATCTTCATATTCTATAACTTCTTCTATTGTAATAATGCAATCGCCACGCTCTATCTGTGCGTTAGTCATAAAGCAACCAAACATATCTTCATTATCTATACGCTCCTGGTCACGCTCTATAGTGCCATCATTAACATCAGCTTGTGTATAAGTTTTATCAACACCTTCTACTACTATATCTACAATAATTTCTTCAGGTGGTGGAGGTGGTGGAGGTGGTGGAGGTGGTGGAGGTGGAGGAACTGTAGTAGTAGTTGTAGTAGTAGTTGTAGTAGTTGTTGGAGTAGGAGTAGCGTAAGTGATAGCTATCTCATCTAGCCCTACATAGTCACTATAAAAATTAAAGTTTATTTCTTTTATAAATTTGCCTGATGTTTCTGTATAACTAAACTCTTTATCTTCCCAAGCAGGATTTTCGTCAGGTTTATTAGCAGTAAATGTATTAGCTATCCATCCACTATCTGTGTCATCTGTATATAAATACTTTATATCCCAGTCATTGTTTAGTCCACTAAGGTCAACAGCAAAAGTTTGTATATCTGTTCTTTCCCACCATAATCTAAGAACATGTCCACTACCAGAGTTACGATTGTATTCTAAACAATAACCATCACATAAATGAGTACCATCATAAAGATTTGTTACAGAGTTTTCTGCACCACCACTATCGTATGATATTACAGATGTCCAACCGTTTTCATCAAAAGATTCTGTAACTGTTGTTACTTCATTAGCAAATGCAGGTGTAGGTATTAATAAAAATAGTGCAAGACATAGTCTCCACATTACATTACAAGTGCTGCTACAACTCCACCTATTGCTACAATCAATGTTAATACTTTATAAAATTCTGCTTTATCTAGCTTTGCATCTAGTTTATCTTCTATTTTGTCTAGTCGTTCAATAACCATATTAAGAAGTTCCTTTTGGGTATAGCCATTGCTGTTTGTCATTTATGGTAAATCATCATGGGATAAAAAATCCCAGTCCTCATCGTAATCGTGAGCAATAATAAGAGTGTCAGATGTAGCCATATATTTAATTAAATTGTACATTTCTTTACAACAATATCCAACTATAAATCCTATTACATAATCCATAGATTGGATTATAGCATACTATTTATTAAGGTTTTGGATTGTCTGATTTAACTTTAGCTACGTGGTCTTTCCAAACAGTAGTACTGTTTACTTCATCCCAGTATTGCATATCTAGTTGGTCAGCTACAGAGCCATAAGCTTCTATCCTAGCTTGTATATAACCAAACTGTTGTGTTTCCCATTTGCTATTACCTAAATCAGTTTTAGCTTGTGCATACTCGGCATCAGTAAACTCTCTACGCTCATTGTTGACCTGTGCATATAAAGGTTTTGCTGCTTCTATTTCAGAATCAGCTTGCGTTTGTAGTTCTTCTTGTGTTGCCATATCTCTCCTATGTTAGCATCTTATATTTATATTACTACTTCTTTAAACCGTATAATTTAAACTCACCAGTTACAAGGTTACCGCTATTCATAAAAAATTGTACACCTTTTATAATTTGCGTTAACTCTAATACTGCTCCTCCATGCATTCCTCTAAGAGTTGATGAATTGTTTACATATGCAGTATTTTGTGTGACATGTGTAAACTCACTTGCATTGTTTGCACCAAAAATATATGTAGTACCATTTGCTAATTCTCCTGCTGTTGTACCAATAAAATTATCTACTGCCATAAAATAAGTTCCACCACCATAGGCATTCTCTGGTGTCGTGTTAGCTCTATTTACTAGCCATGCTTGTCTTACACTTGTAGAAGTTATAGGATTGTTTGAAGCGTCTAACATTCTAAATAATAATGGTTGAGTATCTGTTTCTGGCGATACATTGTTATGTGTAACCATGTAAGTACCAAAACTATTATCCCAATTAGCACCACCTAAAGTAATTGACGCGTCATTACTAGCGGTTTTACTTTCAATTAAAACTAATGCACCTGCCATTATTCAACTCCATATATTGTTGCGGTCAATTCTTTTTCGCCATGTTGTGTTAACTTTAAACCACTTATAATTTCTGATGTTTTATGACATCCTTTACCAATAGCTACTTGCATATTACTATCTTGACTAACACCTTCAAATGTAAAGAATGTAAACTTTGCTATGTCTGCATTAAAAATTCTTATTAAAGCTCCTCCACCTTGTTTAGAAGCGTTTACTCCAGTAACTATTGGATTTATATTGCTTGCATTACTACCAAACCAAGTTTTATCAAAAGTTGTATTAGATTTTTGTTCTATTGAAGTACTTTGATATTCAGTACCATCAACTAATGTATTACTATTATCATAAACTTGCATAGACATGTAACCACCGCCACCACCATCTATTACTTTTAAGTAAATCCTGTATTCGTTATAACCTTTACCAAATATATTTTGTAAATTAAAAGCACTAACTTTACCATCTGTTGCAAAATGTTGTAAAAAATTCATTATTTGTACACCTTAATTCCGTATAGACTTGTTTCATTAACAGATATATTACCACTTGTTGTAGTCAGTCTAATACCATCAACTTGTGTTGCAACATTGTTAGAACCACCACCATAATTAAACTGATATTCATTTGAAAATTCATTACCATAAGAACACATGTGCGTTGTCATACTGTATTTAGAACTATCGCCTAAGTTATAAAAGTACACATAACCACCTAATGTAGCGTTTGTATCATTACCAAGTAACCTAGCTATTTCTATATAGTTTGATGAAGTACTTCTATTCTCTTCAAATGTTCCTGCGTCTCTACCAGTTTGGTTACACCATTGATTACCCGCTTCAACAAAAGAACTTGAACCTGCATTTCTCATTCTAATTGCACCTGTTTGACCATCTGTTGCGACTGAAAAGTTTTGTATTGTTAAAAAATGTATATCGTATTCAGTTTCTTTTATATCAGTAAAGTCAATAGCTGCAACTCCACTACCAGTTTTAGTTTCAATTAATTCTAATTGTCCTAGTTGTGTCCACTTATCATCTATATCTAAATTATAAATATCGGTAGGAGAAAATAAACCGCTATTAGAAAATGGTTTTTGTACTGGTCCTTCTGGTATGTATCCGAATTCACTCATTATAATACCTTGTACAAAACAAATGTACTTCCTGCTTGAAAGCCACCACCACCTGTTTGATTAGTATTTATGTATACACCGTCATGTGAAGTTGTTTCTTCTTTAACTCCACCTTGTACAAAACCCGAAGCTGTTGAATGAGAATATACATTTTCCATTGATATAACAGAATATTCATTAGCGTCATACCAATTATAAAGATAAGTTATAGAATTTAATGAATGTGGTGCTTCTTGCAATCCGTCTGTAAATCTAAAAATATCTTGAGTAGCATTACCAAAGTTTTGAAAAGTACTACCTGAATTTATTTTAGTCCAAGCAACACCTATATTGTTAGTTGTATCAGCAGAGCCACCTGTTGTTGGTTGTAAATCACATACACCACCTGCTCCTCCAACGTGAACATTGTTCATAGCTAACATATAAACACAATTATCACTTATGCCTGTCATTGTTACAGTTTGTGTTTCTGCACCTGCTGTTACAATATGTTTGTTAATTTGTTTTAAACCCATCAGTCAACCCTTAATCCATAAGTTTGAATAGTACCACTATTTACAGTTTCATCTGCTTTTATTCTTATACCACTAATAGATGAAGCATTTTTATAAGCTCCTATATATTTTGAATACCTTTGTATTCCCGCATATTGTGAACCACTTGTACCTTTGATATAAGTATAAGCACTACTGTTAAATGGATTGTAAAAATAAAAATTAGCAAAATTAGTTTCTGGTGCTTGGTCTGTAAAAAATGCTATTGCTTCTGTAAACCTTCCTTGACCTGTTTGTTTTATATCTGCAAAAGAAGTGTTTGGTGCTAAAAATTTATAAGCGTATTCAAAGTTACTATCTTGTACAACAGTACCACTTGCGTTTATTAATTGTAAATGTAATGCTCCATGTGTAGTTCCACTTGTAGATATTTGGTTAGCTTGAACATTATATATATCAAAGTCATTATTAAAAACATCAGTAATACTAACAGTACTAACAGTTGCAGTAATATTAGTTTCATTAATTAATCTTAAGTTACTCATATATTTTTTACTCCATACAAAGTAAACTCTCCTGTAATTTGACCAGTTGAATGTGTACTCTTTAATCTAAATCCATCAACTGTACTAGCTTGTGGTAAAGAACCTCCACCAAATCTAAAGTTTGCAACTGAGTCATATCTTCCACTACCCATTGTTGATAAAAAAGTATATTTTGAAGAGTTTGTCGGATAATAAATATAAACATAACTGTTGCTTGAATTACCACTATCAGTATTTGTATCTGCTCCAATACCTATTTCAGTTTGAGTTGTACTTCTACCTTCGCCAAAAGTACCATTATCTCTACCACCTTGAAGTGCAAAGAAATAAACTCCTGCACTTTCTAAAACTCCACTTTCATAGAATTGCATTCCTACTGTGTAACCATTTTCACTTGATTGTACTTTTTTAGTTTCTAAAAAATACACATCATATTTATCATTAAATACACTTGTAAAATCTATTGCACTTGTCATAGATGTAACAATTTGTTCTGCAATAAGTTCTAATGAGCCACCCCAATGACCTTGTTTAGACAATTCAAGTATGTCACTAGGTGTATATAAACCTGTATTCTTTTTTACATCATTCGGTTGTGTGCCTATGTAGGGCATATAAACCCCTAAGCTTGTCTAAGAAATGATACGTTGTATTCCGCACTAGATGCTGCAGAACATAGTCCCTGCATTTTATCTCCAGTTTCTAATGATACTTTAGTTGTAATCTCTATTGTTGTACCAAAAGGTAGACTTACATTATTAAGAATGTGTCTTAAAGTTCCACCTGATTTAATCACACTTAAATCTATTGTAACGTCTGCACTTGAACCACTAACATTAGATACTAAAATACCTATAACTGTTTCAGTAGTAGAAGCAGGAACAGCATCAATAATATCTGCTGTTGATGTTCCGAGAACTCCTTGTACTGAATGTAGTGTATCTGCCATTATATCTCCAAATTAATTAATCTCCCATAACTATAGCATAAGCTTGTGAACTATTGCTACTTGTTATAAAAAAACTATCCATGATTATTCTAAAAGTTGTTGATAAACTACCACCACTTGCAGGTCTAAAGCCATCAGGAAAAGAAGAAACTAATTTTGCTCCGGCAATACCTGACTCAAGTACGTTAGCAAGTTTACCTTCTTTAAGTGTTAATAGTATACCCATTAACTAAGTGCCAATACTAAACCTAAACTTACACCTGTAGGTAATGCTGCAACTTTTGCATCAGTATATGCTTTAATACTTTCTGAGCTAGCTACTTTAGTAGCAGCAGGACTTGCGAAACTATCATCATCTTGTAATAAAGAAGTTTGTATTGCACCATCAGCAGTAACTTTAACAGCATCTATTCTATCATTAACATCTTCTATTTGTTGATGTACAACAGACATACGTACAGTTGTCCCTACTTGATGATTAGGTGGTGTACCACCATATCTATTTTCTACATCTCTTAAAACTATTGAAAAACTTGTTGATGCAGATGCTTTAATTACAACAACTTCTCTAGCACCAGAGTTGTCTGGGTCTATTACAAGATAAAACCATGTATCTGGAGTACCGTTAGAAGCATTAATAACTGTAGTACCGTTAGTAGTAGGTGCAGATGATACAGTAAAAGATGTTGCTGCACTAGCTAAAATACTTCCAGAAATAGTTGACTCATAAAAGTTTACTATTTGCGTTTGTCTATCTGCCATTATGCTCCGAACCTCATTATACCATATGCTGCAATACCCGGTACGTTAATAGATGTTACATCGTCAAATGTAGGTTGTCTAGTACCACGTACAGTAATGATAGCATATTGTGTATCACTTCCTAGTACTTCATTAGTTTGTATTGGATAACTTATTCTCTCTACTACACCACGTATTATTTCACGTGGTTCAAATATTTCTAATGTAGCAGAAGTACCTTCTTTTGCTTTTAAAGAAGCATACAATATATCTCCTAAACCTTTTACTTTCAAAGGTTTTCTATTAGGTCTTTCTACTCTATCAGAAATATTAATAGGTATTTGTGCTACTACTAATTCTGGTCTAGCTAATGCACGAAATTGTACAGATTTAACTTTAGGAGTATCTACATTGTCTGTACTTTTAAGTACTATTTTACCTATAATGTAACGTGAAACTTCTGCTATTTGTTTTTCTACATCTCCTACACCAGACACTTGTGTTATAGCTGTAGTAAACGTTGCTGCTTCTGGTGTGTCTAAATCTTCAAATTTTGTAGAAAATTGTAAATCTACTTCTGTATTTATAGGTAGATTAAATGTTGATAACTCTGCACCAACAAATTGTTTTTCTTCTGCTGTAAAGAAATCTGCTGCTGACATTAATAGATAACCTTCAGATACATATGTAGATTGTTCTTTGTAAATGTCATTACCAGATAAAGATACAATAAATTTAGCGTCTGCTTGTGTTACTCCTTGCATTAATCCACTACCTGCATAAGTTAAATCTCTAGCCAAACCACCTGTTGGTAAGTAGTATCGCCACAAATTTACTTCATTAGTATCTTCTTTTACACCCATATATACACTATCACGACTAACAAACATAGCATGTGGTGTTGCATCTATACCGGTATATATCCATTCTTTTATTAATTGTCTATTAGCTAATACGTATAAATCATCTACTGCTACAAGTTGTGTTCTATATAAACGACCTACACCTGTAGAGTTACCACCTTCTTCTTTAGTTCCAAGAAATATAATTCCTTCTGATGCAGCTAAACTATGTACTTGTTCAAAAGGTATTTTTGTTTGTCCTTGATTAACAAATACATTACTTACTAACTTAAAAGAATAAACATTACCATCAGTACTTCCTGCTAGTACAGCAGCTCCTCCATCAATAATACTAGTAAATGTATGTGTAGGTTCTACTTCAACAATGCTATCTGCATCTTGTAAATCAGAACTAGACCATGTTTTATTAAATGGGCTTATTTCCCATATGTACTCAGCAGTACCATCATTACCTGTAATCCATAATCTGTTTTTAACAAACCATATACCAGTTAAACCACCTGTACTTGATTGTGCAGTTGTTCTTATATTCCATGCAGAACCATCATATTCAATAAGTTGTGATGCTGTTGTTCCATTAGCTGTTGTAAGAAATAACTTGTTACCAAATGCAGCTATACCAGTAAAATTATGCGTTGCATTATTTGTTGTATTGTTTATTTCTATCCAGTTGTCACCATCATCTGTAGAGTAGTAAACACTTGTGTTATCTGTTACCCATAATTTACCATCTGTTGTTTGAGCTATGTAGTTATTAGTACCTGCAAATTGTGTAGTACCTCCTCTTACATTGACATCAGCTGTTTGATGTAATAAATGTATGTGATAAGAAGTTTCATCATCTCCGTGAAATACATCAATACCTTTACTATCCCAATATCTATTAACATCATCAGGTTGACCATTACTTCTATGTGCTGTATCTAATCCTTGACCCGACTTAAAGTTATTTCTTGAATATATACGACCAAGGTTTGACGTAAAATCTTCAGGGTTTTGTTTTACATTAATACCTGATTCTTCTAATTCTGATGATTGTATAGTCATTTGTACATTAGGACCAACAGCTGTTCTTAACAATACATCGTCTAATTGAATGTCATATCCGTATTGTTTAGGGTTACTAACTATAGATGTTGTTGCAACTCTAGGCATTATGCACCCGGATAGTTAATACTATTCATTGATACAGGTTCTGGAAACCTAGCTCTTAAATCTTTTCTAGCTTGTTGTATAAGCAGTTGTTGATATTGTAATAAACTATTTCTAATTTGATTAGAACTACCAATAGGCGCATTTTGTACAGCTAACTGGTCAGTAAGATATTTAGCATCTAATGTACCTATATCTTTACCTGCAACCATTTGTGCAGCAACACCTGCCATAATAATTGGTTCGTATTCATTTTCTAAACCAACAGCAGCTAGTGTTGTAGTTTCGTCTGCAGGTTCTACAAATTTCTTTTTAAAAGATATGTACATTGTTTTACCAGAAGATATACCAAAGTTTTGTAACGCGTGTACTACAGACGGACCACCTGTATAGGTAAGTGTAACTGAAGAACCTGAATCATTTGTATATGTAAATGGATTAGGCAAGTCAACTAATTGTACAGACACACCTCTAAATTGTGAACCTGTTTCATCTTGTCCTGCATCATAATCTGTGTATTGTGATATAGCTTTAATTGGTGTAACTAAATAATTATCTGTAGCACCATCTAATATATTGATACCACTTTTAGCAGTAATTGTTTGTGTTTCTACAGCAAATAATGTTGGATATAAATTTTCTATTTGGTCTACGATTGCATCATATACAGCTTGTCTTGTAAATGTAGGTGAGACTTTAATTATATCACCGGCTGAATGTGCAACTTTAGTA
>WLWG01003422.1_pt1 | contig 10772 bp, 14 predicted proteins | sample 6712871 | NCBI WGS metagenome assembly WLWG01 (sample SAMN12718693, study PRJNA515312) | sponge metagenome | isolation source: marine sponge | host: Mycale hentscheli | place: New Zealand: South Island, Marlborough, Capsize Point | collected 2003-05-01 | reverse complement strand
AGTAAAGAAGGAAATGGGTCTACATGGAGTATAGGAGATATAAAACCATCGTTATCTTGTAAAGGATATACACTATTTAGAGGGGAAATTAAACTGACACAATAGCATGATCGGACAATATGGCATACTACCAGCATTCATTAGACACTGTAAATACCTTACAGATAAAGCCAAATTGACATATGCTGACATAAGTTCTGTAGTTGGCACAGATAATGTTACAATCATAAACTCCAAACAAATCATAAAGAATCTTGCCGGTATATATGAGTGTCATGAACGTAGTATAATGAGATATATACAGGAGTTAGAAGAGAATAACTTTATTAGAAAGGTTAGGAGAGATGAAGAAACATATATTGAAATACCTTCTAAAATAATTAAATTACAGGCTAAGAAATTAGTAAGAAAATTAGAGGATTTCGATAAAAAGACACTATCATCGGCGGAAAGAATCATAGCTGCTTATAGTAGACTATTCAAAGTGAAGATTCAAGTAATCCCCATTATAGTAGAACTTATAGAAGAAAGAACCGTCAGGTATACAGAAGATCAAATTCTACAAGCACTAGAGAATGCGAGTATGGTAGGAGAAACAAACGATTTCTATAAGCAAAAGAGAGAGTTATTAAGTATCCATAGCTTGTTAAAGAATGATGTTACTGTCGGTAAATGGTTAGTCACTATAACTAATGAAGATTCAAAAATTGATATCAAAACTTTTAACATGGATTAATATGAGTCAGGGGATGTTGATGGAATATGTTCTATTTCCTAAACAAGATAATACAAAAATAAAAATATCAAATAGGATATTAATAGTTAATAAGAATCATGCGGTATATTTTTTAACGCATAAATCAAGAAAAGATAATACTGTTACTATTCTTGATAAAAAGAATGGAAGAGAATTAGATTTTTCATTCAAAGATCCTTTGAAGCCTAAGTCAGACGTTTCAATAAAAATGTCAAATAAATCTGCTAAATCATTAGAGATGGCTTTTACTCATAGAGGAGTTTTTGAAGGATTTACTCACGAAAAAGCTAAGAATTTTTTAGAGAATTTAACACACATTAGGGACAGTCAAGGTCCTTACTTTTAATTTTTTTAAAGTGAAGTTGGTAAGTGTAGATGGAATTAAAAAATCAAATTACAGCTACTAATGAATCTTGGGAAAGATTTCAATTTCATATAAACAGAGATTGGGGACTAATAGGAACCGATACTGGAATTCATGATCTAAATTTAATGATCGGAGGATGGATTCCTTGTAAAGTTACCACAATAGGAGCAAGAAGTGGTATAGGAAAAACAGCTTTAACTACAGAGATGTTTAAGGCTGCTGGAAGAGTCGAAGGAAATAGAAGAACAGAATTTCTATTTTTTACTTGGGAACTTTCTCCTTCTTATTTAGTAGACAGAAGTATCTGTAATGAAGTTGGAATAACTAACAGAATGCTGTTACAAGGTTCTAAGTTGCTATCAAAAGAAAAAATAAGGGAAATTGAAATAGCTTATAAAAATGCTAAGAGTCTTCCCGTAACCTATCAAAATGCTTCAATCAATATAAAAGAGATTGAAGTTATTGTAAATAAATGGGTTGATAAAATAAGAGAAAAAGAAAAGAAAGAAGGATTAATCATACAGCCAGTTGTAGTTATAGACTATATAGGAATGGCTAAGTTTGAAGGTTCTGGATTAAGAACCTACGGTATAGGTGATTTCATGAATGGAGCTAAGAGGATAGCAAATAAAACAGAATGTTCTTGGTGTATATTTGCTCAGATAAATAGAGGTGCAGATGATAAAGAAATGCCTCAAAGATCTGATTTCGCTGATTCAGCATCTATTGAAAACGCATCAGACAATCTTATATTGCTCCATAGGCCAGAGTATAATAATATACCTATAATTCATAACCCATCTGAAAAAGATCAAGATGGATCTTTAATTCCTATAGATTCTACAGATAAAATGCTTATAAGAGTATTGAAAGGTAGAGATTTTGGAACAGGAGATAAACTAATCAATTGTAGAGTAAAGTATTTTAGATTTTGGTCTTTACATGATCAATATAATTTTGATTACTGGCATCAATACTCTGATGAACAGTTTTGGCTTAAAACATTAAATTTATCGACATGAAAAAAATAATTTATGATGGTATTCATGAATAGAAAATCATCGGGAATTTCGATGAAAAAGTAATAAATTCTGAAAAATTGATGAATTTTATATATTATGATTTAAAGAAAGGTGTACAGTGGGCTAATGGAGGTATAGACAAAAATGGAAATATAGTTTTTACTGATTCGTTAGAATAATATGAACAATAAATTTTTAAAAAACATAGGAGATGAAGAATTCACAATACTTAAGGCTATTGAGGAACTCAATGAGCTTGCAGAGGCACTCACAAAGTCGCTTACTAAGAGGAGCGTTAAATTCCCGAATCAGGATATAGTTGATGAGATGGGAGACGTTTGGGTTAGAACATATTACTTGAAAGAATTATGTATAAAACACGATCCAGATTTTGTTGAAAAGTATAGCAAAAGAGTATCTGAAAAGTTTAAATTAATAAGAAACTATAAAAAAGAGCAAACAAAAGTGTTTTGATAGATGACAAAAAACAAGCGAATGAGGTTTCAATAAAAGAATATCTTGAAACTAGAGGATTAACTTTTGAAAGGAAGACAGGAAGATATTTTTGTAGTTCTCCTTTTTCTAGTGATCGAAATTATTCATTTGTTGTTTATCCTAATAACACTTATTTTGATTGGTCTAATGGATTTGGCGGGGATATGATTGATCTTGTAATGAAGATTGAAAAATGTAACATGCCAGAAGCTATTAAACATCTAGTAGCAGATGAATATGAAAAAATAAAGTTTAATTATAAAAAGTATAAATATGATAAAAAGATATACAAATCTTTCAACATAAATAAATATATAAATAATAATAAAAGAGAAATAAAGGAAATAAAAGAATATGCTGAAAATAGAGGCATATCTAGTGGATATTTACCTGGAGTATTTTTTACTAAAGAAAAAGGTAATAATAAATGGATAAGATTCCCATCAATAATGTACCCTCATTTAGATGAAGATCTAATTGTATGCGGAGCTAAGTTTAGGATAATACATGACCAGCCAAAACAGAAAATGAAAGATGGCCATGATGGCAGATTCTCAGCACGCGGTAAGATGTCTATGTATATCCTAGAAAATATAACTGACGATGAACCAGTCTTATATGTAGTAGAGTCAGAGAGTTCAGCAAATAGTCTATGGTCATATCTAGTGATCAGGGGTAAGAGTGGAATTGTTATATCATTCGGAAGTGTAGGAAGTATAATTAAAAAATTACCAAAGAAATATGAAAACATAATTACTAGAAAGTTAATAATTGATTACGATGGAAGTGAGGAGCTATTCAATAAAAGAATAAAAGTTTATGATTATCTTGAAGCCGATGTCATAAAATTAGAACTTCCCAAAGGAGAGGATATAAATTCTCTTTGGGTTTCAAACAAAATAAATTTTTTAAATAAATTAATTTGATAATGAGTGATAAAGTGAAGTTGGTAGGATCAAAATTAGAATTTAGTGATGATCAAATTAAAGAATCGTTTTTAACTTTCGTTAAACAGTTCGGTCCTAATATAGTTCAATTTCTTCAGCAAGAATCTAACAAAAAAGGATTAACTATTGATCCTACAATTAAGATTCTGAAAGGAGATATTAAAGTATTATCTCTAGATAAAGATAAGGGACTTGTGTTAGGATTTGATGGAAAATCATTCTCTTCTTTAGATTACAAAAAAGTGAAAGAAGAAGCTTACTATTTAAGCCAAACTATGTCTGGTCTCGGATTATACATAAAAGGAGCGTCTGATAATCCAGATACTTATATTGGTTCTGGAGGATCTTTACAAGATGTAATATCAGAGATAGGAAGAAGAGAAGAAGAAAAAGTTAAAATGCTTGAATCTAAAAATACATTAGCAGTTCAGGATGCCGAAGTAGTGGGAGAAGTAAAACCAGAAACTAAAGTAGTTAATCTGAATGGAGAGTAAGCAATTAACGCAAGCGGAAATACTCAATAAACTTTATACTGAACATGGACTTGCAAAAGAAGATGTTCATATACAAGAGTCTAGGGGTAGGATTATGTTCAAAATAATTAAGAGGTCTGGTATCGATAAGATACAATCTAATTTGGGAATCACTATCAACTTAGAAAAGATATCAGATCAATTAATTGGTATTGCTGAATTTAGGCAAATGCATAGAGTTGCGTTCTTAGCTAATGGACAGAGAAGAATCAAGCAAGAAGATGGAACTGTTAATATTATAACAGATCAATCTACAGGAGAAGCTGATGAATTGAGTGTAAAACAGGAACCTAAATATTTATTTGCAATGGCTGAAAAAAGAGCTAAAGCAAGAGTAATATTAAAGTTAGCTGGTTTATATGAAGAAGGATTCTTCTCAGAAGATGAAGCTGATGAATTCAAAGAAGCTGTTAGAGGTTCTAACAAAAGATACTAGTCTTATTAAACATGATAATTGAAATTTGGTTACAATTGACATTGGGTAGGTGACTAGTCCTACTCAATGTTTTTTCTGATATAGGAGATGAATAAATTTAAGGCATCGCAAACAGCATTAAAAGATTTTGAGAATAAAGATACTTGCTTAAAAAGATGGAAGCATCAATGGATTAACAAAGAGTTTTCATTAGAACCCAACATATACATGCAAAGGGGTAAGTATTTTGAAGAGTTATGTTTAGGAGAAGGAGCTATTGAAGGAGAAAAAACAGAGCTTCCATTAATCAAAACAGGTAAGAAAACAATAGATCAGATAAGAATAGAAGAACAGGCAGAAAAATTCAAACAATTATTTGATAAAGATTCAGAATTATTTCTTGGATTTTCTATAAGATATATTCAAATAAAACTAGAAGATGATGAATCTACCGGAGTAGCAGATTTTGACGCTATAGATAAAGAAGGAAATGATTGTTTATTTGATTTAAAACTCACTAGAGATTTAGACTCAGAAAGTGAATTCTCTTGGAAAGATCCTAAAAATTTAGATCTAATACAACAAATACATTACGCAGATTTGTATGAAAAAAGGTTTAGAAAAAAACCTAAAAACTACTTAATAATATTTGATTACTCACCAGAGATGAAAGTCAAGCTTGTTGAGCTTGATATTTTAAAACAATCTTTTGATCAAAAAGATGGGAGATTCTTAGATTTTTGGGAAGAAAAAAGAATGTTAGATAGTCTTGAAGATTATCCTACAGTCCCATCAAAAGAAGAATGTAAAAAATGTCCATTAAAATGTGCTGATAGAATTAAAGAAGAGTTAGTTTGTTTTGAAAAAATAATATATTAATTTATGAAACGAGGAAAGAGGTTAAAGCAGTTGGCCATAAATTATTGTGCTGAACATGTAAAATATTGCAAAGGTCTTGGTAATATAAGGAATATTAAGAGAATTTATACATCAATATATGATATGATGGATGTAGAATTTTATCTTAATTTTGATAATCGTTACAAAAATCAAAAAAGGAAATCATCAATTGAATTTAAAGAACCTACTGATCATTTTCAAAATGTCGTTCAGAATATAGTATCTAATAGTGAAGAATTATCCAAAAAATATATCAATGAATTTTGTTCATTAGTAAAGTTTTCAAAAGCTTTAGTTCATGATCAATCTTCTGAAAATTGGGACGGTGTATATCGATATAATGTCGACTTATTTCTAGGAAAATTAAAAATACTTATTATCTGTAAAGATCATGTTGATAAAATTATTGAAATGATTGATAAAGATGATATTGATAAAAATAAATCTTCTTGGTTTAAATATCTATTTGATTTAAGGGATTCTATGACATTTAATGAATTAAGAAATATTGAAAGAAGTATAACTATTCAAAGTGATCAAAAAATCAAGGGTAATATAGGATCTGCTATAAAAGCAAAATCTAGGAGAGAAAGACATCCAGGAATTGAAGATCAGCCAGGATGGAATGGAGATAATTCATCTACATTAAGTAATAATGATTTTTCTGGGCAAGCTATTTTTGAACGACTTTCAAATGGAGAAAGCTGGGAATATGATGCAACTAATATAGTTTCAGTTAATGAATCTTCTATTTCAGAAGAAATGATTGAACAAGTAGTTAGAGATAATGCAGAAATACATAGAAGACGGATACAAGAACAAAGGGAAGAAGCTGCACGACAAGAAGATGCACGACAAGAAGATGCACGACAAATACACTATATTTCTAATGGTATTGGTACGGGACTTGCAGCAGGAGTTTCATATCCAGATGTTGTTCCATCAAGGACAGTAAGAACAAGAAGAGTAGGTAGAAGTAGAATATAATTTTTTTTAAACAATATAAAGTGAAGTTGGTAAGTGAAGGTAACGAAAAGAAACGGAGATTTAGAAAATGTTAATCTTAATAAGATTACAGAGAGAATTAGGAAGTTAAAATTTATAAAAGAAATTGATAGATCAAGACTCAATGTAGATGAAATTTTAATAGCAAAGAAAGTAATAGATGGGTTGTATGACAAAGTGTCAACTAAAGAACTTGACAATTTGGCAGCTCAGACATCAGCGGGGATGGTAATGAAGCATCCTGACTATGACAAGATGGCAGCCAGAATAGAGGTATCATCACTCCATAAAGAAACCTTAGATAATTTTTCTAGTAAAATAGATTTGTTATTTAATTCAGGTTCTATAGGTAAATCTTATAGAGATTATGTATTTTCTAATAATGTTATAGACAATACAAATCAATTTGATTTAATGATTGATTACTCTAGGGATTATCTTATAGATTATTTTGGAATCAAAACTCTCAAAAAATCTTATCTATTAAGGGATGGTGAGAAGAATGTAGTAGAAAGGCCACAAGATATGTGGATGAGGGTAGCATCATTCGTACATCAAGATAGTATGGATGATGCTAGAGATTCCTATAACCTAATGTCAAATAAATATTTTACACATGCAACACCTACACTATTTAATGCTGGCCTTACCCGTCCTCAGCTCTCTAGTTGCTTTTTATTGGATATTGAATCTGATAGCATTAGAGGGATCTATAAGACACTGCAAGACTGTGCCCTTATATCACAAAGCGCTGGAGGGATTGGATTGTCTATACAAAAGATACGTTCTAAGGGTTCGAATATACTTGGTACTAACGGCGTTTCTAACGGTCTTGTACCTATGTTACGAGTCTTTGACTCAACAATGAGGTATGTTGATCAGGGAGGAGGTAAACGTAAAGGTAGTGCCGCTATGTATATTGAGCCTTGGCATGCAGATATATTTGATTTTCTAGAACTAAAAAAGAATCATGGAAAAGAAGAACTCAGGGCAAGAGACTTGTTCTACGCAATGTGGATACCCGACCTTTTCATGCAGAGAGTTGAAGAAGATGGACGATGGACTTTATTTGATCCTAAAGGAAAAGAAGAGTTGTCTAGCCTCGTATCTGAAGATTTTAGAATTCGATATGAAGAACTTGAAAATAGAAAGATCGGTAGAGAAATTAAAGCTAGAGATCTCTGGAATAAGATCCTTGAGAGTCAAATTGAGACGGGTACTCCGTATATGCTCTACAAAGATGCATGTAACATTAAGTCCAATCAAAAAAACTTAGGAACTATTAAATCAAGCAATCTCTGTACTGAGATCATTGAATATACATCTCCAAAAGAAACAGCAGTCTGTAATCTTGCATCTATCTCTTTACCTAATTTTATTAAAAAGGGGGAAGTAGACTATCATAAACTATATGATGTGAGTAGATTTGTTTGTAAAAGTCTGGACAAAGTCATTGATCTAACCTATTATCCGATACCGGAGGCAAAGAGGTCAAACGAAAGCCACAGGCCAATTGGAATAGGGGTACAGGGACTTGCTGATTTATTTGCAATACTTAAATTAGATTTTGATGAAGAGGAAGCACAAGACATTAATAAAAAAATATTCGAAACAATATATAAAGGAGCTGCTGATGAATCAATCGAAAGAGCAAAAGTTCACGGAACGTACGAATCTTATGAAGGCTCTCCAACATCCGAGGGGAAACTCCAATTTGACCTTTGGAAGGAGGTCGATAAAAGTAAGTTTCTCTTTGAATGGAAAGATACGAGACGCAATTTACGCAAGCACGGACTTAGAAATTCTCTCTTATTGGCACCAATGCCTACAGCATCTACTTCCCAAATACTTGGTAACAATGAATGCTTCGAACCGTTCACTAATAATATATATACAAGACGAACATTATCTGGAGAATTTATTGTCGTCAACAAGCACCTCGTGAAAGACCTAATAGATTTAGATTTATGGGATGATGATATGAAGAATAGGATTGTAGCTGCTAAAGGATCAATTCAGAATTTCAATGATATCCCAACCAAACTAAAGAGTAGGTATCGTACTGTTTGGGAGATTTCACAAAGATCAATAATTGATATGGCTGCTGACAGAGGCATATTTATATGTCAGTCTCAATCAATGAATTTATTTGTCAAGAATCCTACATTTAATAAACTTACTTCTATGCATTTTTATGGATGGAAAAAAGGACTAAAGACAGGATCGTATTACATAAGATCTACTGCTGCTGTTGATGCTATTCAATTTACTGTTCCTAAAGAACACAGAGATAATCAGAAAGAATTAGATTTTAAAGAAAACGAAGTTGAAATAACGGGCACGGTCTGTGATATAGAAGATCCTGACTGTATAAGTTGTAGTGGATAATATTATTAAACAAAAAATATTTATTAAAGACATGTCAAGAACGGGAAATCCAAATAAAAAAAGAATGGTGACAAGAATGATGACTGGTGGTATAAATGTAGGGCCAGGAAGTAATTCAAGAAGAGGTAGACATCAATTTAATGTTGATTTAGGAAATTTCAAAGATGTTTACAATAAATTAGAATTAGCTGCTAGGAAATACGCATTCAATGATAAAGAATTAAAAAATAAAACTTTTACCTTAAACTTTTATAAAGAAAAAGTTATTTTTAATTATATTAAAAAGAAAGGATTTAAATCTGTACTTTATAAAGATTTGTATAAATATTATCAATAACATTATTTATAATAGCCACAATACCCATTAAGATCGTCTGTAGTGTTTAGTGAAAAAGGGTTTGTATTAGCTAAACACCAGAAACCCTGAGTGGTTATATTTTTTAAACTTTTTTTAACCTTAAATTTTTTTATATAGTGAAAAATTACATCGGAGGAAGCGCTCGTGCGCACACATTTAACAACGGAGGAGAGGTAATTAATCTCTCACTTTGTTGGGAAGATTTACAAGCAATTGCTAAAACACCATCTAAGAGTGGTAAGCATTATATCAAAGTAGTCATAGCATCTAAGAGAGAAGAAGATCAATATGGTAATACTCACTCTATGTATGAAGATGACTTTAAACCAACCGAAGGAGGTGGTAAATCTGAAGATAATAGCAGCGAGGAAGAGAAAAATGATCTTCCATTTTAGTATTAATTAGGGGCCTAAGCCCCTTTTTTATATGAGTAAAAAGAATCAAAGAGTAAATTGGTGTATACTTAGAGATAATAGAAGACTAATGGATTCTATTAGGTATTGGATGAAGATTCACAGACTTACTATATATCAACTAGCTGCTAATATTGAAATAGATAAAGCAAGAATAAGTAGATATTTTAATAGGAAAGTAGGAAGAGTTAGTTGCATGGAATTAGTTAAGATTTGTGATTATTTAGGATTAGAAGTAGAATTAGATATAAGATTAAAAGATGAATAATATATGGTTTACATCAGACACTCATTTTGACCACAAATTTATGTTAAAGTTTAGGAATTTTGAATCTGTTCATGAAATGAATGAAACTTTAATAGAAAATTGGAATAAAAACATTAAGGAAAATGATCATGTTTATCATTTAGGAGATTTTGGATTCATTCCTAATAAACAAGTAGTAGTATTCAATACTAGGTTAAATGGAAATAAATATCTAATAAGAGGAAATCATGATGGGTTTGGATTATCTAATAATAAATCAAGAGGATTTTATAGAAAATTTAGATAATATTGATATCAATATTGATGAATGGGATGGGTTTATCTCTGATAATCCCAGGCAGGATAAGCGTTGGCGGATGTATCAGAAAATAAAATACAGCAACAAGAGGAGGGAGCTGTTGGGCGATTGGACAAATTTAACTTACAATGAATTCATTAGTAAGCCGCCATATAGAGATCCGACTCAAGACGATAAAATAATGCCAGATTCTAAAGTTAAAGAAAAGATACAACCTGAATTATCTGAAATTGACCAGGAGGCAGCAACCATACGGGAAAAAATAAAGAGTAAACTTGATAAACTTGCAGAAAATATTAGGTCTCTACACGATGATCAAATAGCACCCGTAAGAAAACGACAAGAAGACATAATTTCAACCCTACAAAAGGAAATAGTTGAGTTGTTAGAAAGAAAGTCACGAGCAGACCAAGAACTAAAAAAATGTCTCAAATATAGTTATAGGGACAAAGCCAAGGCAGATTGCCAAGCGAAATACCAAAAGAAATCTGATGCTTTAGATCTAGAAAAAAGTAGAAGGGAAGAACTAGAAAAAAAATACAAAGAATTCAATCTCCAACTTGACAAAAAACAATTATTAGATAATACATCTGAAAGATTCGCTTC
>WLWG01003421.1_pt1 | contig 10776 bp, 15 predicted proteins | sample 6712871 | NCBI WGS metagenome assembly WLWG01 (sample SAMN12718693, study PRJNA515312) | sponge metagenome | isolation source: marine sponge | host: Mycale hentscheli | place: New Zealand: South Island, Marlborough, Capsize Point | collected 2003-05-01 | reverse complement strand
CAACCTGTTCAGCCGGACCAACATGGTAATATTGAAAATAAGTCATACCTCCAGAGGTAGTTGCTCCTGCTCCTGTTTCAGTAGCACCAGCATTTATTTCTAAAGTTACAGTTGATGGTACAGCTGTAACCATAAATTTTTTATCAGCAAACGTAGAAGATGAAAAATTAGAACCTGTAATGGTGCTAAAAGTAGACGCGTCTCCAAATAAAATAATATCTCCTACAGAAAAATTGTGTGCAGAAGGAAAAGTTAAAGTAACAGTTGATTGACTATTAGTTGTACTAAAAAAATTAGTAGCTGCTGTTCCCGATGGATTAACTAAAGGATGTATGTCATAGTATACTCCTCCAGAATATACATATAAAATTCTATTTGTACCGATCGCAGCGTACTTAATACCTTCTCTATTAACCATGTGATGCAAGCCTCTGGCTGCACCAGTTAACTTACTATCTCCTAATTGAGACCAACCACCTATTTTTTCAGGTGTACCATATCTAAAACGTACATTTTCACCTCCTGTCCACTGTGATTCAGCGCCAGTAGATGTAACTTGTTTATTAAAACCTGGTAGAAAACCTAACTTTTGTAGCATAATATCTCATTATATAGGGTTTTTAGTTTTTTGGTAGTATTATATTCCAATCCAATTCAGATATCAACTTGTCTAAATATACAATTTTTAAATCTTTTTCTTTTATATATTGATGAAGCTCCTCTATATCTACAATAATAAACTGGTCTTTAACATCAAACACCATTTTATCAGCCTTAGTATTGCTTTGACCTTTTTTACCTAAAAAATTATTTACTTGTTTTGTAATAGGTCTTAGATCAAATTTAAATTCTTGATTAGATCTTTTTTTAATTATACCCAATACGTCCCACAACTCATTTTTTTGTTGTTGGGTAGTAGCATATTTAATTATTGTTATATAATTTAAAAAAGACAATCTATATTTAACACTATTCTATAAATAGATTTTATGGGATGACTTCCTGTGTGAAGCAAATTGCCATCAAACACAACTAATCTATTGGCTTTAGGGGATACACTTTTAATAATTTTTTTACCTTTAAAAAAATGCGTATCTCCATCACTATTATTAACATAATATAATAAGACCATATGGTTATCTAAAAAATCAACATGAGGAGTATTATGTTCATGTTTTTTAGCGTTTTGAATTCTAGGTTGTAAGTTAGCTTTAGCTCGTAAAATATGTAGTTCTTTTAATTTTTGTTTTTTAATAAAATGCTTACATAAATTTTCTATTAGAGGAAAATGATTAGAGTTTATTTTATTAGTTTTATTATCTTTAAAATAAAATATATGTGTAAACTGTATGTACTCATTTATATTTTTATACTCTTTTCTTTTATTTTTAGCTTCTGTTGCCTCTACTGTATTCTTTTCTCCAGATAGATACCAAGGAAAATCACTGTGAGTTAAGAAATGCAACCAATGCAGGTGTTCTTTTTTAGGTAAGAAATTATCTATTACTTTAATATTCATTTATTTTTAATGTTATCAAATTGCACATCAGAAACATTATCTAAAGTTCCCGATATTCCTTTTATAAAATAATTACTTGCTATTAATATTTTTGAAACATCTGATTCATTAGGAGAGGTTCCATGCACTAAGTCGCCAAGTAGAACCATAAAATCTCCTGCTTCTGGCATTATCTTCCAATTTCTAGAATTATATGTATTGTATTCTTTTATAGCATAATCAAAATTATACATGTTTTCTATACTTGATTTATTAAGATAAATATCAAGAGTCCCACTTTCAACTTGCGCATAATATACGATAGTAAAAAAAGAATTAGGGTGACTATGGATATGATGTTTATCGTTTTTATTATTTATAGTTGCCCAACTATGTAATAATTGTTTTTTATTTTTTATACCTAATACATCGTGTGTGTAATGATCAGCTATTTTATTAAATTTATTTTTTAAACCAGATAAAAAAGAACAGTCATCTAAAATGTATTTTTGTTCTGAAAGATAGTGGCCTGCTGGTTTTTTTACATATTCTAAATTTTTTAATTTTTCTAATTGACTCCTACTAAGTTTTACATTTGTTTTATATATTCTTACCGGTGTAGCATTTAAATCAACTCCGTTTACTTCTTTAAATTCTTTAAACATTTTTATATGAATCCAATGCAGGTTTGTATATGGCTTGGCAGTTCCAGTGTATGAATCTAAAAGTATCATACCCTAAGTCTGGTGGAAACTCATGAGTTAAATAAGACGGAAAAAATATCATAGTTCCTGGTTCACAACCATAGTTTATAGAAGGAGATCCGTAGGTAATATTTTCTTTATTAACTTCTGGTAAACCAATCATTTCTTTTCCTATTCTTGGATCATAAAATATTGGCCGAGAAGTTTTTTTACTAGATTTTAAAAAATAAAATCCAGATACATGTTGATTCCAATGTTGATGGGTAGAGTGATGACCACCACCTCTCTTACTAAATTCTTGTACCCAAAATTCTGTAAAATGTAAGCTGTGGTTTCTTAAATCAAAACCTTGCCAATCTAAAAATTCATAGGATCGTTGACCAATAAACTCTACTAAATCTTTTGCTTTAGGGTCTTGTGAAAAACTTTCACTATGATTAGATAAACCAAAATCTCCTATTTCTTTTTTCCATTTAGGATCATTTTTTATTTTATCTTTTAATAATTTCTCACCTTTTTTTAAATACTTATCTGTTAGTTTAATTGCACTTTTTAAAAACATTGGAGCTTCTGCAATCCATACTGGTGTTTGAAAATAAAACGCAGATTTAAAATCTACGTGTCCTTTTGGTTTTGGTAATGTGCTACTACCACCTTGTTTTATATCATTCATATTATTTAAATGGATAACCTAAATTCCATATCACTAGACTATTCCTCTCTCCTTTAGTTACGGGTTTAACTCTATGCCATACAAATGAAGGAAACACAACCAAAGAGCCTTTTGGTAATATCTCTGTACACGTTCTTAAATTAGGTTTTTTATCAGGATCTTCATTCCTTAAATCAAACTCTAATTCTCCACCTTTGTATTCTTTTGGATCTGTTAACGTTACCGTTACAGATAATTTTCTAATTTTTCCGTTTGTGTTATCTTGAGTTACATAAGGCTTATCCCAACTATCACAGTGCCAATCATAGTATTGACCTTTTTTATAAATTGTAAATTGACAAGACTCTGAAAAATCCCAATCAAAATTCCAACCTGCATTTTTATTTGCCATATGAACATAAGGTTGTATTTCTTTATAAATCCAAGGATCACTCATCCAAATAATATTAGAATCTCTTTTCTTTTGTAAATCTTTTACTTCTTCTTTGTTAAGAGGATTTTTACTTAAATCTCTGTCTCTACCAAAGCCACCTGTAATGGCCATAATCTCTCTTTCTTTTTCTGCTTTACCATACTTAACAATAAGATCACATATTCTTGGTGGAATAATAGATTCAAAATACCAATAGTAGTTAGATATATTCATAGTTAATTGTTAAAATTATATTTAAGCCATTAGAAGTATTGGGTGAAAAAGAATACTTATTAGTAGCTGGAAACATTATAAATTCATTATTCTTTATAGGTAAATGCCAAGTTCTATTTTTTCTTCTGTTATCATCATATTCAATAATACATTCTGAAGAACCTTCTTTAACATCAATACCATAAATAAGTGTGTAGTCTGGTGAGTTACGTAAATCAACTGGATCAACTTGATGTCTTGTCCAAGACTTTTCTTTAGGATGCATAACATTACCGTGCATATTTTTTTGCACTAAAGTTCTACCATAGTCCAGTCGCCAATGATCTCTAACGTAATCTTGCATCCATTGTAGAGGTTGAGAATAAGGCACAACATAATCATCAAAAGCATAAGCTTTTGGATTAGTATTAATTCTATTTTTTTTAATAAAAGATTCTATAATGTCGTTTCTTATTTTATCGCGATCAATTTCAAAGCCTTTAGGCATAGAAATTTCACCTGTATATAAGTCTACTTCTGTTAATACTTTCTTTTGCATACCTATTTAGTATGTAATAAAATCTACTTAAAATGTCAATATTATTATTTGGCTGTTTTATCCCAAGCACCTGTAGATTCATTCCACTCATAATAATGAGTAAGAGTTTCTTCTTCAGATAATGCTGGAGCATCACCTATTGGTGATTGCCATCTTGCTTCTGATACATTTAAAGTCCAACTAGCGTGAGGTTTAGCACTAATGAAAATATCGTTATCTTCATCATAAGTCATACCTATACCTGCGTAGTTACCTCTTAAAGGTGTTCCGCCGTCTTTGTGTTGTCCACCTTGTGTATTGTAAGATGTTTTTTTCCATAAAGGCCAGCTATGGATTCTTTCCATAAACTGTCTTCCTACTTCTTCATCTTCAATGCCATCAGCGTTTTGACAATCAGCATCAGCTACAACTTCTACTCCTATAACTTTACTGTTTATTCCTAGTTTTGCGTAATGTGCCATAATGTTTCTCCTTATATCTTATTTGTTAATTCATTTCAACTATTGAAATTTGTATCTTATTATTACTATACCAGATCCACCAGCTCCACCATTATCTGCTCCGCCTGGAGTTGATCCAGCTCCTCCACCTCCACCTGTATTAGCTGTTCCATCTACTCCAGCATTTGGAGGACTAACTGGAGATCTACCTGCAGCACCTCCACCACCAGTTCCACCAATTCCTGCTGTTGATGTGGGAGCAGAATAAGTTCCACCGCCACCGCCACCTGCAAAAGCTGTAGGTGAAGCATTAATTGAAGTTGTTGCACCGTTTCCACCTGGACCACCTCCACAACCTGGAGATCCATTTCTATCTGCTCCTTGTACAGTAGCTCCACCACCACCACCACCTACAGAACTACCTGCTGGATGTCCTGTTCCGCCTGGAAAACCTTGAGATGGACTTACCGGAGGTGTATTACCAACACCTGCTGTTGTTGAAGCGGGACTTCCACCACCTCCACCGCCTCCTCCACCAGAACCACCATTTTGAACTGGAGCACAACCTGCAGCAGAAGAATTTCCACCGCCTCCTCCAGCACTTGTAATTGTTGAAAAAGTTGTATCAACACCTTTTACACCTCTATTAGAACCAGGAGTTGATGGTGTTCCTTTTGCACCACCAGCACCTATTGTAATTGGGTATCCTTGTGCTGTAACTGCAAGACCTGTTGTTGCAAGAGGAGATGCTGTATAAGCGCCACAGGCTTGTTTTCCTTCTCTAAAACCACCAGCTCCTCCACCTCCAGAGGCATCAGCATTACCACCATTACCTGCTCCACCACCACCACCTGCTACTACCATATAAGAAACTTGTGATCCAACATCACCCGATCCAATAGAATTAACTGTAAAAGTTGCAGATGAATTAAATGTATGAATTTTATAATTTCCTGAAGTTGTTTCTGTTCCACCTGATGCTGATATAAAAGATTCTCCTCTTACATTACTTGTTGAATCCATAGTATTAATCCAACCTTGTGTTGAATCTACAAAAACTAAAGTTACTGATTGACCTTCAGTCTTTAAAGTTGCGTTTTCATTTTGTGAACCAATTTTATCTGATCCATTTGGTACAATGGTTAAATTATTTGTTTGAAAAGTTCCTGAATAATCGGCTACTGACACAATAGCTCCAGCAACACCTGCTGGTAAATTCATATTAAAAGCTCCACCTGATGTGTTTGCAAAATATCCCTCACCAGATACTGCTGTAAAAGTTGCTGTCTTTGGAGTTGTTTGCCAGTCTACTGTCCCGGTTCTACCAAAACCTGTTTGTGTAGCACCGCAAGCTAAAGTTACAGCTGTGCCTGGTCCACCTAATGTAAGTGTGCTTCCTGATCTTTTTTCTATTTTATTTACTTTAACTGTACTCATAATTATTGAAATTTATATCTTATTACTACTTTACCTGAACCACCATTACCACCTCCAGAAGAGTCACAACTACCACCAGAAGCACCGCCACCACCTCCAGTATTAGCAGTACCTGCTCTGCAACCTGCTGGTAAGTATGGACCGCCACCAGATTTATCTCCTGCACCACCGCCACCTGCTCCTCCTGTACCTGCTGTTGGTCCTCCTGATCCGCCTCCACCACCTGCTAAAGTTATTGGTGAACCAGGAATAGTTGTAGCAGTTCCTGCACCACCATTACCACCAGATCCACTAGCACCAACTGCTGAATGACCACCACCTCCTCCACCACCAGTTGGATTTGGACCACCAGTTCCACCATTGTTACCTTGTGGTGGGCTTACTGGGGGAGTATTACCAGCACCACCTGCTAAACAGGATCTTCCACCTCCACCTCCTGAACCACCTGCTTGACCAGCTGTTGATCCTGGACCAGTTCCTCCTCCACCACCGCCTGCTGATGTTATACTTGAAAAAATAGAATTGGATCCATTTGAACCTGCTGGACCACCTCCAGGTGCTGGACCTGGCGCACCATTTCCACCTCCACCTATTGTTACTGGATAACCTTGTACTGAAACTGATAAACCTGAATTACAAGATGGAAAATTAGTTCTAAAACCTCCTGCTCCACCTCCACCTCCGCCATCTCTACCCGCTCCTGCACCTCCTGCAACTACAACATAATCAACTGTGTTTGAACCTGCTGCATTACCGATCGCAGAAACACAAAAAGTAGCAGATGAATCAAAAGTATGAATTTTAAAATCTCCTGATGTAGTGACTGTGCCTCCAGTTGCAGCTACATAAGTTGCGCCTGATATGTTAGCTGTTGAATCATTTACATCTTGCCATCCTTTAGTCCCATCAACATAAATTAAAGTAACTGATTGTGATTCTGTATTTAAAACTGCACAACTACATTCACCATTAATCTTTGATCCATTTCTACCTATTGTTACATTATTAGTATCCCAAGTATTACCATAATCTTTGAATGCAACAATATCGCCCGCTGATGGTGAACTAGGGAGAGTAACTGTTATTACTCCACCTGATGTATTAATAAAATATCCATTGCCTGATGCTACTGTTAAAGGTGAAGTTTTTGCTGTTGTACACCAATCAACAGTTCCTGTTCTACCCATTCCTGAAGTTGTTGCACCACACGCAACAGCAACAGTTTGACCTGAAGAACCTAATGTAATTGTAGATCCACATTTTTTAATAATGTTAGATCCGTCTGATGTTTTTTGTATGTTATCTACTTTAATTGTACTTGTCATAATTATTTAACTTTATATCTTATTATTACTACTCCTGAACCACCCTGACCACCTGCGGTTCCTGTGTTTGAATTTCCTGCTCCACCGCCACCACCTGTATTTACAGTTCCTGGATTTCCACCAGTTCCTGTTGGTCCTCCTGCAGCTCCACCACCACCTGTTCCACCGTCACCTGCATCAGTTCCCTGACCTTGACCACCACCGCCACCAGCTCTTGTTACTGCTGATCCTGTAATTTCTGTTGATACACCGGCTCCACCGTGACCTCCTATTTGTGGGTTACCACCATCTTGACCGACTGCGCCTGCTCCACCACCTCCGCCGCCAGCTCTACTACCACCTACTGATCTTCCTGAACCACCATCATTTCCTTGTGAAGGTGAAACTGGGGGTTCATTTCCATCTCCAGGAAGTGGACCACATTCTCCATTACCACCACCACCAGAACCACCGGGTCCTCCTGCATAAGGAGCACCAGTAGAATGCGCTTGATTACCACCTCTACCACCACCTGCTGATGTTATTGAATCAAATATTGAAGGACTACCTTGTTGTGATGGTGAATCTGTTCCACCTGCACCAACTGTAATTGGATATCCTTGTGCTGATACTGTTATACCTGCGGGAGCTACTAAAGGTGAGGCTGTATAAGGAACAACAGGTGCTGTTGTACCTTCTCTAAAACCTCCTGCTCCTGCTCCACCTGCAGAACCTGATTGATAAGTTCCACCATAACCACCACCTGCAACTACTGTATATGCAACTGCATTGTTAGCTGCAGATATAGCTGTTGCAACTACTGTAAATGTTCCTGAACTTGTAAATGTATGAATTCTGTCATTTCCTGAACAAGTAATTGTTCCACCTGTAGCAGTAATAAAAGCATTACCACTTACATTAGAAGTTGAATCGTGAATATCTTGCCAACCTTTAGTGCCATCTACATAAATTAAAGTAACTGATTGTGATTCAGTAGTTAAAGTTGCACAGGCACAAACACCATTAATTTTTGATCCGTTTCTACCTAATGTTACATTATTTGTATCCCAAGTGTTCGCATAGTCTTTTAATGCTACTATATCTCCCGCTGAAGGAGAGGATGGAAGAGTGACTGTAATTGCTCCTCCTGTTGTATTAATAAAATAACCATTGCCTGAAGCAACTGTTAATGGACTTGTTTTAGCTGTTGTACACCAATTAACTGTACCAGTTCTACCGAAACCTGTTTGAGTTGCACCGCAACCTAAAGTTACACTTTGGCCTGCTGTTCCTAAAACAATATTTGTACCAGGACCGCCAACTGTAACCGTTGAGCCACTTTGTTTATCAATTGTATCTACTTCTATTTTAGACAATGACTAATACTCCCGTTACTGTTATAGTTCCAGGTATAGTGATTGGACCTGCAAGAACTCCGTTCTCAACAGTTTGTGTACCATCAATAGTACCCGCTTGATTGTTTATAAATTCATTTGCTGATGTTTGGCCGCCAATGTATTGAATGCCATTTATTACTGCTGTCATAATTCCTCCTACGAACTAATTGTGTCAATATAAGAAAGAGTTACATCTAAACTACTAGCTGTATCTGAAACTGCTTCTAATGTATTGCCACTTTCTAAAACAATTTTAGCGCCACCTTGAATTAATTCAATAGCGCTGTTGGGTGGAATACTAACTCCTTTAGCTATAAAGTAGTCATCTCCGCCTTTAGCAATTTTAACGTCAACAGCAATAGTTGATGTTAAAATATTGCAACATCTAATACCTATTACTGCATCATAATTTCCCGCTACTAATAGCGTAGTATCACCTGTTCCAATTGTTCTAACTAGTACGTTTCTAAAATCTTGTGCCATATTTTTTTCCTATTTTATAACGCCACTGCCATTGCTAATGCAAAGCCAGCTGACGCTGCTCCTACTGGGTTACCTGTTGCATCTAAATAAACAGTTTTTGCTGCAGGCATTGTACAAAATACATCTAGAGTTCCGCCTGTAAAACTTATTTTAGATGTGTTACCTGAAGAGTTATTAATAACTGTTGTTCTCTCCAAAGTTGTTGAACCTGATAAAGTTCCTAAACCTATTTCAAACGTATTTGTGCCTTGTTCAAAAATACAATAGTAAGTCGTATTAGAAGTTCCAATACCACTATTAAAAGTTACATTACCTTGTCCAGATGCAACACCCGCAAGTGTAATATTACCTGTACCAGAAGTTGTACTGTTTTCTTTTACTCTATCATTTATAACCAAAGCCATTTATTCTCCTATTACGATGTTATACTAATAAGCGAATCTGTTCCAGCTGGTGTACCTGAACTTGTGCTTGGGAACGTTATTGTAAATGTTCCGTTTGAACAAGATTTTGTTCCACCAAAATCTAAAACAACGACTAACTTATCACTCGATGAATTATTATATATAACTCCAAAAGCTGCACCAAAAGTTGCTGATGTCCATTGCGATTGTGCAAAAGTCAAAGTTGCAACATTAGTTTGGTTTGCAACAACAGGACTTCCTAAAGTATTTCCACCAGTTGTATATCCTGTTCCACTAACTTGGTTAGCTGATCCTGAACTATAAGCTGTGCTTGATGTAGTGTAAGGATTAGCAGTATACAATGCGAGTTTAATAGTATTAGTTGTAAAGTTATGTGCGCCTTTTAATAATTCTTGTGCGAATGAGTAAGGTACTACGTTTGCCATATTTTATCTCCTATTTATTTTCCGTAACTTGATGGTGATTTAACGTTAAGTTGAGCTCGAACTTCACCATCTTGATATTCGTCTCTGCGTCTGTTACCGATTTGCTCGATAGCATACGATTCTAAAGCTTCATCATACGCGCCTTTATAGTATTGTAACATATCCTGCGGTCCTTTCAAGTACCCATATGTATTTACTAGAGAAGCGTATAAAAGTAAATCTGAATATTTATTAGATAAATAAGTTCCACCTGTTTCTGTAGTTAGAGTAGGAGGTTCTTTATCATAAGCCAGTGTAACATCATAAGTTCTGTCTGGTGTTGGGGCTACTACCCAAAATTCTTCGTCCCAATTAGCATAATATTTAGGGATATCTACAGCTGAAGTTCCAGGAGTAGAATAGTATTCTGCAATAAAACTAGTGTCTCTTTGCTCTAGATAGAATTGCTCACCATCAGAATTGGTAAGCTGCACATATCTAATAAATCTTAAATCAGCTGGAATAGTCACATATCTATTATTTATAATTAAATTTGATGTAGCATAAAATACACTTTGATCTGTATTTATTGCTCTATGAATCTTTAATTCTGCATTTTTAATAATTCTCTCTAATACAGAATCAGATAAAACATTACTACCTACTTCTGTGTAGTTTCTAATATCGGTTCTTAAATTATCTAAAGTGTATGCCATTATCCGTTTACTACTCCTAATGTTACTGGACCTGCTGAAGTATTATTTCCACCACCTGATATACCACCAGTAGTCGCAGTGCTTGTACTTGTTATATAAAAATAATTTATT
>WLWG01003418.1_pt1 | contig 10784 bp, 13 predicted proteins | sample 6712871 | NCBI WGS metagenome assembly WLWG01 (sample SAMN12718693, study PRJNA515312) | sponge metagenome | isolation source: marine sponge | host: Mycale hentscheli | place: New Zealand: South Island, Marlborough, Capsize Point | collected 2003-05-01 | reverse complement strand
AAGAACTACAATCAATGCTTCCTAGTATTGAACAGTTTGCAAAACACTTTGGATGTAAAAGACTTTATGGCGGTGGTCGTAAAGGATGGTTAAGAAAATTGAAACCTCTTGGCTTTGTTCAAGAGTATATGATTAGGAAGGAAATATGAGTAAAGGCAAACAAATCACATCAAGTACGATTGATCCAGCACAAATGGCAATGTATCAAGATTTATACGGCAAAGCCAGAGGTGTTGCTGAACAGCCTTTTGTACCGTATACAGGTGCTAGAGTCGCTGGTTTTTCACCAGATCAACTACAAGCATTTGGTGCTACCAGAGGTATGTTTGAACGTAGTCAAGCACTTGATCCAATGGGAAAACTTGGTGGTTTAGCAGAGCAACAAGCACCGTCTTTATTGGGTGCAGACATTGGCGCATATCAAAGTCCATATACTTCACAAGTCATAGACCAATCTATGCAAGATATTCAACGTCAAGCAGATATTGCTAGAGGCGGTGCGCAAGCACGAGCTATTGGTGCGGGCGCATTTGGCGGTTCTCGATCTGCATTATTAGAGTCTGAGTCACAAAGACCGTATGTCGAGCAAATGGCACGAACTTCAGCGGGTCTGCGTGAGGCGGGCTTTGGGCGGGCGCAAGCGGCAGCAGAATCAGACCTTGCGCGTGAGATGGCTAATAGACGTTTTCAAGCGGGCTTGCAACAAGGCTTACTTGGTGAGCAGTATCGTGGTTTAGGTTTACTAGGTGGCATTGGCGGGCAACAGCAAGCGTTGCAACAGCAAGCAAGAGATGCAGCATATCAAGAATTTTTACGTGGCACTCAGTATGCACCACAAAGAATAGGTATTCTAGGTACTGGTGTCTCTGGTATGCCTACGCAATCTACACAAACATCACAAAAGAAAACTGGTGCTGGTGATGTGCTGGGTACAGCTGCTCAATTAGCTGCTACAGCTATTATGATGTCTGATGAAAGATTAAAAGATAACATTAAGTTAATTAGCAAAGAAAAAGGTTACAACATTTACTCTTGGACTTGGAATAAAGTTGCTAAAAAACTTGGTATTAATTCACCAACTACAGGTGTTCTTGCTCAAGAAGTAATGAAGATAAATCCTGATGCAGTAGCTTTACATGATAGCGGTTACTACATGGTTAACTACGGAGCATTATAATGGCTGATGAAATTACAAAGCTAATACAACAAATGCAAGCACAGGAAGAAGAACAAAGACTTGCTATTCAAGCTGCTGAAGCCGATCCTTTTTCTGCTTTACGAGATAGATATGTAGATGAACAAGGTAACATTAGATATGGTAAAGGTTTAGCTGATGCTGGTTTAGCTGCTTTAACTTTTAGTCCTGTAGGTGGGTTAACAAGAGCAGCAAGTTTTATTCCTAAAAGTTTATCTGGCTTAAAAAATTTATACAGCTCAGGTCTTACAAAGCTAGGGGCGCAACAGGCAAGAAGGATGCAACCTAAAGCATTACCTTCTGGCAGAGCAACACCTAATGTCCCTACTAGACCTGGATATTACGAGCAGTTAGGTACTCAAACAATAAAAAATGTAGCGCCAAAGGTTATTTCTGGTGGTATTTTAGGTGCTCAATTTATGGGAGATGATGCACCATTAATAGATGATGCGATAGCATCTCCTATACCACAAGAAATAGATTTAGCTGGATTACCTCAACTTAGGCAAACAGCTGTACCTACCGAATTAACTCAATCAAGACCAGAGCAAGGGCCACCTAGACCACCATCTATTGCACCAGTAGAACCAAAAAAAGATAGCAGTAGATTAGGTCTTATGCTTTATGCTTTAGGTGGGGCTTTAAAAGGTGATAAAAACTTTATGCAGAACACTTTAGCTTTACAGAACATGCAAGAAGGCAAAAAGAAAGACGCAGAAAGAAAGAAAAATTTTCAAGAAATGCTCAAAAAAATACCAAAAGATACTCCTATGTATAATTTAGCAAAAGCAATGGGTGAAGAAAAATCAGCAGAACTAGCTGAAGTAATGTATAAATCCAGTTTACCTAGTGACCCATCTAAACAAATAAAAAGAGAAGAGCTTAACGTATTAGTAAAGTTAAAAAAAGTTGATGGCGATATAGAAAAACTAACTAATTATGAAAAGCAAATATACGAAGATTATATTAAAAAAGATAGCTCACAAGGCATTTTACAACAACTTGGTTTAATTTCTAATATGGAGCCAAATCAAGCACCTTTAACTATTACAGAAATACAGGCTGGACAATGATATGTCTGTTTACCAAATTACCGATCCTAATACTGGTAAAACTTTAAAGGTAACAAGTAACAGACAACCTACGCAACAAGAGGCGAAAGATATATTTGCTGGTCAGCTTGGTAGTGTAGCTATGCAACCAGAAGAACTTACTGAAGAAACTATAGTAAAAAATCCACAATGGGTAAATGCTTCTAAATCGGTATATAAGTTAAATGAGGGTGAGGATGCTCCTGACCTAGATTCGGATGAGCAATACGCAAATTATGGTTTACGTTATATGGGTTCATTTAACTATAACCTTCCAAAGATGGGTTTAGAAGCCACGCAACTAACTAAAGCTACAGATCAGCAAAAAAAAGATTTTGTTACATTGATGGATATGTATGATGAGAAAGAAGCTAGTTTTGCTGGTTTTGGTAGATTTGCAAAAGGTGTACTAACTGACCCAACTACTTATGCTGGTATCGGAACATTTGGTGCAGCAACTGCTGGTGCGCAAGCATTAAAACAAGGAATTAAAGAAGGTGTAAAACAAGCTACTAAAGCTGGAATTAAACAAGGTGCAAAAGTAGGAGCTATAGAATCTTCTATCTACGCTACTGCTGATAATGCCGCTAGACAATCAGTAAGAATCCAAGCTGGTGAACAAGAAGGTTTTGATTTAAAACAATCTGGCAAAGCTGCATTGATTGGTGCAACTGCTGGATCAGTTTTAGGTGGAACAGTTGGTGGTATTGGTAGTAGAAAAGCTGCACAAAAAACTCAACAAGAGTTGCAAAAAATGGAAGCTAAATCTATTGCAGATGAGGCGGTTACTGTTGAGCAAGCTAAAAAAGAACTAGAACCAGAATTAGAAACATTTGATAGAGATTTAGCAGAGGAAGTTAGGCAAGAGGTAGGCGGTGTAAAGCAAGATTTACAAACTGATTTTGATTTACAAATTAGTCAAAAAGGAATTGATGTAGGTATTGAGGTATTAGACGAGTTACAAATTCCAAGAAATCCAGATATACAAATATCAGAGCAAATATTTGATTCTTTGCAATTAGTAAATAAAAGCCCAAAATATAAAGATGCCTTCACTGAAGTTTTAAAAAGAAACAATATAAATGAAATTCAATTTGCACAACTTTGGAGATTGGGTGCTTCTGATGCTGGGCGAAGATTAGCTCAATTAAGTGTGGCAAAAAAAGCAATGAAAGATATTGGTAACGAAATAGCGGGGATTGCTCCACAGGAAGGTATGGCTAGTTCTTTAATTAGGTCATTTGGTGATACAGCTTATAAACTTGATAACGTTAGACGAGGTTTATTAGTCAGTCAAATAGCTACTTCAATGAGAAACTTTACAGCGCAAGTAGGTAGAGTCGGAGTACATACTTTAACAAAAGGTATGGATAATTTATTAAATACAACATTTAATCCTATGCGTAGGTTATTTGGCGCAGATGAAGTTCCAGTCGACCAAACAGAAACTTTTGGTTTGTTGTTAAATTTAACAAGTAATAAAAAGAAAGCTAAAGAAGCAACAGAATTTGCTACTAAATATTTTGTTAATGAAAAAGATAGATTGTTTAATAATTATGCGTCTGAGGTTGCATCTGCTGCTGATACTCAAACATTAAAAGGTGCGCAAAAAGTAGTTGATGGTTTAAACGTAGTAAATAGGATGCAAGAATTTTATTACAGAAGGGGAATGTTTGCTGCTTCTTTAGATAAAACTTTAAAGAAAAAAGGAATATCTTTAGATGATGCTGTAAAAAATAATGATGCCAAAGCAATTACTAAGGCTGATGTAGAAAAAGCAGTTGATGATGCTTTAGAGTTTACTTATGCAAAAACACCAGATAATAAATTTGGTAAAGCCTTTGTAGATATATCTAATTCTATTCCTTTCTTAACCACAGGATTAATTCCATTTGCTAGGTTTATGACCAATGCAATGAAGTTTCAGTTCCAGCATAGTCCATTAGGGCCTTTATCTTTACTTTCAGGAAAAGAAAGAGCCAAAGTTGCTGCTGGAGATATGGGTATTTTTAGTAGGTCTATGATAGGAACATCACTATTAATGGGTGCTATTGAGGCTAAACGCAAAGGATTCGGCTCTGAAAAATGGTATGAGATGGAAACTGAGGATGGCAAAACGATAGATATGCGACCTTATTTTCCTTTAACACCATATTTATTAGTTGCTGATATAGTAGTCAGAGCAGAAGAAGGAAGAATACCACCAAATTCAAAAGATATTTTGCAAGGTTTAACTGGAGCGCAGTTTAGGGCTGGTGCTGGTTTAGCTTTAGTAGACGATTTTGTTAATGATTTGGCTGGTGTAGATACTGAAGAAAGAGTTGCAAAAAAAGTAGCAAGATTTACCTCTGATGTATTGGGCGGTTTCTTAACTCCATTAAGAATGTTTGGAGATTTTTTAGAACAAGACCAACCTTTTAGAACAGCATTACCAGAAATAAAAACATTAGAGGATGTGCCATCTGCTGTAGTAGAGCAGTTAAAAACCAGCGTTCCTGGTGTTAGAGAAACTTTACCAGAAGCAGAATCTCCAACTAGAGCAGCGACACCAGGTAGACCAAAAACAGTAAGAATTCCTTTTACTGATATACAAGTACCCGCCCCAGTAACAAGACAGTTAACAGGTATTACCGTAAGAGAAGAAAAAAATCTTGCTGAAAAAGAAATAGATAGATTAGGTCTAAAACGAAAAGATATTTTACCTTATACTGGAGACAGAAAAGCAGATCAAATTATGGCTAAATATATGGGCCCATTGGTTGAAAATGTAATATCAAGATTAGTTATAGCTCCAAAATATCAAAGTTTAGATAATCCATCTAAAGAATTAGTAATGCGTGAAGCTCTTAAAGAAGTTAGAAGAGAAATAAAACCGTATGCACAAGCTGAAGACCCACAAAGGTTTGCGCAAATACAATACAACAGATTAAGTAGAGCTATGCGGAAGATTATTGAAAGAGCACAATAACCCTATATGAACAGAGCAACGGAAAGGCTCGGCAGATCAGGTGAATATTTCGCAGCTTCCGTTCTTTCCATGCAAAGTGATTCTGTTTTATTAATGCCACCTGGTGCGGAAGCAGACATACTATTTGATTACGAGCAAAAGTTTCTCAAGGTACAAGTTAAAACAAAATCACATCGACACGAATCAGAAAAAGATTTATGGAAGTTTGATATTAGGCGTGGCTCAAGTTCCAGAGAAAGATTTTTCCGAGAAGGCCAGATAGATTTGTTTGCACTGTGTTGTACTGAGTATAATAAAGTTTTGTTTTATCCGTTTCACGAAGTCACTAATGCTGAAGGTAACTCCAAAACAGCGATTTATATTAAAGACAATATTATCCGTAGTAATGATAATGAAGCTAGTCTTGAAGCCGCGTTAAAATCAATTACAGAACACAATAATCAGTTACAATACAACTATGGACGATATAATAAATTTAATTAATCAGGTAGGTTTTCCAGTAGCAAGTGCATTAGGATTAGGATTTTTTATTTGGAAACTGATTAACCGCATTATTGATGGTATGGAACAAAAGATAGATGTGGTGGATGAGAAAGTAGATGCCAGTCTAAACGCGATGGAAGAACGCCTGAGTACCAAGCTAGACGCGCAATACGGCATAATAGTGGCATTGATAGATCGTGTGAGAGCCTTAGATAATCAGACCATACGTCAAGATGTTTTATTAAAAACATTACTTGGTATTCCTAATTTAATTGAAATAGATAAGGTGGCAAAAGCAGACCGTGAAGATCAGCGTAAAGATTAGTTTATTAATATTATTTGCAAGCAATTTATTGGCAGATGAAATATTATTCAAGTTTAAAAGCCCTAGCTTTTCAGGTGTTAATACTTCTTCACATTTCTTAACAATAGAGAATCAAGAGAACACCAGAAAGCAAACGGTTAAAGATGAAATAAAAGCCTACCAAGATGAACTAGCCAGAGATGCTGATAATACAACACTGGCAAGATTTATTAGAAACTTAGAAAGTCGTATTTACGCACAGCTAAGTAGACAAATGGTAGAACAATTATTTGGTGAGGCACCACAGAAACAAGGTAAACTAGAGTTAGAAGGTAATACGATTGAATATATTGTGGAAGCAGAAACGATCACTCTCACTATCACAGATGAGGTGGGCGGGCAGACTAATATTACTGTGCCTATCGGGGATTTTACTTTCTAGTTGCACTCCTCGATATACAGCATTACTAGAAGAAGGTGGTATTCCTTATATCGTAATAGAAAAAGCCTCTATTTTAGATTTGCAAAACCAAGAATTAAAGAACGTACCACCAGCAAAAAGAAAACCTGTGGTTGCTATTTATCCAAACAGTTTTTTGGATCAAACAGGCCAAAGAAAAAGTAATGGATCGTTTGCTTTATTTAGTACGGCAATCACGCAAGCACCTGAAGCATTTCTTATCAGAGCTTTAAAACATGCTGCAAATGGAGAGTTTTTTCAAGTTGCAGAACGAGTAGGTTTAGATAGTTTAACTAAAGAAAGGCAATTAATACGCTCTACCAGGCAAACTTTTGAAGAGGAGACTGCGGTAAAACCTCTTTTGTTGGCGGGATTGCTATTGCAAGGCGCTGTGCTGTCCATAGATACCAACATTAGAAGCGGTGGAATGGGTGCGCGCTACTTAGGTATAGGAAGCTCTAAAGAATATCGGGAAGATTTGATTACTATTTCATTACGCTTGGTTTCTGTTTCTACAGGTGAAGTTTTAATTGAAGTCTTAGTAAATAAAAGTATTATCTCGGTAGGGCTGTCACAAGATTTATTTCGGTTTATATCTAATGGCACAAAGTTAGTTGAAATTGAAGGTGGTGCAGCAGAAAACGAAAGTACATCAATAGCATTACAGCAAGCAATAGAAGAGGGGGTGTTAGAAATAATTAAAATAGGTATTAGTAAGAGGTACTGGCAATATGAAAAAGTTAATTAGTTTGTTTTTATTATTATCGTGTAGCGCAATAGCTGACGATAACGAAATCTATGTCGATCAAGTAGGTGCGACAGCAAATATAGATTTAGAGCAGTTAGGTAGTGGTAATATGATTGGTGGCTTAAATAGTGTTTCTGGCACAATGACACCATTTGATCTCGATGGCACATCCATGAACTTAGATTTAAACCAGATAGGAAACAACAACAAGATGCTTGGTGACATCAATGCAGATACGTTTACTGGCATATTTGACTTTGATGGTGACAGCAACCAGTACACGATACAGGTTGATCCTACTAATACTTATAGTGCAGATTCATCTAATGTAAATGTAGACGTAGATGGCAGTAGCAATACTTTCACACTTGATCTAGCGACTAATGCGTTAGCAAGTGGCGCAGATGTAGATACGATAGTGCAAGGTTCAAGTAACACAATAAACATTGATTTGGATATAGACTCAGCAACTAACTATATGGATATAGATGGGGATTCAAATACAATAAATTATGATGGAGATGGTTATGCTTCCGGCTATTTTAAATTGGATCACACAGGTAGTTCCAGATCGTTCGACATTGAACAACAATCGACATTGGCCTCGGACTACTTGGAAGTATATTCTTCTGGGTCTAATGGCTCAGTTTGTATTAATCAAGACGATCAAGGCACAAGCGTTGGATGTTGATATTGGAAGCATTACAGAATTACATGGTAATACCAGAATAGTAAGAGACAAACCTTACACCAGTGAGATTGATTTCTCACTTAACTCTATGGATAGACTAGAGACTGCTGCGGGTAGAATGGGTGTTACTTTCCGTGATGATACTACTATTAGATTGACAGAAAATTCCAACGTTATAATTGATTCTTTTGTGTTTGATCCAAACCCAAGTAAATCGACTATGGCCCTATCGTTCGTTAAAGGTACTGGTCGTTTTATAAGTTCTAAAAGTAAACGTATACCCAAAGAAAACATTAAGATCAGAACAAACTCAGCCACTATTGGTATTCGCGGTACTGACTTTACTATTACCGTTGCAGAAACAGGAGAAGCACTGGTCATACTATTACCTGATGAGTTTGGTGAAAGTTCAGGAGAGATTGCTGTGACCACAGCACTTGGTCAGGTAATACTAAATAAACCTTATGAGGCTACTACAGTTTATAATTTTGAAACTGCCCCAACACCCGCTGTTATATTAGATTTGACTTTGGATATGATTGACAACATGTTAATTGTTAATCCACCTCAAACTAAAGAACTAGAAGCTAATGAAGCCAATGCAGTAGCAGATAATATTCTTGATGTTGACTTCTTAGAATTTGATGAGCTTGATACTGATGATCTGGCTGAAGATGATTTAGAGTATACCGAGCTTGATATAGATTATCTTGCAGCTAATTTTCTGGAAGATTTGTTAGATGTAATTCAGGAAGTCGATGAATTAAGTAAAGCAAATCAAGCCTTATCATCTGATGGCATCAAAGGTACTGACATTGGTTATGACAGTGACACCCAGATAAATACTTTTGTTGATGATAGCCAGGTCAAATTTATTAGACAGGTCGAAAATAATTTACAAATGCAAGTATCAAAAGATGGTTCATACAACATAAGAATCGAGCAAGGCGGTAAAGTAAATGCAGTCTCTACTAACGGAGGCAGTAGTTCTACTATCAATATAAAACAAGGAAGTTAAATAGGCTTACCATCAGAATCGCACTTATGGATTAATTCTAATTCTAAGTCAATATAGTGTTTAGCTTTTAATAAATCTTCTACTTTGTTAGTTTTATTTCTGGTAACATACTTGACCACATTACCCAAACAGAACGAGAGATTGTTTGCAGTTATATATTGTATCGGTTGAATTGCTTGAGATTGATAATGTTGACCCGCCATCTGCACATCAGTAGCTAATTTTTTTTTCATTCTCTCTTCCATTTATGTGTTTAATGTGAGTATAATACAACAGTCGTGTATAAATGGGAAGGGAGCATGAGAGAAGAAAAAGATTATTCTAACTTTATGACCACAGTGGAATTAGCCGCTAGGTGGAAGAAGTCACCGAGAACTTTAGAGAATTGGCGAGTGCAAGGCATTGGCCCAAACTTTTATAAAATAGGTGCTGCGGTGCTATACAAAGTTAATGAAATAGAAGAACTTGAAAGCAGTTCATCCAACGCTAATAAAACCAAATGAACGCCAGAAACAAGGGTAGAAGAGGTGAGCGCGAAGCCATCGAAGTGATTAAGTCCTTGACTGATATTCAGTTAGAGGTCAATTACAGTCAGACGTATGGTGGCGGGCATGATTTGTTAGGTGGTGAACCGTATGCCATTGAGGTGAAAAGGCGCAAGTCTTTAACACAAGGTGACATCAAGCAGTGGTGGAAGCAAACGTGCGAGCAAGCAATCAAGGTCGATTTAATACCTTGTCTTTGGTATCGAGCAGATCGCGCTGACTGGCATGTGGTTATACCGCATGCTGATTGGCATTTTCCAGATCAAGATTTCAATTGCACTATTACTATATCGCCTGAACTTTGGGCTAAAATTACGAAGGATCAAATTCATGGCCCACAGTAGATTTTCACCATCAGCAGCAAAGCGTTGGATGGCTTGTCCTGGTTCAATACAACTAGCCGAGAGCATACCTTTTGTAATGGATACCACTATGCCAGCCGCAAAAGGAACATTAGTGCATCACATGGTGGAAATGCTATTGAAAGATAGATTAGAGAATGTATCGCTTAGTGATTACTGGCTAGGTAGAAAAGAAGAGATAGATGGTTTTGTAGTCGAAGTCACCGAAGATATGGTGGATTGTGCCGAGCAATATGTGCATTACGTACAAACCAGACAAGAAGATTTAAACGGTAAATTATTAATAGAAGAAAGAACACGCATAGATGAGATCAGCCAAGAGTGTTGGGGTACAGTAGATGCCTTAATCTTGGGTAAAGAAGCTAATCGCATTGCCGTTATTGATTTAAAATCAGGTAAGTTTCCAGTAGACGTTGAGCATAATGAACAGTTGATGATTTATGCGCTTGGTGCATTGAGTCGGTATGGTAATGAGAATACCACAGTAGAGCTAACCATCGTGCAACCTACTTCATTTCACAGAGATGGCAAAATTAGAAGTTGGGATATCTCAGCAGAAAATTTAGTGGAGTGGGGTTTTAATATTCTAAAGCCAGCAATAGATGCTTGCTTAGAAGAAGAACCAGTTTTTAATGCTGGGAGAGATCAATGTCGTTTTTGCCGAGCAAAAGACATTTGTAATTCATACAATCAATAGAGGTAATAATAATGAGTGAAGAAGAAAAAGCTACGTTTAGCTTTGAAGATGGGGTTGAGCATAATGTGAGCGATCTCAGTGAAGAAGGGAAGCTAGTTTATAACAAGCTAGTTATGGTTAATAACAATAAGAGAGAGTTTGAGGCTAATGCGCAGTTTGAGGTAGAGAAGCTCAGTATTTTATCAGCAGCTTATGCACATCAGCTTAAAGGTTTTATAACTA
>WLWG01003416.1_pt1 | contig 10787 bp, 24 predicted proteins | sample 6712871 | NCBI WGS metagenome assembly WLWG01 (sample SAMN12718693, study PRJNA515312) | sponge metagenome | isolation source: marine sponge | host: Mycale hentscheli | place: New Zealand: South Island, Marlborough, Capsize Point | collected 2003-05-01 | reverse complement strand
CTTGGCCATTAATATCCTGATGTCGTTTTTTTCTCCATACCATAGTTAGGATTATAGCTTATGTCACCTTTTACTAGTTTAGCAAACTCGTGAGCTTGGGCTTTACCTACTGCGTTGTAAGGAAAAATTCTTGAAATAGTTTTACTTTTTTTCATTTTTACTTTTTTTATATATTAACATATTAGGATAATCTTTTGTGTTACCCTTAGAACATTTGTAATTGTATTGATTATTAGTTAAAGAACTCTTATTCATTACGCTCCTCTTTTTTTCTTCTTTGGTTTGACCACTATACTATCAGACATTGTTTTTTTGTGTGGAGGAACCATAGTCTTAGTATCGGTTCTATATGGAAACCCTTCCGCATTAACCCCATACATACTATCTAATTTTTGTATGATATTATTTCTGGCCGGAATACTATCCATTGCTTTTTTTAGATGACCTTTCATGTGTGGCATAATTTATTTATTTAGTTGTTCTTTTTCTAACTCTAGCTGTTCTTTTAGCTTGTCTTTTTATTGCGTTTTGAGTTCTAGTTGTTTTCCTAGAAGCTTTATTTACTTTACGCTGGACAAATCTTTTAGCTCTTTTGGTTTCCCTTAAAGATTTTCTTTCTGCTCTTCCTTCCTTTCTAGCTTGTTTAGCTGTCGTAGGTTTTTTTACCGGTGCTTTTTTTAGAATAGTCCCTTTTGGTTTAGATGCTCCAGCATTTTTTACAATCCCGGAAACTTTTGGTTTTATTACTGATTTAACAGTTTTTCTTTTAGACGGAGTAGTAACCTTAGCTTTAGGCTTAGAGTTTAATCTAGCTTGTTTGGCTCGCAGATTCTTCATATACATTTCTCCAAACTTTGGTGCTTTAGAAGTTGATTCTTTTTTAGCGCTTTTGCTAGTTGTATTATTATTCCCAGTTAATTTTTTTCTTCTAAGCAGTAAAGGAGTTTTGTTTTCTACTCCTTTAGGGTCGGTTTTTCTTCTAAGTAGTAAAGGTTTTTTAGTAGGTTTTTTTTTATTTCTTTGAACAGCCATTTTTTTATTTATTTATTTACTTATTTTTACAAAGATAAGAAATCTAATCTAATGAAATTAAAAGTAAATGATTGCCTAAAATACTGGCGAGTTATTCGCTACTTTATTAAATCAAAGTACGGACTCACTACTCCTGACCTAGATATGCTTTTGTTTTTATACAGCGAAGATATATTTTCCAAAGAAAAATTTAAAGAATTTAATGAACTTCTTCCTTGGGATAAAAATAGATTTAATCGTTTGCTTCGAGATGGGTGGATAGAAGTATTTAGAAAAAGCCCAAAAAAATACAAGACCCTATATGACCTTTCTTTTAAATCTCAACGAGTAATCAGTTCTATCTATAAAAAATTATCAGGTGAAGAAATACCTACTGATATAAAAAACAATCGCATGTTTGCAAAGAATGTAAAGTACTCAGATAAGGTGTATCGCAATATGATAATAGAGATGAGTAGGCTTAGACGACAACAACAACGTCTTTCTCCTGAATAATTGTAAAAGGCTCATTATTAATTAACATTGTAAACCCAGCCCTTTTGTCGTAGTAGATGGTATCCTCAGATTTTATTACACTTACATCCGTCCCCTCTATAACCACAATTCCTTTTTTGTATCTTAGTTGGTTGGTATCCTCAGAGCTTAGTAGTAATCCTGATTGTGTTTTGATTTCTTCGTCTATGGGTTGAATGATTATATTTTTTCCAATTGGTTTCATGTTTTTATTTTAAGATGCTACTGTTAAAAATAGTATTAACAGAAAAAAAAGTATTAGGTAATCTAGTATGTCTTCTAAAAAGTTTTTCATTTACTGCTTTTATAATCTAGTACAAATCCAATTGCTACCAAAAGATTCATGCCGATGGAGGATGCTATCTCCACTAGGTCATGAAACGAATGAATCGATAGATGTATGTGTCCCACAATCCAAAATGGTATGGCTAAGTTCTGACTTATCCAGATTAATGTAAACTTAAGAAGTCTCACTGGTTTCTATTGTTCTTGCCATAGTAACTATAGCGTTAGTAGATAGTATAGTCACCGCTACGGACACCGCATTTTGAAGCGCCTGCTTAGTAACTTTCAGTGGGTCTATGATTCCCATCTCAATCAAATCTCCTTTCTCTCCGGTCTTAACGTCAAGCCCTATGTTCTTCTCGTTATAAACTTTAGCATTTTCTATCCCTGCGTTCTCTTGAATTTGTTTAAGTGGCTCTAGTAATGCTCCCCCCAAAATCGCCTTGGCGATTTTTTTATTGGAATTTTTATCACCTTGTAGCATTAGCCCCTCCTGATACAAAGCCAGTCCTGCTCCAGGGAGTATACCTTCCTCAAGAGCCGAGCGCACTGCGCATACTGCATCGTCAACCCTATCGTAAAGTTCTTTCTGTTCAAGGTCTGTGTTTCCACCTACGTATATAACACCAACACCCCCTGTGAGCGAAGCGATACGTGATAGTATAAATTCCTTATCTACTTTTGCCTGTGTAATTTTGTGTGCATCCCATAGCTGGTCCACTCTTTCTTTGATTGCCGTCTTGTCCACATGGTCATTGTCTTTCAAAACTATAGTCGAGTCCTTGCCAACGATTACTCTTTGTGCGTGACCTAGGTCCTCGAAGTTTATAATGCTAAGGTCATCACCGGTCTGCTCTGAAAAATATGTAGCACCCACTGACAGTGCGATGTCGCCCATCAGTTCATGTTGCTTATAGCCAAAGGAGGGTGGTATGATGGCGCAAAGCTTCAAGCTGTTCTTCATGACATTTGCCGCTAGGGTGTTTATCACGTTTTGTGAACATGGGGCTACAATTAATAATTTCTTCCCCTGGTTTATTATTGGTTTTAGTATGCTCTCTATGGACAGTATGTTACTAATCTCTGCATCAGATACTAGCACGTTTACATCCTCGAGTATACACTCATCTTTTTTATGGTTGTTTATAAACAGTGGTGATGAATATCCCCTGTCTATTTTCAATCCATTGGTCGTCTCGAAGCTAGTCTCAGCCCCCTGGGATTTCTCAACCGTTACTATCCCATTTTTGCCCACACTGTTATACGTGTCGGCTATTATTTTCCCTACCCCCTTGTCATTGTTCGAGGAGATGGTCGCCACATCCAGCAGTTTTTGTTTGCTCACCTTGCGAGTTTTCTTTTTTAAATTGTCCACCACATTGTTTGTAAGTGAGACCATATCACGAAGGACCTGTGTTTTATTGTCCTGTTCTCCTATTAGCTCCATACCCTTAGTCACTATCGCTTCTGTCAGAACTATAGCCGTAGTTGTCCCGTCCCCTGCATTGGCCGCAGTCTTAGATGCTGCCTCTCTTAGCATTTGAACGGCTAGATTTTCTACTGGGTCTAAGAGTTGTATGGACTTAGCTACAGTAACCCCATCCTTAGTCACGGTTATGCCGTGCGTATGACTGGGCGACTCTATAAGAACTGTATTCCCCATAGGCCCAAGCGTAGACTTGACGGCTCTAGCCATTTTAGATATTCCACTGATAAGTTTGTTTTGTGCTTTCTCACTAAAGTGTAAGTCTTTTGGTGAGTACCCCCCTGATGTATTCATTTGATTAGATTTAATTTATTCAAATATAATTAAAAGATTTTAAACCCACCATGACAAATGTCAAAAATGAAATTCCCTTATATATATATATATATTTTATTTATTTATTTCTTCTTGTATACGACCCCCTCTCTTTTCGACATTTCGACATAAAAAGAAGTAAGTAGTTTACAATCAAGGAGTTAGTCTATGTCGAAGTACTTTTTTTTCGACATAGGTTCGACATAATTAAGAATTTTCGACATGGATAAAAAAAAAGCTACCCCTAAAGGTAGCCCTTACAACATTAAAACTAACTATTATGAATGACTAGTCCATAAAACTTTCAAGAGTCTTAGCTCTTTGAATGCCTTCTGATATCTCTTGTATGTTTTTTTGACGCTTAACTTCTTGTCTCATCTTTGACATCTTTTCTATTCCCATCATTGAGTTAGGTCTTCCATTTATAAGCCTTCCGTCCTTGACGTATAGACCATCTACAAAATCACTTATTTTATTTTCCATGTTTAATATTTTATTACTATGCTAATGAGTCCTAGAAAAATTGTAATCTCCGTCCAACTATGTAAAGCATCCGGTTCATAATACTGAAATCCTAATGCAAATCCTACACTGAGACGATTGTGTATTTCTATATCCCACGGCATGCACAAAGGTACAAAAAAATATTAGACGTATATAGTGTTTGGATAATATACCGTTATACAAGACGTATCCCTAAAAAAAAAGTGAAAAAATAAAAAAAAGTTTGTAGGATTTTGTCTTTTTTCCTACGGATTTTTTGGCGTTTTTTGGGGCTGTTTAAACACCCTCCCCAATTGGTTTTTTTATCCCGTCCGCCCGTGTTCCTTTGGGCTTTCTTCGGGGATAGGGGCAACCCTCCCCCCGTTTATACCCCCACACCCACACCCAAAGAGAAACTAAAAAAGGTTAAAAAGTAAAATATAAAGTATTGATAATCAATAAGTTATTAGGGCTACAACTCACCCGATAAAATCTAAATGAAAATTAAATTAATTATTATTTAGTTATTATTTTTTTATTAAGTTTTTTTTATTATCTTAGCTGAAGATTATTAGATAAAGGGTTGAACGAAATTACCCGCAAAGCGAAAAAAATAAGTGCTTAGAATACTAATTAAAAAAGCCACACGCAAATTGATAAAATTTCTGTTTTTAGTTTTTTGACATATTGAAAGCACATAGTTTTTAAAGTAATTAAAAACAGGTTTGCGCCTGTCTAAATAGGTATTAAGCGCAAAGCGGTGCGAAAGAGTGTTTAAACTCTTTTGTGCGTTACAAACTTTAAAAATAATATTATGAATAATTTAAAATGTGCTGATTTAATTCAACAAAAATTTCAAGATAGGAATAATGATATTTCTGATATATTTCAATTAAAAAATGATTATCAAGAATATGAAAATTCTTACGAAGCATTAAATGAATTTGGTTTATCAATTGATTATATAGAGCCAAATACATTTGAAGACCAAGAAAACGGATATATCTGTTATCAATTATCTTGGGGCGGTCCTTCAGATGAATTGAGATTTTATTTAGATGATAACAAAGAATTATATAAATGTGATTATGCTTATATGGATTGGTTTGACGGGGCTGTTATAGATGTAACAGAAGAAGAAAACATAAAAGACTTATATGATAATTATATTAATCTTTTTCAATCATGGAAAAATTAAAATCAGTACTCGTATTAATTTGGTATATAATCGCACTTATATATTCAATTTAAAAAATCGTCTAAGCGATTTCAAAATAGGTAATTAGGCTTAGAGCGTCCCCGATAATATCGGGGGGTTTACAAACTTTAAAAATAATATTATGAAAAAATCTAAATTAAGCCGTGAGAATTATTTAATTCAGGCGACTGACATTTTAAGAAAATCTTTATTCAAACCAAAAGGTTATAAAGTGCCAAAAGTAGAACTTTCTATTTCATGGGCTACAAGGGGAAACAAAACCGCAAAAGGTGGCGTCAAAACTTTAGGTCAATGCTTTAACAAAGTTTCTCATGCGGGCGGGATAAATCAAATTATTATAACGCCACATTATGACGGGTCAACAATTAAAGGCTCTCTAGATATACTCGGGACTTTAGTACATGAATTAGTCCACGCCGTTGATGACTGCGTTTCAGGTCATGGAAAAGCGTTTAAAGATTGTGCCTTAGCTGTTGGACTTACAATGCCAATGCGTAGCACGGGAGAAAGTAAAGAATTGAAAGAATATTTAAGAAAAAATATCCTTAACAAACTCGGACTTTTTCCACACCAACAAGTTACTTTAGGTGGTAAAAAGCAAACCACACGAAACATAAAAGTTGCCTGTGATTGCTGTGATTTTTCTTTTAGAACATCTAATAAAAACCTTGCTCTAATGGAAAATTTTGAATGCCTAGCGTGTATCGAAGGAACTTTACACAAAGCATAAAAGTAAATCTGATGAGGATTTAATATCCGAAACTACAGGGCGTTTAAACAACGCCCCTAGTCATTTACAAACATTAAATTTATAACTATGAGTAAAAATAAAATTCAAGATGATTTAGATTTCATTAATAATGCATTTAGTGGTAAAAAACCAAGCGTTATAAATTGGAATAAAATAAATAATATGTCTAACCAAGAGATTAAGGCTCTTCATAAAATTTTGAAATAATATGTATAAAACTAAATGGCACGGATTAGAGCAACGCAAGGCAAATTACAGAACAAGAGAGTGGGTCAAATCACTTTCTGACGCTGACGCTAAGTGTATGAATATAAAGGGTAAAGTGTACACTGAAAAAAACACTACACCCACGCAAAGACGCTACTTAATACGCAAGTATATGAGCGACTTTATCGCAGACAATAACCTTTGTAAAGCGTTCAAGGTTGAACTACCAAGAGGATATGACTTTGCGGAGACAATTACGCCTAACGGCACACGAGGAATTACTATTAAGAAAATCGTTTGAGCGATTCAAAACCACATTAGGCTCAAAGCGTCCGAGTTGTTTAAACGACTCGGGGTTGTATAACTTTAAAAATAAATAACTATGGAAAAACAAATCATAAAAAATCTTTATTCAGAAAAAGATTTATCAGAAGAAAATCTCAAAGAATTTCAACAAAAGAAATTATCAGCACAAAATAAAGCAGATGATTTACACAAGAAATTCGTGGCAACACAACAAGAATTATTTGATGTGGGGTTATTTGAGAATGAGCATTTCACAATTCAGGGAACGCAAAAAATATTCGACAAAGAAGTCGAGTTAGATATGTTTCAAGAAGACGATAACGGGTTGTATACTCGATATAAATTCAAAACAAAGTTTCCTTCTTTTGACTCTCATATAGAATTTATACAATTGCAAATTGTAGATGGAAAATATAATGAGAATAGGGTACCCTTTAAACCTTACATTGATAAGGACAAATTATATACAAGCATATATAATGAGGGTAAATATAAAAATGGTGGATATGTTTATGAGACAAAAATTGAGTGTTATCGTTATAGCGATAGACCAAAAATTAAACTCTCTACTTTCGCAGATAAATATTTTGAGGACGCTAATCAAATTGAAGAGCGTTTAAACAAATCTATCTTTGAATGGAAGTTGCGTTTAGCAGAATACTCTAAGGCATATAAGTATGTTAAAACAGACAGATATGCACAATTTTATCAGTCAATAAATAAAATTGTTAAGTCTAATAAATGGTATCTTGAAGTGCAATATTATAAAAACAACGACGACCATATCGCATTTACAATATTGTCAGAAAAGTACGGCACTACAATTCTTGAATTTGATATTAGTACGGACTATTCTTACTCTTCAAGATTGATTTCTTATAGAGCAAGAAATAAATATCTTGATAATTTATTTCAATTAATATCCGAGTACACACAAGGAGAAGTTGAGGTAACAGAGAAAGAAGTATTAAATTAGGTTTGTAAACGGGGGCTTACGCCCCCTTTAAACTTGTATCGGCAAGTATAAAAAGACATTAAGCCGATAGCGTCCACCCTGTTTAAACAGGGTGGGGTTGTATAACTTTAAAACAAACAAATTATGTACTATAATTATAAAGACCTACTCGAAGAAACGAGAGACAAAGAGTTTAGTTTCGAGAGTTTAGAGACCGCAGATTCTTACGAATTATTTTGGTTACCCGAGATTGACCCATACAAGAAATTGGAACACAATTTGGGCGCACCGATTTACCCTGAGGAATTATATTATTATGACCACGACTTTGAGGAGGCGTGTGAGAATATTGTCAAAGCGTCAGTCCACAATTTAAGGATTACATTCAAGAATTATTATTTTGATGAGGAACTTATTGAGCAGTGGCAGAAGGAAGCGGAGAAAGAAGAAACCAATATTAGTTTAGGTTTGTAAAGTGGTCTGCACCACTATAAATAGACATTAAGTGCAGAGCGTAGAGAGAGTGTTTAAACATTCTCTCTGGTTGTATAATATAAAAACAAGAAACTTTCAAAAATTTAATATATTTTAAAATAAGTACCAAAGGAGTTATCAAGCCGATAGCTAAAGGTAAAAACGGATTCAGTTTAAATGTTAAAGAGTTAGCTGAATTAATTAACTATGCTTTCACGGGTAAACGAGAAAGATATAGGGCTTTTAAAGAGGTTAAGCTAGAAGAGTATACAATTATGTATCAAGAATTTCGTCAGCCACACGGCATAGACCAAGTAAATTTGGTCGCAATGGATTTTCTTTTGATGAGGAAATCTAAGTGGTTTAAAAAAGACTCTAAAGATAAAGTAATGGGAAATGTAGTTCTTCAAGTGCTAGAAAAATCTCAAGACCATAAGTTAATAAATTTTTTAATTGAAAGACAAAGTTGTCTGATAAAAACTTACGGAAAATTTCAAATTCTTTTACAAGAAAAAGAAAAGCGACCAAGCAATACACAAATATTAAAAAACTTGGTGGATAATCCTTTTAGGTAGTAGGTTTGTAACCCGACTTTGTCGGAATAAAAGAGGGAGTGTTTAAACGCACTCTCTTTTTTTTTAAATCAAAAACGAATTAAGTGTTCGCAATGCGAACTTACATTTGTATCAACAAGTCGAGATAGACTCGACAATTTAATTTAATAAATAGAAAATTTCGAAAATTTAAAATCAAAATTATTATCAGGAGTCGTTTTAGGTAGCGACAATAAATTTAACATTGACTCATTAGTATCTTCAGAAGATATTAGGGAACTAAACATAGTGCTAGATGTGTTTGATGAGTTAGGAGATTTAGCAGATTACTTCAGCGAATACGAACATTATCACAAAGCCGACAGATGTTGTTTGTTAGCTGGAAAAATATCTGAGGTGTTTGGTTTGCCAAGTGGCAAAAAGCAATGGAAAGAATTTTTTCATCATCTTAAATATAAAGCTATTCAAATAAAAGCGGAAGAAAAATCAAGATATAAAGAATTTAAACCACTACTAAAATTGTCAAAAGAAATATAAGTTTTGTTTCGAGAAGAAGAGAGAGTGTTTAAACGCACTCTCTTTTTTTTTGCTTTTTTATTTGGATATTAAAAAGTTAATCCGTAGTTTTACCAAAGTTATTAATTAAATACTAATCATGAAACACGATATTTATAAACTTAGAAGAGAGGCTAAGGCAGTAACTGAGAGGTCAGTTAAGACTTTAGTCGTACAATATGTGTCAGCTATCACGGGAGTCCGTCAAGCTGATGTTATCAAGAGCGCAGATAAAATTAAATTGTCTGATATACTTGACGCTGAAATTTCAGAGCAGAATTTAGTTTTCGATTGGGAAAGCTGGAGAGAATTGCAACTTGGGTGTGATGATGTTAACTTAACTTAAGATGAAAAAAGTAAAAAATTGTTCAGTCCAATGGGACGGATTAGATGTTCACGCTTGGGTAGAATATCAAGCAGAATTAGGAGAGCCTAAGAATAATCTTTTAATAAAAGATTACGATAATTTGACCGAGAGTCAAAGAGACATACTACTTAGTATGTGTGAGGAAGCGATTGAAGAGTATGAGGATAGTATTATATCCCATATAAACGATTGTATCGCTGAGTTTGTTAGCACAAACCTTGACACTATTGTAAAAGATTTAGTCAAAGATAAAATTTGTAGCTATGCAGATTAACTCAGAGCAAATCGAAAAGCTAATCGAAGAGACAGAGCGTTTAAACGAGCCGTCTATAAAACTTGTTGATTCTCCAAAGAGAGAAGTCAGGAAGGTTGACAACCTATACGCAATGCAAAATTTTGCTATGGAACAAATGTTAAAAGCATTATATAAAAAATAAGACATGGAAAAACAATTAAAGGTTACGAGTGTACGATACTTTGAAACTCGAAGAGGATTAGGGTATGAGTGCAAGACAAACATAAACGGATTGCTGATTTGGAATGACGGCAACGGAGGTGGCACATTTTTAGATTGCGACTTTCAGAATATGAACAGAAGAGAACTCGCTCAGTACGAGGAAGAGTTTTCAGAGACGGATTTAGAACACCTTATAGATGTCTATGAGGGTGTGGATTTAATAAATAAATACATATAGTTATGGAACTTAATATATGTTTAAGGTGTAATTATATTTCATCTGAATATTATGAAGATGAAACAAAACATTTGGATAGTGAAGATAGAATACTTTGTCCAAAATGTAAAAGCAGTTACTATTTTATAGCAACGGAAGATGAATTAAAAAACCTAAACAAATAAATTATGGAAAGACACGATATAGAATTAAAAGAGAGAGAGGATAGTGTTATAAATGTAACAAGTGAATCTTCTTTAGTAATATCTTTTGAACTAGAAATTTACTTTGATTACAAAGGAACTGAATATGGTGCTTGTTGCACCTACGAAGTAGAGGGTAGAGGCATTTGTGATATTGAAATTTATGAATTAAATAACCCAAGAGATATAGAACCATCATTATTTGATGAACTTTATGAGGAAGTAAAAGTATATTTTCAAGAGGACTATAACATAAAAGCAAATGATTTGGAATGGTAAAAAGAGCGTTTAAACGAACTCTAAAAGAAGGTCAGGCAGTTGATATGAAAGGGTCAACATACGAAAGACGATATAAAAATGTAATGCCTGAGTCGTTCTTCTTTTTTTATTTTGTTATTCAAAAATAAT
>WLWG01003415.1_pt1 | contig 10788 bp, 12 predicted proteins | sample 6712871 | NCBI WGS metagenome assembly WLWG01 (sample SAMN12718693, study PRJNA515312) | sponge metagenome | isolation source: marine sponge | host: Mycale hentscheli | place: New Zealand: South Island, Marlborough, Capsize Point | collected 2003-05-01 | reverse complement strand
ACTATTCGTAACATCTAAACAAATATTTTCGTTATCTATCATATACTTTTTCTTAGAATATTTATTGTCAAATATAGCAAAGATAAAACCAGAACCACCGGACCCAAGAAGTTTTCCTCCTATCATATTGTTATTTAAGAGTTCTTCATATATATTGTTAACATTATCATTAGAAATAGATGTAGATATTTTTCTTTTTTGCTCCCATGATTCTTTTAACAATTCTGCTATTAATGTTATATCTTTAGTGCAAAAGGCTTTGTAGGCTTCTTTACTTATGTCATGAATTTTTACTTTATATTGTTCAGCATCTTTTTTATTATTTTCTTCAGCCAGTTTAAAAGAATTTCTGCTATTGCCTGTATATACTAAACAAGATCTATGAAAAAATGAATTAATGAAATCTTGACTAATAGGTAAAGGCTTAACTTCAAAATCTCCATCTATATTTATATCAATAGAATTAAATCCTCCATAAGCTGCCCATATCTGATCTTGTATTCCTCCGGGTTCTGCTAACAAGGTTCTTTCTATGAATATGGCATTTCTAGCCAATTGTTTTTTACTTACATTTTGTTTAGTAATTTTAGACATACTATTTAATAAACCAACAATAAAAGATGAAGATGAACCTATTCCTGTCTGACTAGGTAAATCGGCCATATGATTAATTTCTAAACCATAGTCAACGTCTAAAAAATCTAATACTCCTCTCACTCCATTATGTGCAATATCCTTATTGCTAGATACTTTCTCTGTTAAAGAATAATTAATTCTAGAATGACAATCATATATAGAAGGAGTTTGTCTAACACACAAGTAACAGAACTTGTCCATTGTGAAGCCAATTAACAATGAACCATGATTACTGTAATAAGACTCATAATCCGTAGAGCCTCCAAACAGAGATATTCTATATGGTGTTTGAGAAATAATCATTAGTAATTAAAAGCATATCCCAGATTGTTATTATTGTTTTGTTCAAGAAAGTTCCATATATTACGAACCTCATTATCTAATGTTTTATCAACAGGATCAAATCCCGTATTGTAAAGTTTTTTATTAGAAACCAAATAATCTCTTTTGTCAGGATCTGTTTTATTTTCAGATACAGTAATTTTACATCCTGTAATCTCTGATATCTTTTGAGCAAATTCTAATTTGGTAGCATTTAAAGAGTCCGTACCTAAATTATATACAGTACCTTTCATATTATCAAAATTATTTATACCATGCAAAAATGCTCTACATACGTCTCCAACAGAAATAAAATTTCTTCTAAAAGAACTATCAAATATTTCTATCTCTTTATCTTTAAAGGCCCTATATACGAAATTATTAACAAGTAAATCTAATCTAGCTCTAGGAGATATGCCAAATACAGTAGCTAATCTAAAGCAGATGGTATTGTCTTTATATTTTGTTAACAATAAATCCTCTGTTGCTTGCTTTAGTTTACCATATAAAGATATAGGATTAGGTTGAGTTTCCTCTGTGCATAAAGTGTCTTTAGGTGTCGTTCCATATCCAGAATTAGTATTAGGATACAAAATTTTCTGATGTGTGCAAATTGTTAGTAGTTTTTCGTACCATTCATAATTAATTTTTGTTGCCTCTTCTGCATATTTATCACAAGCTGGCGCTCCTACTATAGCCGCCAAAGGAATAATAAAATCAGCATTATTAATTGCTTGAATAAATTCCGGTGTGTATTTAGTAGCATCTTGACGATAAAAAGTAATATTACGATATTTATTTTGCAAAAATTCTTTTGTGTGTTCTTGTTTATATAGAAGATTATCGCAAGCCGAAATACTAGCGTTAGGTATTGTTTCATTGATATATTTACATAAATTAGAACCTATATAACCACAAGCTCCTGTAATTAAAAAATTAATTCGACTCATTTATTTATCTCTTTCTGACAATATGGGGTTTGATACAGGCCATTGGATATTCAGTTCGGGGTCATTCCACTTTAAGCTAAATTGATCTTTTACATCTGGATAAGATCCTGTATAAGACCACTTGTAAAAAAGTATCGCCTCTTCCGATAAGACATAATGTCCATTTGCAAATCCTGGAGGCACTAATATACTTTTTTTATTGTCTTCAGTCAAAATGTAACTTTTCCATTTCTTATAATAATAAGATTCAGGTCTATTGTCTAATACTACAACAAAAATCGATCCTTTGATGCAGGAGAGTCTCTTATATGATTTGTAGTCTCCGTGTAGACCTCTCAAAACATTCTTTTTAGATATTGATATTTTGTCATGATTGAATTTAATATCTGTCTCTAGTTGATTAAATACTGTATATAGCTCTCCCCTGTTATCTACAAAACTATCGGAAACAAATGTTTTAATTTGATCGCTAAACATTATTCAGTATTTCTATTAGGTTGTCTATTTTAGATTGTTCCAGAGTTGGATAATTACCAATATACCAACCAAAATTATGAACGTGTTCCACATTTACAAAGTCTGCATGACAGATATTATGAAATTTTTTAAAGTATGGTTGTCTAAGTTGATTACCTCCTCCAGATAAACCTCTTCTAAATTCTATTCCATTACTCTTTAATATTTCTTCTATCTTATTTCTTAACTCTATGTTAGGTTCTCGTAAAACTACTATAAATGAATAGCTACATTGACCTTCTGTATTTATGTCTGTAATAAATATATTTGAATCTAACTTAGATATAAATTTATTAAAATTATCAATTCTTTGTTTGTTGTTTTTGTCTAATCTTGAAAGTTGAGTAATTCCAAGTACAGCATTAATTTCCGTACTTCTAAAATTATGAGAAGGTCTAACAAATATAAAGTCAGGATTTAAATCCATATTCTCACTTAATATTTGAGATTTGATAGTTTCATTTTTCATTTCTCTTAACATGCCGTGAGATCTAAATGCTCTACATATATTATAGATATATTCATTGTTTGTGCAAATCATACCTCCTTCTATAGTAGACATATGATGAGCAAAGTAAAAACTAAAATTACTAGCAAATCCAAAAGATCCAACTTTTTTGTTATTAAAAGTTGCTCCATGAGATTCACACACATCTTCAATTAACATAATATTTTTTTCTTCACATATATCTAGTAACTCTTGGGTTAAGCCATTAATGCCTAATACATGTGTTATAAATATAACTTTTGTATTTTTGGTAATCTTTGTTTTTAAGTGTTCTATGTCAAAAGAAAAATTGTGCAAATTGATATCACAAAACACAGGTTTAAATCCAGCAAATATTACCGAAGCAATATCAGAAACCCAAGTTAATGGAGGTAGTATGACCTCTGCTTCTGGTTGATCTTCAAGCATATACTTTAAGGCCAGCATCGTTACTTCATTTGCGGACGATCCTGAATTTACCATGACGCTATATTTTGTTCCTACCCATTCTGACCATTTGTTTTCAAATTCTTCTACTCTCGGACCATTTGTTAGTTTAGGAATATTATTAGGATCAAGAAATTTATTCAATATCTCAATATCCATAGATGTAATATTATCGTCCATTAATGGGTGTTCATTGCTCATTGTTAAAGTATTCCTTAATTAATTGCACATCTCTCATAACATCATTAAATGGAACTCTAGCTTTATACTGAATTTCTGCTGTCACTTCGTCCTGTATCCTATTTTCTGTTATTATGTCAAAATCTCCGTGTTCATGAAAAATTCTCGGTTCGTATTGAAATATATTTAATCTGTACGCAACTTGATTTAGATAAGTATCACTTTGCTGGTATGGAGATAGTCTTCCCGTAATATTATACCATTTTTTAGGAAATATAGGAAACATAGATTGTGTAGAAGTATATTGAACATTATTGAGATTTTTTGGACTTAAAAATACAAATTTATCTTTATAGCCTTCTAATATAAGTTCATCCCAATTTGTTGAACTCATTCTGCTATCATCATTCCATAAAAAAATCCAGTCTCCAGAAGAAATTTCTGCAAGCATATTGTTGTATTCATGCATTCCTGAGTAACCTAATCTTGGAACTACTAAATGCTTACAATTAAATTCTTCAGAATTATTTTTCCAATCTTCAAATTGATCAACAGTTTCCTGATCGTCGTCATCAAATAGTAATAAAATTTCTAAATTATTTTTATCTTTGCATGTTTGTAGTAAACTATTTATAGAGGCGGTCAGATATTTGAACCTTTTTCTAGTAGGTAGAAGAATACTAATCATTTATTATTTTTCTCCATAATAATCTCCCCATTCTACTAATATTGTTGATCTTCCATCTTGCCTATCATAAGCATATTGAAAAGATTCAAAAATTTGGCAAGGCTCGTCTAGTCTTATTATATCTACAGTATCGCACATAGCTTTGAATCCTGCTGTAAAATCTGCTATATGTTGATGCTGTGGATGTAATGGTCTTTGAGAACCAATAGAAGTTCTAATAATTATCTTACTCTGATATCCTCCATCAGACATAATCTTTAATTTATCTAAATGATTAACTACTTGATTAGCTGCTAGTAGTAAAAAATTCCATCTAGGATAAATAGAAATAGGCACAGAACCATTAAGGGACATGCCAAGACTAATTCCCATCTGCATATCTTCATTTACTGGCATTTCTAAAAGTTTATTTTTGTCTACATCTTTTAAGGTATTAGTAATAGCTGTTCCAGCGTAATCTACCGCTTGACCTAAAAATAATGTATCTGGTTTTTCGGATAGCCAATCCATAGATTTTTTAAGTTCGTCAAAATAACTCATGGTGTTTCTATAACCCTTCTTTTTAGATTTTTTAATCTTATTTTCAAATCAGTGCCAAAGTTTCTAGCTCTGTCTTCATTTTTCCTCATATTTATAGCAGCTTCATCTATTCCATATGTTCCTGTGTGCTGCGATGTGTGTAATATTTTTATTTCATTACTAAAGTCTATAATATTAAATTTATCAGGATTTTCCTTAACAATTTCCCATAATAGAATATCTCCACCCCATGTTGGAACTTCACTAGGATAAAATTCACCAGTGTCTGCAAAATAGTTATTACTTAATATAGGAAAGCAACAAGACTCATTGCCTATTGATTTAGCGTGTTCGGTTTGAACTCCATCCTTCCAATGAGTATCATCAGAAATTCTAATATAGTGATATTTATCCATATTTTTTATTTCATTAAGATATATACGTTCAAGTTTATCATCCCAATCTTGAGTAATTAATTTGCAATCATTTCCTAGTATCCAGTTAAAAAAACTTCCATTAGAAAGTCTAAGTGCAGGATTATAATACCAAAATGGCAAACTGAAAGTTCTAGGAATATTACGAAAACAAAGCCAAGAATGATAGGGTAAAGAGTTTAATAATGGCAAGACTAGAGCAGTTTCTGGATCATCATGGTCTGCGACTAATATAACTTCTATTCTATCCTTTCTTTTTGTTTTATCTGCGATAGAAATTAGCAATTCCTCTAAAAGTTCATATCTTCCTTTTGTTGGTACTATGATTGAAACCAAATGAGTGGTTCTTAATAGTTCATCCATTTTGTTATATGCTGTCATTAGGATATCTCTATAAAGTCATGACTGATTGCATCATAATTTAATTCGTCTGAACCAAGATATAAATTGTATTTAATATATTTTCTTAAGGCTTCTGCATTTATTGACATACCTTCTGAATCAAATTTTGTTTTGTCGTGAGGTAAAATTCCATGAATTTCTTCGTATCCAATACCTACATCTTTGGCTTCTTTGCTAAAAAATTTCTTCTTCGCTTCAAGTTTTGCTCGAAACATATGTTTCCAACTTTCTCTATTATTATAGTTACTTCTGAAGCAATGGCTTCTTCCATCTAGCATGCCTTGATGACTTAAAATAAAGTCTTTAGTACTACATATATAATACTTTTTATTTAATGACACGCAGATATAATAAAAAACACTTTCTGTAGAAGACGAGGCAAAAATATCTGGCATAAGTTTATTATAATTATCAAAAATACTTTTGTCAAACATAGCACAATGTAAGTTCATAGTTTTTCCTATAGGTATGGAAAAATCATTATTTTGTAGTTGATCTAGAATAACCTTTCTGTCTTTCGACCCAAACCAATCACCAAGACCATCATCATTATTTACCATACCATGAGTAATAGCGCTATTATTATTTACATGAGCATATGCAATTTTATTAATTACATGTGAATTTGGCATATTTATATCTGAAGCGCAATACAAATAGCCGTCATAGGATTCTCCTCTTTTTTGTGTAGCTTGTATACAAGTATGATTGAAACTAGTATTAACTGGTAGAGCTTGATGAGTAACATTTAAATATACATTCTCTGCTCTACTAAGCACAAGATCTAAAAAATTATGTAAGTCTTTTATTGCAGCATCTCTACCCATATTAAGAGACAAAGCTAAATCATAATTAATGTTTTTTTGAACCATTATATTTTGAAGATTAGCCTTCCATTTATGTAAATTATCCTTGGAAGGATTATCAAACATATTAAAAACAAGTAATAGCTTTTTTTTGCTAAGTAAATCTGCTATCATTTAAAACTGAATCCTTTGTCCTGCTCCAGCATGAGGGTACTTGCTTTCATATTTATAATATATTATTTTTCTATTTTCTTCTTGGAAGTATAGTTTATCTGTATTCCAGGTTTTTCTGGTATCAGTACAAACCGACTTATTGTTGTCTTCAATAATAAAAGTAATTGGCAGATCATGATTCACGGCATATTTCCAGTTTTCAAAAAAAGCACCAGTTTCTGAGGTCATGTCTCCAACAAAACACCAAACATGATTTGAGCCACCTTTTCTCTTGATGTCTAAGGCAACCCCGTTAGCTATAGGAATATTGCCTGTAACAATAGCTGAAGAATATATATTATGAGAAGGATAGCACAATGTTATAGATTTTCCTTTCAGAATATCTTGTTTGACCTGCTCTGGAGGAACACCTTTTAAAAGGCATTGATAGTGTGATCTCCATGTGCAAAAAACCCAATCATCTGGTTTAATATCTTTAAATATTTCTATCAATTGCTCTTCATTATTGCTATATAAATGTATAGGAGCTTTAATTTGTGCATTATTAAAGCACTCTGCTATATCTGTTTCGAAATCTATTAATTTTTGTTTATTCATTTGTTACGCCATGTCAAGTAAACATACTATACTAGAACTATTAAGGATTTTGTCAATCCAATTCTTGAGTTTTATGTTTGTGTGGATATTTAGTTACTTCTTTTGCTCCTATAAATTCTGCTAATTTTATTTCTTTATTTTTATCCTCTAAATCTATAAGTAAGCAATTTATGCTTTTATCTTCCAAAACATATTCGTGATGCTGTTCCCATAATTCAATAAATTTATTTCTTTCAAATGTGACAGATTTAAATATATCAATATATAATCTGAAATAGGTATCTGCAAATTTATTGTAGTGATAGTGTATTTCCTTATCTCTTTCTAGCTGTTTTTCTATTGAAACTAACCACTTGTCCATATTTCTTGTAGTATAAACAAAATGAGAGTTAGGAAATTCTCTTGCTAGTCTTTTATGATGCCATTCTGCAAAATTACTGTGACAATGGTACTCATGAAATTTATTAGGAAAACTTCTGTTGAGCCAAAGATGCTTATACCAAGCACCTCCTTGTCCTCCTTTGCTGACTTTGAATCCATAGTTAAGCATTGCATCTTCAAATGACGTTGTTCCAGTTTTAGGTAAACCTACATTAAAAATTCTTGCTGGTTTAGCATGCACATCAAGTAGCTTAAGAGTTTCTTTATGAAAAAACAGAGGATTTCTTCCTCCTTTATCAATTAGATATGTATAATTTCTTGCTTTGCGTTGCGTCATTATTTTACAATAAAAGAGTAGTTACATTTTTGTTCGTTATAGATATAAATTAATTTTTGGAATATCCCAGTCTTCTCCATAATAATATGATAACCAGGACTTAGGGGCATTAATACACCGAATATTAGTATTTTTAAATACTAGATTGTTAGAGTCAAGAGGTAATAGATGCTGTTTCAAAACTCGATATTTTTTATCAAAAGAGCTTCCGTAAAATTCATTATCAACTTTCTGAAAAAAATAAAGATCTATGTTTATATCTTCCTTTTGAAATGTTATAAGCTGATTATTTTGATTTCTAGTAATATTAAATTTATTACTTTTGTCATTATTAATAGCTGTACATATTTTTGTAAAATTACTATTATTTCCAATATAAATAAGATCTATATCATTATCATGGGGTATAAGATCATTATCTCTGATTATACCTAAAAGCGTGCCGAAAAATGGATACAGTTCTAATCCATATTTAGATGAAAGCTTATAAAAATCTAAAAAATAGATTATAGCTTTTTCTCTTATATTTTTATCTCTAAAATGCATTTTACTTGTATATTTTCCTTTTCAAGCTAATTTTACACATCTCTTTAATATTGTTGGAAGATTGTTCTCCAAATTTTTCAACAATTTTATCAAGAAAAGGCTGATATGTATGGTATTCTGTAAATGCATTATCTCTAAATTTTAATATCTCTGAAGCAGATAAATTCTCTGTAGCCATAGGAAAAGTTTCATAAGAATGAAACGAATATGCGTCATAGCTATCGGGCAACTCTGTATTACTTCGTATGGCCTCATAATATAGCTGACTACCGGGTAAGGCCATAGCAGCATAAGCATTCCAGCCTCTTGTACATAATTCTTTAGAAAGATCTAAAGTTTTTTGCATTCCCTCTACAGTATCTCCCGGCAATCCAAAAATATAATTTGCCATAACATCTATACCTGCATCATGCACTTGATTGATGACTTTTTCTATATCTACATCTTCAAACCTACCTTTAGAAACTTCTAGCCTAACTTGCTTATCTCCGCTTTCAATTCCTAACGCAAGCCATTTTATTCCGGCTGATCTAAGCAATTTTAATAATTCTGGATTTCTAACAGTATCAATACGAGAGTATGCCCACATTCTTAAAAATTTACCGTACCCACGATCTCTAAGCATTTCGCAAAGAGGCTTGTAGTATTTTCTATTAAGAAGAAACATCTCATCGGTTATCTTTATTGTCGTAACTCCCATTTCAACCAATTTGTCAAACTCCTTAATAATAAATTCTGGAGTCCAATATCTCATATTGCTATAATCAGAAGCTACTCCTATTTCTTTTTCGTCATCCCTATTCAATATATTAATCATGCAAAAGCTACAGCCAAATCTACATCCAAGCGAAGTTTGTATTGCAGCATAGGGTGTTCTATATTCTTCATTATATTCTGCATGCCACATTGGTGCTCTATATAAATCTAAAGGCTTTTCCTTATACGGTAATAGATCCCATGCATACCCTGGTAAATCTATATCCATTCTCTCTTGAGGAACAACTTTTTCTGCTGGATTAATTTCTACAATTCCATTATTTCTCCAAACTAATCCTCTAATATCTTTCATATCTGATATATTGATTTGATCTAAAGCCAATACGTTTCTAAGAGCATAGACTCCTTCATTAGTAAATCCGAAATCTATACTAGGTTCATCTTCTAAACATTTTTTAGGTAATGCTTGAACATAAGAACCTATGTAGCAGACAGGGGCATTAACCTTACCTTTTAAAAAGTTAGACAATTCTACAGCACCAGCCATATTAGCTGTTCCCGCATTAACATTTTGTCCGTAAACAACAAAACATATTAATCTTGGGTTATGTTCATATATTTTATCTAACACCTGAACTTGACTAAGATTTTCTGCATTAGCATCTATTAGACCAACAGAATGACCTATCGAACGACAAGATTCAGCAAGCAGTAAGGCCCATGTAGGAGGTTCAATACAAGAGTATTTACTCTTTAGTGATTGATAGTTTGATCCGGCTGATGGAGAAATAAAAAGAATATCCATTATTATAATATATCGTTGGAGGTAAATGGTGATCTATGATTGTAAAAATGCCACATAGGACTAGGAACCCAAGAGCCTCCTTCGGAACCTATATTTTGTATTCTAGAGATCATGGGTTTTACTTGTAGTAAGTTCTCGTCTTTAGTTACAACATTATCATTCAGGTGACTGTCCCAAGACATAGTTTTATTAGTATGATCAGAATCTTTTATCCAATTGTCCAATAATACATCTGATTTCTTTTTCCATAAACATATACCCCAACAGGTAAAATGATTTTGTTTTTCTGTGTGCTGCATTTCATTTACATCTGGAAAATCTACAGTTCTATTGTAGCCGGTTATGCTAAATACGTTAGGATTATCATCATATAAATTCATATGTCTAACAAAAAAATCTATACAATCTTTTGTAGGTATGGTATCGTCTTCAAAATGAATGACTCTGTCAAAATTTTCTATTCTTAAGGCCGTATTTATAGCTGTATAAGTATTATTATTACATCCCAACGGAGGGTCATTAATTACAATAGTTGTATCATCATACTTTTCTTTAAATTGTTCTGCTAGTGAAACTACTTTATCATTAGCATAGTCAATAAAGAACATTTTAGGAAAATTTAACTTAGACCAAGATAAACTCTCAGCTATTGCATCAAGTGCTTTTTGTGTATAGTCAGGTCTTTTGTTAAGAGTAGTTGTTATTATAGTTTTATTCATCTTTAATTAATACTATTTGATTATCTCCATTAAGAGACATGGGTTTAAAATTTTGTCCATAATCTAAAAATATTTCAGAATCTGGCTTTATATCTTTGACAGCAACAATATCTAAATATGAATGCT
>WLWG01003414.1_pt1 | contig 10788 bp, 19 predicted proteins | sample 6712871 | NCBI WGS metagenome assembly WLWG01 (sample SAMN12718693, study PRJNA515312) | sponge metagenome | isolation source: marine sponge | host: Mycale hentscheli | place: New Zealand: South Island, Marlborough, Capsize Point | collected 2003-05-01 | reverse complement strand
TGATTTTCATACCTTTTATATTCCAGGCCGAATAGTGCATTCAATCCTGGCTCTAGTTCTTTAACTAGTTGTGATCGTGATATAGCCATAATTTATCTCCTATTCTCCTATTACGATTGTAGTTCAATTAGATTAGCAACTACTACTACAGATCTGAAAGCCGCATTTTCATCGTTTTCAGGATCTTCAGCAGATCTTAATAATCTCCATGAAGCTGCATCAGCACTTGTGTCTGCGATATCTAACGTAGCTGAAGACATACCAGTAGTTGTACTACCAGCAGATACATTCATATCGTACGTTTCTAAATATCCAGCTTGTGCTACTGCATCATCAGTTGCTACTACATATTGTTGTTGTGGGTTATCGAATACAAATGCATCGATATCTTCTGAGTTTGCTGGTGTTACTTGCACGTAATGATTCGCAAACGTAGGCTTTAAAGTTGTAGCCGCGTTGTAGAATATTCCGTTAAGTACGCCTAGGATAGGAGTATCAGTTCCTTGTCCTTCAACGATGTAACCAGCAGCAGAAGCAACAGCACCACCATGAAATATAGTAGTTGCATAACCCGCATCGATTTTGTATTTACCTTGACCAGAAGTCGCTGGCGTTGAGCCAAGAGTTCCTGCAGGGATCAAACCAAAACCTTGTGTGTTTCTATTTGCCATAGTTGTTTCTCCTTATGTATCTGTTTTAAAAACAGATACGGTTTAATTTAAATCAGTGATTTAGAAATAGTTAAAAAATTATTTCTTAGTACCACCGAAGGTTACACGAGATTGCCTATCAACATTGATTGGCATTCTACTATCCTGCTCCTTCATTAAATCGTTTCGTACAGCTTCATCTCTTTGTTTATGACGGTTAGTCATATACTCTTGTCTTTGCTTCGCGATTTCTTCAGGTACCTTCGCAAGTAGAAGGCCTCCAACTCCAACAACTCCCTTGTATTTCCCGTCTTCAACGGTTGGATAGTCAGATGCATTTTCGACTTCTTCAGATCTTACTAATTCATATCCTTCTCTTAATCTTCCAGATATGTTTTTAGTATCTTGAAAGCCAACGCTTTCTGCTCTTATCCATCTATACCTGAAACCATCAGGTGCAGGGGGTGCGTCTAGAGCTGACGGATGGACCCAAACTTTTGGTCTTTCAGTATTTGACCTAGTTTGACTCGCACGAGAAGTAGTTTTATTTTCTTTTTCCATACGCTTATGCCTCCTTCGTGAGTTTTAATTGTTTTGCGTAGTCTTCGAGTGGCACTCCTAATTTTTTAGCTATTGCTACTTGAGAAGAAGTGAGTCTTACAGTTTTGCGTCCAGGTTTTACGCTTCGTGAAGCCGATGCAACCGTTTGCACGGGAGCGGACGTTTTCTCTTCTGTAGTATTACCAAATCTAGCTGGAAAGTCAACTTTCATTCTTCTATCAATTTCCTGATAGTATTCTTCTGAAGAAGTATCATAACCTTCATTTTCCAAATCTTGGTGGTGTGCTATAGCTGTATTAGTCATAGCTCTATTACTTCCGAACCATGCATTTTTAGCAGCCCAAGCTTCCGCTTTCGCATCTGGGATTGGTGTACTTTCAGGTTGAGTCTGTGCAATGTTTCCACTGTCAGCAGATTGTACAGTTGGTTCTGCACTAACCTGTTCTTTACTTTGTTTTGCTTGTTTAATCCTAGCATTCTCAAAAGAGAGTTCTGCTATTCTTTTGTTTGCTGCAATTTGAGCTTTTGCGTCTTGCGCTTCTATAGCTGCTGCAAGTTCTCGCTCTGCAGCCTCTAATCCAGCACCAACATTTTTCTCAAATTTTTCTAAATAATCTAAGTCTGTTTTTTGAAAACGAGAATAGTCTTGTTTTCTTTTTTCTTCAACTGACCTAGCATATTCTATAGCAGCTTGTTCTCTACGTTCTGCTTCTCTCATCTTACGAGTAAGTTTAGCAATTCGTGATTGAACACCTTTACTATATTCTTCTAATTTTCCGTCGTCCTGTTTTACTTCTTCTTGTTTCGTTGTTTCTTGATTTTGAACATCCAACTGCTCATCAGATTTCTCAGATGAATCATTGGATTCAGTATTGTTTTCAACTGTTTCATTTTCTACCTCGATTTCGTTTTCTTTTTTCTCCTCATGCAAATCAATTTCTGCACCTGGTCCCGATGTATCAATATCAACAGTTTTGTTTTCTTCTGGCATAGTTACTCCTTCCTATGTTTAGAACTCATGCAAGATGTCCTCTGGACTATCAATTGTTGCTAACACTTCATCGTCGTTTAGCAGACGTATTTCCCCACCATCTATCTTGATCCGTGAACCAGCGTAACGTGCAAACATTACCCATTCATTGACCTTGCACCACGGACCATCAGGATATCTCTCTTTATCCTTATAACAATCTGGACCCATAGCTAAAACCAAACCACATTGTGAAGCGACTTGTTGCTTTTCCAAAGTAGTTTCGGCTAATACTAATCCACCTTTAGTTTTCTCTTTCATTTTAAAAGGTAAAACTAAAAGTCTCCAACCCGTAGGTTGTGGAATTTTTCCTTTTACTTCTTCTTCTTTTTTCTCTGATTTTTTTACACCAATGAGATCATTGTTTGGTGTTAATATCGATGACTGTTCCTTCATTATGCTCCTTATCGTTTAGCAGGTTAGAGATTTCCTGACGCACTGATTCCAGTGCATTTATTTGTCCTATTATATACTTATAATTTTCCATGTTGTCAATACCGCCTGACGTGACTGATATAGACAAAGCTTCTACTCTAGAATCTAGGAATCTTAAAGTCTTATTTATTACTGTTTCTAATTGCATTTAACACTTCCATCTTCTCCGTGCTTGTCGAATTCGTGAGTTAGGATCGTTACGTGTCTTTGCTGATGATCTTTTGAGTTGTCCCAGTGATCTTGCGCAGTATGATTTTCTGCGTTTTGCAGCTTTTGATCCAGGCTTCACTTTTCCTGTCACGGCTGTTTTTAATTTACTTCCAGGGTTTGCTGCCCTGTAAGCTCTTACACCTTTTGCTGTCATTCCAGCTCCAGATTTTGTTGGTCTATAGTTGGCGTTTTTGCCTGTAGTTGTTTTTCTAATAGTCATTAAATTTTTTGTAAATTTGGATTATCTGTTAAAATATTTTTCTCTGCTCTAGGTCTAGCTAAAGAGTCTTTGCTTCTTTTTCTAAGTTGAGCAATAGCAGATTCTTTTAATGCTTTTTCTTTTTTTAATCTTTGTAAATCTTTTTCTAAATTCATTATACTATTCCTCCAAATGCCATTTTCTTTCTTTTAGTAAATGTTGCAACATTAGTTGGTTTACCGCCTGGATTACCTGCTGCTCGTTTTCGTTTGACAGCACTCGCCTTTTGTGAGCTTGTCATTCGTGTGGCTTTTGCAAGTGGGACGCATTTTGGATATTTCCTCTTCGAGCCTTTGCTTCTCCCGCACGGTTGATACTTGCCGTCCTTCTTCGGTGCTCCGATGTCCACCCATTTCTCTGACACCCATTTTCTTAATCCCATTATGAATTCTTTCCGTAAGCTCTCCCCATACCTTTAGTGCAGAGACCTCCATTGGCCTTCTTTTGTCTTTTACCACCTGGTGTAATTTTACCTGAGCAAACTCCTGATGCATACATATTAGCATATGCTGATGGATATACTTTAAATTTTCTTTTAGCTGCAGCTTTTCCTTTTGCACAAAGTTTTGCCATATTAATCTTTTTTATTTCTTTTAGCTATTATTTTTCTAGCTATTGTAAAAGGACTAAATCCTTTTAAAAATTTATTTGTTCTTGGAGTTTTATCAAAAGCAAGTTCTTTTTTAATATTTTTTGCTATTTTTTTTACTACATCTGTTTTTTTGCTTACACCAAATGCACCGTCTTTTTTGTTTTTTACTTTACCACCATCTTTCATAAAACCCATTTTATTTCTAACTTTAGTAGGTAATTTTTTTAAACCTTTGTTATCAGCAGGAACAGGTTTTAATGAACCGCCATCTTTGTACATTGGTCTTATCATTCCGCCACCCATCATTTTTTTTCTCATTATTTTTTTCCTCCGTTTTTAAAAATCTGTGTACCTTTTATACCAAAAATCGATCCCACAACAAGGATCCAAAGTGTACTGAACCAAGTCGGCAATGCCGCGAAGTGTTCGAAAAAAATTTTTACCTTTTCCATAGCAACTGGATTGTCTGAAAAAACTCCCCACGCAAGCACAATTATTGGCGCTGACAAAATTACGAGAACGAACTCGTCCTTAAAATCGTTTTGACGTGCCTCTAACAATTTTCCTTGGTAAGCTTCCTCACCACGAGCTTGACGCTCTGCGTGTAACAGTTGTGCGTCTGACATTGCGACTTTTGCCTTCTGCTTGTTAGCATAAATTTTACTTCCAGCAGAAACGGCTAATTTGATTGCCGATAACCACATAATTTAGTACCAAGTAGCAGTTTTTTTCTTTTCAGCTAGCATTCTTTTAGTACCTCTAACTTTTTCCTTGTCTCCAGTAGGAATATAGTTGAAAGCACCGTCAGCTGTAGTCTTAGATCTAGGATCTATTTCTATATTCTGACTTGGAACTGCCACCTGTTTTGCTTTTTTATAGTTCATCATAATTTTTTACCTTTTGTTAAACTAATATACCATTAATTTTCGTCAATAACAGACATTTGTTGTACACCAGACTTAGCAAGGCTAACTCCAGCTCTTAATTTAGCTAAATCTTCGTTTTGTTCAAGCTTATCTTCGAAATTATCTTTAGATTGTAGCAATCTTGCTCTTGCAAGTTCTTGCTGAGCTTGATCATTTTCTTTTTTACGTTCATTTTCCATGGCTCGTAAGTCAACTTCTCTAGATTTTAACTTTAATAAAGGATCTGAATCAAATTGTGATGTAATTTTGTTTTCTTCCTTCATAAAATCTTCTGTCATTTCAGCAATCAACACAGCTTTTCTAGCTTCAATTGTCTGCATCATCTGTTGTAGCATTTGGGCAGCTTGTGGATTAGTTGGTGCTTGCTGTTGTAAACTTTGCATCTGCATCATTTGCTCTCTAAACTCTATTTGTACTTGTTCTTGGGCCATGATTGATATGTGTTCTAAAATGTTTTTTTGAATTGAAGCCATAACGACAGGATTATTTCTAACCATGTTAGTTGACATAAAATTTAAGTGGGCTGTAATGTGTGCTCTGTGATCTTGGCCAGGAAACGCTTGAAAAGGTTTTGCGTTTAACGCATTAATATGCTCGATACTTGGATCAATAGGTTGAACTGGAGCAGGAGGAGGTAATATTTGATTAACATCTTTAACTCCAATTGCTTCATACATTTTTCTATACGCATTATATAAATTATGAATCTGTGGATTCGATTGAGCAAGTTGTAATTCTGTTTGTGCCATTGTAATTCTTTGTGACTGAGAAAATATATTTGGATCTGCAACAGGGATAATGTCTATTCTATCATCAAAGTCTATTTGCTTAATGGTTCTTGCACCACCGACCACGTCGTATGGATATTCAGGTGGTAAGTATTGAGAAATAACTTTTCCAAGTAACTTAAATTCTTTTTTCATTGCTGCGTACAATCGTTTATGAATTGCACTCATGACTCTTGAACCACGTTCAAGAAGAGCAATAGTAGTTCCAACGGCTGCGCCTTGATTTCCATCTCCAACCTGCATATCAGCAATGGCTGCAAATCTTTGACCCGCACCAACAACAATTCCCATTAATGATAATAATGTCTGAGAAGGTTCCTTGTATGGTAATGGAAAGAACGCATCTCGTAAGGATCCACCTGGTGCATCTACATCTTTAAATTCACCTGGTTGAATAGGAGCTGCTTCATCTCTTACTCTAACACCACGTTGCTTAAATCCAGCTGGCAGGTTAGATAACGTTCCCGCATCTAATAGCTGCCTTAGAGCCGCGGTCGCTGTTCTTGACAGTCCACCAATCATGTGGATTAGACCGAAACCATAAAAACCTAGTCCTGGTAAAAATTTGAAATGAACAAAATAAGAAATTTTCTTTTTCTTAACATCGTCAGGTGCATAATTTCTTTTAATTGATAAAATTTTTCTTGATGATTCTTCAACGGTTACAATGTATGGAAGTTTAATTCCTGTCGGTTCACCATCTGCACCCATGTCTTCAAAACCTTCTAGATCTAAATTAACATGACACTCTAAAACATTGTAAACATCTTCTTGCTTACCTGTTTTTTTAGTTCCAGAAATTTCTCTTTCCTTCTTTGTTAATTCATCATTGTTGTCGACACCTGGAGGACCAAGTTCTACATCAGAATAGAAACCACTAACTTGTGATTTTCTTAAATCGTTTTCAGAAATTTTTAAAGAGTGGATGATTGATTCCGCTTCGTCTAATGAGGTAGCCGTGTACGGAACAATCAAATCCTCAGCAGGAATAAATTTACTCACTGCTCTCCCTAATAACTGGTCGTAGTATATTTTTTTAAACGTCGAACCAGCTAATGGTAAATGAAACAACATTTGATCGAACTCGGGTTCGTATTCTTCCATTTGATCCATTAAAAGATAATTCATATAATCTTTAACCCGTTGAGACTGTTGTTGAACAGGTGGAGAATCCACTCCGATAATATCTGTTCTTACAGGTCCTTCTGCAGGTAATAATTCTTTATAAGCCTGTGCTTGAAATTGTGTGACTGCTTCAGCAAGTACAGGGTGTGTTGCACCACTTGCTCCTTGAAAAGGTTCAGTTCTATTTTCATATTTAAATCCTAAAAGATCTAGGCCTTGAATGTAAGATTGTTCCCAATCTTTTCTGGAATTTTTATATTCCATGTAGTTGTCAACCATTTCGTTTCCGATTGGTTCTAAAATATCTTCAGGTAAAATGTCAGCTAAGTTATCAAAATGATTCTCGGTTCCTGGAACATTGATCGCTCCTGGTTCAAAGTCTAAGGTAACTCCACCATCCTCTTCAGGTATAACTTCTACGGGACCTTGTTCTACTACTTCCTCTTCTACAACTTCTTCCTCAGCTGGTATTTCTACTTCTGTTCGAATTTCGTTAGGAAGGGACTTATCTATATCTGCCATCTTATCTCCAGCCTTTTTTAGCTAGCTTTGGTTTACCACTTACTAAACCACCTTTATTATAATCTTCTATTTTTATAGGAACAAATTCTTCCATTCTCTCTTTTCTACCTTTAGAAGGTGGATCAAAAGCTTTTCTTCTAGCTTTTGGTTTAGTATTCATTTTTTTTAAGAATACTTTTCCTTTGTTTTGTTTTGATCTTGCCATTTAAAATTTCTCCAATGTTAGCTTCTAACTTGTTTTAAAGGAACTTTCAACCCCTGTGGGTTTGGTCCTGATTTTGGTGGCGGTCCAGATTTCACGCCTCCTGAACCAAGTGGTTTATCAATCATACCACCATCTTTCATCTCTTCTCTCATTTGTTTTGCAACTAAGTCTGCAGCAGACTCTTCTGACATATCGCCAGATAGTTCTCTAACACGTCTTTCAAATTCTTTTCTACGTTCTGCACTATAATTTTTTGTGTATAGATCTGTTACGCTAGACATTAGTAATAATTCCTTTTCTTCTGTTCGACAACTTCATCCACATAGTCTTCTGGATGTTCAATTAATCCACCTTGTCTAAATCTCATGATCGCTTGTGTGGTGGAGTCGACCAAGTCATCATGATCCCCGAACGGAAAGGCTGCACATTCTTCAATAACCTCTTCCGCAAACTTTTGTTGAGGAGCCCATATCATACCAGATTCGAACAAAGGTGCAACTGCATTTACACGAGCGTGCTTGTCATTTCCACGTGAAGGAGTAAAGTTCATTACTGGAATATCCATTTTCCGTAGTTCATAGGTCAAAGGCAATCCAGAAGCTTTCGCCTCAACGATAACTGTTTCAGGATTCCAATATCTATACTGCTCTAATGCAAGTCTCCTTAGTTCAGGAAACTCATACCGTCCTTTGATTGCATCAAGTAGAAGTAAATTAGCACCTGAGTCTTCACTTGGATAAAACACACCCCAAGTAGTAATAGCAGAATAGTCCGCTGTTTCTTTTTTAAGGAACGCTGTATCATAACTTTGTATGACATGATAAATTGGTGGGATGTCATCTCCTTCATACGTTCTCCACCATTCTCTTTTTAAAATCGCACCCTCTTCAGAAGTTGGTTGTTGCATCCACTGTGCATTCCATTTAGCAACAGGAAGTGCAGCTTTAACTTTCTCCAGTTCATCAAGTTTCCAATACTGAGGCCAAACAGGTTTTGGATCTGATTCATGGTCCAAGATTGCTGGAAACTCAACCACGTGCCACTTGTCAGACTTTACCTCCTTTTGATTACTAACCAAGGCTCCTGTTAAATCTTTCGTAGACCATCTAGTCATTACGACTATAATTTTTCCACCAGGTTGTAAACGCTGACGTGGACCTGATGTATACCATTCATAAGCTCGCTCTAATGATGCTTTGGACATTGCATCTTGTTCCGAGTGTGGGTCATCAATGATTAATAAATCTGCACCACGGCCCGTGATTGCTCCACCAACACCAGCTGCAAAATATTCACCACCTTGTGACGTTTCCCAACGTCCCGCTGCCTGACTATCTTCACTAAGTGTAGTATCAAAAACTTTTCTATAATCTTCTGAGTCAATTAAGTTTTTTGCTTTACGACCAAAACGAATTGCTAGTTCTGCCGTGTGCGTTGCTTGAATGATCTTGAGCTTTGGATCACGGCCCACCATCCATGCTGGAAGTAAATAAGATGCAAATTCTGATTTAGTATGTCTGGGTGGCATGTTGACAATTAATCTATTTATTTCACCCGTGGCTAATTTATTAAACTTATCTGCAATGTGCCTGTGGTGGGACCCCTCTACAAAATCTGGCCATACACATTTGACAAAGGACATGAAGTCATCTTTAGCCTTATTCCGTATCTTTTTTTCAGCATGTAATACTTGAAGTTGTTTAAATGTTCTTCGTATATCGGCAGGTAGTTTAGTTATATCTATATCATTCGGGTTCATAAAAAAATTTTTATAAAATTTTTTGCATCACTAAGGATGTTTTAATAAGTTTTTTACAGCCTATGACAATATAAATCAAGCATATATATACATACATTAGGATCCCTATCTGAGTAAAAAGGGGGTAGGGGGTCTTCGACGCTTTGATTTTTGGTGTCGCGTTGGTACCTCTATTATAAAAAAAATACACGCGTCACGGCACATGGAAATAAAAAAGGCCCCATGAAACATAGGGCCTTAGTCAATTAACTATTGAGAGATTTAAAGTAGTTCTATTTTTTTGATGCCTATCCCATTTTTATATGGGATGACTTTGTAAGGGGTCGGACTTGTAAGCCCCGTTTTAATTGCTTCCATTAAATAGGTTTCCCAATTGGTAGCCATTATTGGATGATGCCTACTGTCATCATCAACTGGTTTTTTATCTTCCATTATTTCGACCCCTCAATTGATTTATATTCAACATCGTTGTAGCCGTCCAATTCAGCCGTGCAACTTTCACAACTGAAAAAAGGGTTTGTGTCATTCCAATTGATGACCTTACGATTGATGACATTTACATCGTCGGTGTCGTCGTTCTTTTTGGGCGTTGAACCTTGCGCCACGATTTTCCAGTCACCGTTCGCGGTTTGTTTATAATAATGATTGACCCATGATTGACCAAAAACATTTGGCAAATAGGTTATGTCTTCCGACTTACAATATGTGCAAATCAATTTTTCTTTATTCATATTAATTGTCCTTTGTTCGTTGTTAATTTATTTTCAATAATTTGAAAATATATCTTGATTATTAAACTAATTAATTTAATAATTCAAGGATATTAAACTAATATAAAGGACAATAAATATATGACAAATGAAACAATAACTACCTTTTTGGGTAATGGCGAACACAACGAAAGTTTTAAAATAAGTGATATTGCAAAATATGGCTGTAGCGGTGGTGTAGCGGGCTTGACCTATTACACCGAAACAATCGCATTTTATGACAAGCACAAAAAAGAAATCTGGGATATGCTCTATGATCTAAGCGAGGACACAAATTTTTCAGTCCCATATTTAATGAGTGATTTTGACGGGGCGCGTAATGTCAACGATGAAGACACTTTTAAAAATTTCCTTGTTTGGTGGGCGGTTGAACGTGTCGCGCGAGATATTGAAAATCAAGCCGAAGATGAGCCTAAAAAAATGGACGCTTTCGACCAAATTGACCATTTAGAAAAAAGGGCGCTACTTGACGCCCAAATGAACGGGGACGAATAATTCAAGTTCCATGGCCCACTGACAGTGGGCCATGTTTATGGGGTCAGCGGTGCTTGTTCGACGGAACAAGATAAGACGCCAAAAAAGGTACGCTGACCCCGTAAACATTTAAAATAGAATTTTATTTTTATTTTATTGTTCAAGGCACAAGCTAGAAATTTCACTCAATAACGCTCAAGCGAAAAAAATTGATAAAACAACGCGCAAGCGCAATGATCCACGGGCCACGGCTCACGGGCCACGGGCCACGGTTTTAAAAAAGTTTTGCAAGGTCTTCGGCTCTCGGACTTTTGCATAATAATCACTTAACTACAACGGGGACAAATCAAGACAAAATTTAAAGAAAATATATATTAATCAATACTTATTTAATATTTGTAAGGGGTCAAAATTCAAGGTTATTCACAATCCATACAATAGTTTTCATGGGCCGTATAATCAGCCCTTAAAGGTGTTAAACA
>WLWG01003412.1_pt1 | contig 10789 bp, 28 predicted proteins | sample 6712871 | NCBI WGS metagenome assembly WLWG01 (sample SAMN12718693, study PRJNA515312) | sponge metagenome | isolation source: marine sponge | host: Mycale hentscheli | place: New Zealand: South Island, Marlborough, Capsize Point | collected 2003-05-01 | reverse complement strand
TTAAAATGTGCTTCAGCTCCGTTTTCACCGAGGTTTTGAAACTTTACCTTAAGCACCTTAGCTTTGACTGTTTTTTCTTCATAATCCCTATGCACCAATAAGCCATGATAACTAGCGTCATACCATTCACCACCGCCTTTGATATTATACATGTTAGGTTCTTCAATTTTACCATCTTTATCTTTATACATTTTAGTTGGATGCGCTACAACAAAAACTAAAACGTCAAACTTTTTAGCAAACATTTCAATTTTAGTTAAGTACTCCATTGTGTACCTGTTAACGTCTTCTGTTTTACAGTCAACGTCACGTACTTTATTAAATGGATCAATAACTAAACATTTAATACCTTTACGTTTAACTAGCTCGGCGCCTTTGCGTAATACAGACTCTAATGTGTATCGTTCCATATCGATATGAAAGAAGTTTGTATTACAATGATCTGCTACTTTATTCCACTTCTCGCCGTGTATATCTGCAGACGTAGGCATGCCTTGCCATATCTTACGCATCAGCTTGTGTGCGTGAAGGTAAGTTGGGATATTTTCCGGACTAGCAAACGCCGTTTTCCAGCCATAATTTTTATTATAGCCAATAACCATTTGATCGACAAAATCTGATTTGCCGCTACTCGGAATACCAGTAACAGTAATAAACTGACCAGTGTAAGTCGAAAAGATGTTATCAAAATTTTCCAAGCCAATTTGATATCCAGGCTTAAACCCGTTACGTACAAAGTCTGTGACTTCGTCTTCAATGTCCCTAAATGTCGTGACATTTTCAAGCGGTACCGGTCTCGCTCCGGTAATACGCTCTGCCAATTGTTGTTTGTCATACTTTAATAAATATTCGTTAGCATCTTTACAATCATCAAACGTAGCTATGTAGCATACTTCAGATCCTAATCGTCTTATTAGTTCTGCTTGTAATGCTTGACCTGCTTCGTCTGAATCTACAGCTAATATAACTTTTTCTTTATCTTCAAAGTAATCAATACAATTATCAAGATAATCTAAGTTATTAGTATTTAATGTAGCACCGTTAGGTACAGATATTGCATTTGTAATACCAGCTTCGTGTAAAGCTAGTACGTCCATTTCACCTTCAACTATGACACAAGAGTCATAACCTACAATGCTATCAATATTATAAAATACTTTTTCAGCTCCTTTATACAACTTAAAGTTTTTTCTTCCATCGCGGTATTTAATATTTATTAACTCACCGCCTATGAAATAATTAAACTTTATAGCGTTCTCGGTTTTACCGGTTTGAGGCATATACTCAGAGCCTTGCCCAACTCTACAGTCGAGCAAAGTCTCTGATGATATTCCTCTTGATTTAAACCACTGTGTAACTTTGTCATCTAAACCATAATCTAACCCAGGATATTCAGGATTAGGTTGTTTTGGTTTTTCATATACTCTTGTAGTATCACCTTTACGTTGATACGTGTGTAATTGAAATGATGTGTTACAGTTGTGACAAGTACCGAGACCCCGTTCCCAATCATAAGAGGCACATTTTGCCTTTTGATTCTTAGGTTTTCTAGTATGAGAGCACAAAGGACAAATACCTTGCTTCTTCCCTTCTTCTAGCTTATGCTGATTGAAATTGTCAATCGCAAATCCATTGATCTCTGTTGTCTGCATTTAATTTAATTAAAATGGTAAATCTACTTCAGCTTTAGCTGGTGCAGCTTGTTGTACATTGTCTTTTGGTCCGACGGCTACATTATCACCGTTTGTCCATACTACTTTAACATTGCCTAAATAAACTTTAGCAACTTTAGCTTCGCGCTCCTCTTTGGTCTGCTGTACTACAACAGGCCCGCTATTGCCAAATTGATCTAGTTCATCGTTTAATGTAATAGTAATTGGTAAGTATTTACCTTTTTTACCATCGATAATTTTATCTTTTGGTATTTTAGTAAGGTCAATACTAGTTGCTATTATACTTGCCATTATGCGTATTGATTTATTTGATTAAACATGCGTTGCATCTGCTCTTTAGTAGCATTACTATTACGTCGCAGATTATCTACAGCTTTAACGTGAGTTTGATTAGCATAGAAATTGTTTATGCTAGTTTCTAATCCTGTTACGCTGCATACTTTTGTTTGGTTTTTTCTGGTTCTTGCCATTTGTTATAGTGTTTGGTTTATAAAAAATTGTTGAGGATCAAAATCCTCTGATTGATAGAACAACTTATATTGTTCAGATGCTCTTTCAACTTTGTCTTTACCACGTTCATAGAACTGTGGCGAGCAATCAAATATACCTATCTGATGCGTTGTTTTGTCTATTACTATAAATATAAATTCATAGCCAAATAGATTACTGTAAATGTAAGCTTGACTGTCGTAGTTGTATTTGTTTGCAGACCATCTAAACTTGTTAAGATCAGCTGTTGTTTTCAAATCAATGATCAGCTTTTCGTCGTGGTTTACAATATCTGCCTTACCTTTCCACATAAGACCTTCTAGCTCTGTTATACCTGGTTGTTCGTATTCTATGTTAGCGCCGCGAATAAGACCTTTACATACGTTGTTAGCTAATACCTTCCCGGTCATTAGTTCGATCTTGTCAACTTCGCTTTGTAACAAACATAGTTCACCGTCAGATATCTCTTTATACGCTTTTGTATTTCTAGTACTAGCTTCAATAACCTTAAAGTTTTTAATCTTATCTGGTTCAAGTATAGCAGTGTGAAAATACCCGCCAACTAAAAAAGCCGGTGATGGCTTTGATGGTTGACCTAACGCTAAAGGGTTTGTAAGCAGCGTGCCGATGTCAGAATTACTAAGGTACTTTTTACCAAAGTCGCCGTAGTAGCTCTGATCATCACGCAGCTTTTCTATAACCTGTTTTTTATCCATTTACAAGGTTTGTAGTGCTCCTTCAATTTCAGCACTTAGTTTATATTTCTGTTTGATAGCTTCTATCTTACCACCTGCTGTTACATATTGAACCGCTTTATTATAAGCTGGATCTTTTTTAGATGTTAAAGTAGGTTGTTTAGCTTTACCGTGATTGTTAGTGGCATCGCTGTCTTGCGTGTCGTCAATTAGAAACAAATTGCCTAGCGCATACTTCTTACCATAACTCGACGCAGCACCGTATCGTTGAGGCATTTGCATACCTTTTTGATCTAAGTCAACACCAACTATAGCTGTAGCCTCTATTAAAGACTCGCCATCTGTTATTGTTGCAGTGCTCATTATAACAGCGGTATCAACTAATGATTCGTTGATAGTTACTGATACTCCTAATTCTAATAAGTAGGGTTTTGTTGCTTCGAGAATGTCTTCGGCTGATCTGAAGTAATATTTGCCGAATGAGTTAAATCTAGATTTTTTAGATTTAAATTGTGTCTGGATTTTAGCCAGTTTTTCGTTTAATGTCATATGGTTTACTGGTTTTGGTTATTAATATAATTACACATTGATTTAATGTTTTACATTTTTAACTTACAGAAAGTCAAGCACTTGCGAGTGATCAACACTGTTAATTAGTTTTTCTACGGCTTGTTTTTTAAGCTCTGAAACGCGCACATAAGCGCTTGGTCCTTTTATTCCAAGTTTATTAGCTATTATTTGAGCTGGAAACTTATCACAGTCTAAGCCGTAGCTAAGTCTTAACACTTCATATTCATTTTTATTTAAATGTTTTTCCATTAAACCTTTTAAATAAACATTGAGTATTTGTATGTTATAAGGTTCTGATTTATCAGCTATTTGATAGATCATATTTTCTTCATCGTCATTAGTTGGCTGAGCGTCTATGCTTAAAAACATACTATTAAAAAATAGTTCAACCATTTTTTTATCTTTAGGATTTTTACGTATTTCATTTAGCTTATGCTCTGGTATACGCATACCGCCACGAGCCATGTCTATACGGCGTCTAATGATACCTTTTATTCGTTTTGCAAAGAATGATTTTAATGTTTTTTCAATGTCTTCTGAGTCAATTAATTTATCCCACTCAAGTTTATCTACGGCTTTAATAAGTCCTTCAGATCCTATTTGTATAAGATCATTAATACTAAGAACGCCTGATGCTTGTTGTGTTGTTGAAAATTTTCTTGCTAAGTTTTCTACAAGAGGTAAAAACTTTACTATTAGTTCATCACGCGTGTAATAGTCATAAAACTTATCAGGCGGCATAGACTTTTTAAGATCGTTTTTATATCTTATATAATTCTGTACATTATACTTTTTCATAATTGATTGTTTAAGTATTGTTTTTCTTTTTTTAACTCTTTACACATATTTCTGTGTATAGTTCTCGTTGAACAGTTAAGCAGGCTTGCTAAGTTCTTTACGGTAATTTTTTTATCAAAGTCAAAATGAATCTCTAGCATGCACTGATAAATATCTTCATTGTCAACACGTCTTGATCTACCTATAAGTTGACCTACAATACGCATTTTGTCTTCGGGTGTTAATGGTGTCCAAGGTTTAAATATTATTTTACGCTTTTTATTTACAGGAGGTTCACCACCGTTTTCAAAAACATCATCTATCATAGCTTGTAGTTTTTTATCACTTATAAAAAATGTTACAAAACCATTTTCCTTGTCAGCTATAAATTCATATACATGTGTAGGTAATAAACCTTTATCTTGATTAAGAAAATATAAAACATAGAAATGCCACTTCAAAGATCTGTACGTAGTTATCTTAGCTTTGCTGTTAAACAAGTGATAACACTGATGCGTACCTTCTTCATAGAACTTATAATAAGGCGTTTCAACGGTAGGCACATCACTCCACGGATCTTTTCTGTAGATAACGCGTTTATCGTTGAGCCATTTTATATTTCTTTCATGTGACATTAGCCTCTTACTTTATTACCTTTACGGGCTTTTGTCACCCTTGGTTTAACAAAATTCTTAATTTTGGTTCTTATACCGAACGCATCGGTTTCAATTAAATGCTTATACGTCTTTAGTCTACTCATATAGTTTGTCTAATAAAATTCCTACTACTTCGTCTGATATCATATTTTCATGATATAATTTCCATATTAATTTACTCATAATCCTGATTTATTTAAAAAGTATTTATATACTTCTGGTATATGCTTTTTGTAATAAGGTTGTTCTTGTGCAACCCAACGTTTAAGACTTTGTTTATCCATAAACGGTGCACACATATTAAATATAGGTTCTATATCATCAATGAAGTCACCGACTGTCCAGCCTTCCCATATATGTTTATCTCTATTCATAATTTCTAAGTGTTTTAAATAGCGGGTGTCTGTAAGAACCTGCTTGTGTTCTTTGAAAATAAGTAAAGGTAGCACGCTGACCGATGTAGTCATGAATGTTAAGTAGCATGTTTGCCAAATCCTTGTAGGTGTAGCCTTTGCCCGGTGGACAACCGAACTGTATACCTTCGTCATCTGTCATCAGAAACTTACCAAGCGTGCCTTGTCGCTTACCTTTACCTTCTTCATATCCTGTAATAGTTGCTTCAGTGTCATGAAAGTCTTTAAACTTTTGCAAGTTGTAAGATCGTTTTTGCTCATAAAAGCCGTTTGTACGCAGCATAGAGCCTTCGTAACCTTGAGCTAAATGTACTTTATGTAACATTTGAGCTTCTTCCATACTTTCAACTAATGTATTAGCTATCAAAGTCATTGATCTAGCTATAGGTAGCGACATCTTAAGCATGTTATGTCTTGTTTCGTACTCAGGATTAAACTTGTTTATAAAGTCATATACGTGGTATTGTACAAGATTTGCTGCTTCAGATCTGTCGTCTTCAGTTGGTTTTTGTTTTCTGACCAAAGATATAATCTTTTCAAAATCGTGCTTTAGATCATGATTATATAGTTCACCATCAAGTATTGTTTCGGGGTATTGTTTAAAGAAATCTTCGAGATCTTCTTCAATATGAGCTACGTTTTTAAATTGTTTTCCGGTACGAGAGTACGCGCCATCTTTAGTAAATATACAACGCACGCCGTCAAGCTTTGGTTGTATAAAATTCTTTGCAGACCAGTCGACTTCTTTTTTACCGACCTTGTGTGCAAGCATTGGTTTTATCATAAGTTTTTTAATTTGTTTTCTAAGTGTTTAATTTTACCGTGTATAATAGCAGCAGCTTCATAATGCTCCTGCTCTTCGTATGATGACAATAGAGTTGTAAGTCTAGCTATTTCAGATAATATTAAATCCTCTTGAGCTAAACCTAAGTATATTTCACCATCTTGTTGTAGCTTAACTAGCTTTTGTACTACTAGATCTGCTATTATTTCCATTTGTTCATCTGTCATATTATTCTTCTTCATCATTTGGCCATTCATATCCTTGATCTTCAAGCTCTGTTTCAGTTTCTTGTAGTTTTATGTCGTATAAATACTCATACAACTCTTCAATAGCATAGTCAACAAAGTCAGCATCTTCATCATCTAGGTAGATGGGTGATTGCTCATCTTTAATAGCATTAACTAGCGCATCATGAAGATCACTGTCGTAGTAGTATACATCTTCTGATATGCATACGTTTCTTACGCTGTCAGCTGCAACAAATACCTCGTAACCATCTCTAGTTGTTTCGCCATATATATAGTAGCCGCAGTTGTTATTAAACCTGTCTGTAAATTCTACTTCGTAATAACCAAGTACCATTTTCTTTTTATCTTCTTGATCAACTTCGTTTATATCTAGCCAACCCTGTTTTGCTAGTTCTTTTATTATTAGTTCGTCTGTTAGTATTTTACTCATCTGTTTCTATTAGTTTAGCAATGTATTGCCATGTTAGTAATTCATTTTCATTAGATCTTAAACAAGTTTTAAGCAGATCAACTGATAATCTACCGTCACCACCTGCTTTAATATCTCGTTTATATGTTCTGTTTTCTAGTTCTATAAAGCTTATCTTTGCAAAAGCTTTATGTCTAGCTCGTTCTTTTATATCTTTATTCATATTTAATAGGTGTTTCAAAAGCATCGCCTAGAAAGTCTAGATTGTTAGGTGTCATTACATCAAAGGCAATACCATATTTTACTTCTGTAAACCAGTACGAGTTTTTAAGCTCTTGTTTAATACTAGCCATTTTGTAAGAATACTTCTTGTTTGATTTTTTAAGTTGTTTCTTGTACTCAGGCTTTAGCCTTTTCCATAAATTTAGTCGTTTGTTTTTCATATTATTATTATCCATTAGTGTTTGTAATTTGTTTGTAACTATTGAAGATCAGCTAGTTTATATTCGCCTGATTTAATTTTAGCTCTAGTGTCTGTAATACCTTCACCTAAAAACTGATTACGGTATACACCTGTAGTTTTTGAGTAATCCCAGTAGTAGCTATCTAATGTAACTTTACCGTCATTAGCTTTAAAAGCAATAACGCTATTATAACTTTGAAAGTAATTACCGTCAGAAGCGTATATAATAAATTGATTAGCAACAGGATTACCTGATCTAACACTTTTCATTTGTCTAACTTTTGCTGTCATATTCTCCTAGTATTTGCTCGATGTCATATTCGAGGTTAGTAATTTCTCTTGCAAGATCTAAAAATTCTGAAAGAGCATTAACTTCATAATTGCTAAGCTCATCTGTTTCTTGATCTTCGATCGCATTTATGCAATCTCTCATGTCTTTTGTAGTGTTTTCAAACCTACAGTAACTCATATTTGGCATTTGTTTTTGTTTTAAAATTAGTAATATTTTAACAGTAAGCATTGCGACTCGGTAACGCTGCACCCTTCTTGTCCAGGCTTGGTACTTACTGTTAATTAGTGGAGGTGGACAGAATCGAACTGTCTTCCGTAGTAATTCCTTTGCAGGCTTTCTATCACGTCAAAACCATATCACCCCCATAAAGCAGTAATAAGATGCACGTCATTTACCGGTGTGTACCCTGACTTATACTTACTACTGCTTGCTAGCTATTCACATATGTGTAGTCATAGAGCCGAACCATTGTCGCCTTTAATCATACCTAATTAAGCTACTCGTCTAGCTATTTACGCCGCCAAGCTCTGTGCACAGATGCGCTAACTTCTTGACTGACGATTTGTATTGTATTGCCTGTCTTGTGCTCGATGATAGGTACATAACTGTACGTTTTAGTTGTTGAACACTGAACACACGTTCTATAACCTAACTCGATCCGTACTGGGTGTACGGTTTGACCACATTTGCAATACATATATTTGTTTATTATATTATCCAACAGCGTTTGTATTTTGTTTGTAAAGGTATTCGATTGCTCGATTCATTACATCAGCGTGAAGATCATTGTAATCATCACCGTTTACAGGCTGATCTGCTATTTGCCAAGCAACACTATCATATAGTATTTCCCAGCAGTGATCCGCTACACCTTGTGCTATCGAATCTATTTCTTTCATTTTACTCATATTATTTAAATTTAGCTGCGACTTCACGTATTTCATCTTTGTCTTTTTGATCAAGCCCAGGTGTTTGCTGAGCGTACATGCGTAGTACATAGTGTACAAAAATGCAGTCGTTTTCTGTTAGTTTAATTGTTTGCCAATTTGTCATAGGGTTTTTATTTGTTTTAGTTGTTCTGTTGTAAATTTCTTTGTGTAATCTCGCCACATACGGTTGTGAGTGAACTTTCTAGCTTTTGGAAAGTTAGATTTCTGTCTAGTTACAACTCGATTGTACTCGACATCTGTAAGTCCACTGCATAACCCGTCATGTGCGTGCTTGCGCCTATGCTCGCTTGCACGTAATTTCTTTTGCTGCTCTGCATAGACGAGCAGTTGTTTCATATTAGTTACTACCATGGCAAGTCAACTTTTTCAATGTAAGTTAAGCCTTTGTAGTTGAACCATTCGCTGACACCATCTTTGTCTTGATCTTCATTGTAGATAAAAGCAAATTTAGGTGGTAGCTCACCGACATGATAACCTTTGTAAGTTTTAGTGCCGAGGCGAATGTGATTATTTGGTAAGAATTTTATTTGTTGCATAGTTTTGTTTATTATATTATCCAATAGTAATTGTATTTTGTTTGTAATTAGTCTAAGTCATTAGAGTCAATAAAGTAATAAATCACTTCACTGTTATGTTTAAAGGTTATGTTATAACCTAGTACATCACCTTGTTCTGAGTACCATACTTCATAGATTTTACCTATTTTATTATCTTGTAGTACATTGTACATAAATATTAAGTACACTGCAGTTAGAAAAACTGCTGCTCCTGCTAGTATTTTTTTCTTCTTCATATTCTTTGAAAGCTTATATTAGTAGATTTAAAAGCAGTTCTGTACTCTTGTACAAGATATAGAGCTTGCACTCTATTTTCTGCTTCATCAATTATTTCTGGTTCATAGGTGCCATTACACCAATATATTATCTTATATCTCATCTGAATTTTTTACTATATTATCATTGATTACTTGTAAGACTTCATCTCTAGTGAGTTCACCTTGTAGTTGTTTTAGTATAAGAGAAGTCATATCTATCTCTTTATTGTTAGTTATTTGTATAAATTGCATAGTATTATATTTTTAATTAGTCACCTGTGTAGTTATTAAATGTTGATTTAGATTTGTAGTATTGTCTACACCCTTCATCATGAAGTTGTTGTAACTCTTTGTAGTAATCAGAGTTATTTAGCCTGTCATCTCTAAATTCAGTGACAGTTTGTAAGTCACCATATTGAGTGATATTGTCTATAGTACACTTGTAGATATCTTTATCTGGAAAGTGTGGGTTGAAGTGTTTAATTATTCTCATAGTTCATCAATTAGTATATTTAGTTCATCAAAGAAGTCACCATATTTTGAGTCATAGACATTATATAAATCATAAGTTTTATTGTCAACAGTGAGCTCAAAGATATCATTGTCTTCATCTATTTGTATTGTAATAGTATTTTGCATAGTTAGTATTTTTTATGTTTAGATTTTCTAGTATATTTCTTTTTGTTTCTATAAACATTAGGTCTAGTGCACATCCATATTTCTTGGAGTGTAAAAGTTTTAGTATGTAGTTTATTATTGTTCATAGTAGTTTATATTATTATCCAAAGGATATTGTATTTTATTTGTAATTAGTTTAATAGAAATCATAGTATATGTCTAACACTTCAGACTTTTGCTCATCAGTGAGTTCAGTGTAATGTTTTTTGAAGATTCTGAGAGATATTTTTAGTAAAGTGTAAGATTGATTAGACATAGTATTATTATTTTATTAGTTAGTATTTTATTATATTATCCAAAGGATATTGTAGTTTGTTTGTGAAGTTGTTATCTCCAAGTTGTTTCATCAGGTGAACTGCCAATTTCTACATAGTCAGAAAGTTTAAAGCTACTGATTTTCAAGATGATAGTGTGTATGAATTTTCTCATATTAGTTTTATTTATAGGTGTATTATTATTTATTAGTTTAATTTATAGTTAATGTCTTACACTGATTATCTCAGTGAGAAGTAAAGAAGTAATATTATATTACCTCTTTATCTCTTAGTACTACTGGTACACTTGTTGAAGAAGTGTATGACTTGTATTTGATGAAACAATTCATGTCAGTTAACTTATCTTTCATAATTTCCCACACTTTGTCATGAGAATATTTGAATGTTTTACCATTTTTGAAAGTGACATTGATAGTAGTGTCAGTACCTATTAGTGATTGTCTTACAACAAATCTTTTTGAATTTAGTAATTGCATAGTATTATTTATTTATTAAGTTATTATTAGTTTTTATTAGTTACATTATTATTATCCAATTTGTAATGTATTTTGTTTGTAATTATTATATTGTTTTATAAGTTATATTATTTTTTGTAAGTAATTT
>WLWG01003410.1_pt1 | contig 10797 bp, 9 predicted proteins | sample 6712871 | NCBI WGS metagenome assembly WLWG01 (sample SAMN12718693, study PRJNA515312) | sponge metagenome | isolation source: marine sponge | host: Mycale hentscheli | place: New Zealand: South Island, Marlborough, Capsize Point | collected 2003-05-01 | reverse complement strand
CTAATCTATTACATGGGAGGGATTACTCAGTTCATGTTACACAAAAACTTGGTGCTAAGATTGACACGCAGTTGGTCAAGGAGAAACTTGGCGAGATTGCGTATCATCAATGCAAAGTACCAACGCAGTATAAACAAATACAAGCTATGCCTTTATCGGAAAGCACAGTATCACGAAACAAAAAAGCTACGATCGACGAAGTAGCAGACTTTAGAATTTCCGCTTAGTACCGATAAATTGCCTAAGCTGATTTCCATTGCATCGCCGATTGTTCGGCGGTGCTTTGGCTTTTCTATAGTATAGTTGCACCCCCCGTACACAACTTCCACATTGCTGACTAATCGTTTGAGGCGATCGGTCTGCTGTCATAGTAAAGTAGCACCATGCGTGGTGGTAGTTGGTCGTTGTCAAGTAAAAAGATACACACAAATAAATAAATAAAAGTTTGACTATAAGATAAAATGGGAGTACTAATTCCTAAACAATAACAAAGGAGTTATAAATGCCAGATAATAATGACGACTTAAGAAACAGATTAGCTGTTTTAGAAAATCAATTAGGACTAAGGAACAATACCAATGTTAACACTCGCAACACTAATACTAATATTCAAGACGATCTGTTTGGTAGTTCTAATAGTATTAATTGGAAAGCTCTTTATAAACTCTTAGAGAGTGAAGTAGAAGAGTTAGCCTTTGATCCTAACGCACCTCAGTTCGTTAAGGCTTGGGCTACTAAGCTAATTGAAAAACTAAGAACAAAGGTTTCTCCTAGAGATTTACTCTAGTAGAAGTTCCTCGAGGACTGGCAAAAAGGCAGGGTATTCCCTGCCTTTTTTTTTGGGATACAATCACCTGCCACCAGGAGTTCGCAGCAGCATCTCCAGGCAGCACCAGCTTCCTGGCAGCGACTCACCTAGTAGTCTAAATCAACATTAGGTACTTACAACCAACCTCAAACACCATATCTAGTTAGCAAAACCCCATTTGCCCCTGACCACCCGTACTTCGTGGGGCGGCTTCTATAAGTTGAGTTTTAGACAAATAGATAGTATAAAATAACTTTTATGAAAAAACCTGAAATTCCAACGGAAGTTTTAAAATACGAATTAAGAAATCTACAGATAAAAGTGGCAGAGGAGTCCCGTTCCTCCTACCTTACTTTTGTAAAAAAAGTTTGGCCAGATTTTATTGCAGGAAATCATCACAAAATATTTGCACAAAAATTAGAAGATGTTTCACGTGGAAAGATAAAAAGATTAATTGTAAATATGCCACCCAGACATACAAAGTCTGAGTTTGCTTCTAACCTTTTTCCTGCGTGGATGATGGGTAGGAATCCTAAGCTAAAAATAATTCAAACAACTCACACAGCTGAGCTATCATATAACTTTGGTAGAAAGGTTCGTAACTTGTTTGACCAACAAGAATTTAAAGATGTTTTTCCTGAAGTAAGTTTATCACAAGATTCAAAAGCTGCTGGACGTTTTACTACAAACAAAGGCGGAGAATATTTTGCAGCAGGGGTCGGTGGTGCGATAACAGGGCGTGGTGCTGATTTGTTAATCATTGATGATCCACACTCCGAGCAAGATGCACTCAGTCAAACAGCCATGGACAACGCTTACGAATGGTACACCTCGGGCCCCCGACAACGTTTGCAACCTGGTGGTTCAATTGTGATTGTTATGACAAGGTGGTCAACAAAGGATCTTACAGGAAAATTATTAGTAAACCAATCGAACGATAATGCCGATCAGTGGGACGTGGTTGAGTTTCCTGCTGTCTTGAATGATAAACCAATGTGGCCTGAGTTTTGGAACATCAAAGAACTTGAAGGTGTGAAAGCTTCTTTGTCAGAACAGAAGTGGCAAGCACAGTGGCAACAAAATCCTACGTCCGAAGAAGGTAGTATTATTAAACGTGACTGGTGGAAAGTGTGGCCAAAGGAACACATACCTGATTTGATGCACGTCATACAAAGTTATGACACAGCGTTCAGTAAAAAAGAGACAGCAGACTTTAGTGCAATAACAACGTGGGGTGTATTTAAACCCGTGGAACACGGACCATTTCACATTATACTTCTCGACATGCGAAAAGGCAGATGGGATTTTCCTGAGTTAAAAGAGATCGCATTAAACGAATATAAATACTGGGAACCCGAAACAATCTTGATTGAAGCGAAAGCTTCTGGTATGCCCTTAACACAGGAGCTACGTCAACTAGGAATTCCTGTAGTTACTTATACGCCCAGTAAGGGCAACGATAAGCACGTTCGTGTTAACTCCGTAGCTCCCCTATTTGAATCAGGACAGGTATGGTGTACCGAAGATAGGTTTGCTGAAGAAGTGATTGAAGAATGCGCTGCTTTCCCTTATGGTGAGCATGACGATTTAGTCGATTCAACAACGCAAGCTTTGATGCGATTTAGACAAGGGAACTTTATTCAGTTGGATTCTGACTATCAGGATGAGCCTTCGTTAATAGAACCGCAAAGGGAATACTATGGCTAAAAACCCATTTAAAAAACCTAAACCAGGTGATACAGGTCTTGCTGCAGATTTATATGAAGGCATAGATATTATAGGTGATTATCTAGAACCAAAAATTCAAACAGGTACTGACTATCTTAAAAGTTTAGGAAGCACCGCTGATGATGTTACAAGAAATGTTCCTATAAATAAACAAAACAGAGCGGCTGCTATTCAACAAGGTAAAGAAAAAGCTCGTCAGAATCAACACATGCGAAAGAGAGCGCCAGGCGCTGGTAGAAAAGTTGGATATAGAAAACCTGTAATGGATTCAAAACAAATTAGTTTAGAATTTCTTGAAAATATTAAAGATCCTAAAATAAAACAAAGTGTGTTTAATTTATTAGAATCAACAAGAACAGGAAAAATAAGCGATACAGAAGCTGCACAAGGCATATCAGCTTTTTTCCCTGATAAAAGTAATTTGTATCAACCTAAAATTAATAAAACAACAACTAGATTTACAAAAGTAAAAAATGATTATTTTAATAAAAGAAGAAACGATCCAAAATTTGAAGAAGATATTTACGACATTTATGTAGAAGGTCCTAACCAACCTAAACCTGAAATGAGGGATAAAGCATTAAAAGTTTTAGAAGAAGCAGAAAAAGATGTTTCTATGGAACCCTTTGTTGTAAAGTTTCAAAACGCTTACTCTAGAGTTATGGGAAAATCTTATCCTAAACTACCAAATGATTTTGAATCCGTAAGAAGAACAGCAAAGGCTATTTTAAAATTTAATAATAAAACAACAGATAATTTATATAAAGGAAAAGAAGGTCAGATATTTGTAGGAGATGACGGGGTAAGAACTTTTGTAAGTAGAGATGGTCTTACTAATAAACAATCTTTTGATAAAGATTATGACATAGGAGACATTGTAAAAGGAAAAGGGGCACAACATTTTAGAAACATAGCTGACTCTACGGGAAAACCTTTTTCAATGGTATTTAGAGAAGTTACACAACAAAATCCATATGTAGCAGAAAAATTATTAGATATGAGAAGATTTTTTGATAAAGATTTAGGGCGTGCTCACTTTTTTGGATTAGATCATATTAAACCTCATCGTTTTGGTGGAACAAATTCTTCTGATAATTTACGTTTTACAATGGAAGGTCCACATAATTCTTTAAAAGATTTAGGGCCTGAAAAAACTTTAGCAGACATAGATGTAAAAAATAAATCAAGAATGGAAGATGACGTTCACAAATTAGCATTAAAAGTTGTTGATAATGTTGCTGCAGGAAAAGTTGATGAAGCTGCAAAAATAAGTGAACAGATTAAAGAGATAACCAATGCTTTTGGTAGAACCTATACAAAAATTGATTTTCACATAGGAGAACCTTATGTTTTAATAAAAACAGGTGCTAATGATGGTCAATACGTAAAGTATGCGGATCATTTAAAACTTACTCCTAGATTAAAAAAAATAGTTTCTGAGTTAATACCCGATCAATTTAGAAAACCAAGTGTAGGAAAAACTATGGAAGAACAAGTAGATCAAGTATATAATATTTATGCTGATATGTTTAATATAGGTGGTCCAATAAACAAAGAAGCTATGACACAATTGGGGTTTTTTAATGAAGGTGGAGAAGTGAATACACAACCTGTTCCTGAAATAACTGTAGCGTTTGGTGATGAAGATGAAGATACAGGAATGCTTGGTTATTTATCCGACAAGGCAGAACAGGTAGATGAGTCTTTGCAAAATTTTGTAGAAGATGATTTAGGAGGTAATCCATTAAGAGCAGGTACTTACGGAATTGGAAAAGCTTTAGAAATTCCAGGAGATATATATGATTCTCTTCCTAATTTTTTTGACGGAGAAGATTCTATATCAAAAAATTTATCAAATCCTTTAGCTCCTTCAATCGCTATAGCAAAAGCTGGAGCAGGATTATTAAAAGAATATGTCACCGATCCTTTATCTGAACTGTATAAAGAAGTTGGAGATCCTAAAAAAACCACTTCAATTCCTTATCCTACTGGTGAAATTGGAGATTTTAAAATTGATTATTTAGAATTACCCTCTGATCATCCAATTGCTATGGGAGTAGATGCTTTAAAAGCTGTAGGTTTAACAGCCGCCGAAGCGTTCTTTTTTACTAAAGTTGGTAATTTAATAAAAATAGGAAAAGATCCTAAGTTAGCAGATAAAGTCGGAAAGTTTGTCATAGACAGTCTTGCTGTTCCAACAGCAGCGTTATCAGCTGCTTGGTTTACAGCAGACAATATTATTAAAAATAAAGATATGGAAGACGGGTTAGAAGTAATTAAAGAAGGACAAAACGCAGTAGACCAAATTGTACAAGACAATGAAATACCAAGTTACGAAGATATGATTGAAGACGATAGAAAAAAACAAAAAGACTTTGGTAAATCACAAAATCCAATTTTAAATAAAGCAGATGGAGGATTGATAGGAGATTACTTAGAAATTGGATCTATTCCTAATACTACTGGTTTTGCTTACGGTGGCGATGCAACACCTGGTCCGTTTGCCGAGTCTATGCAAACAGGATTAGAAGAAGAAATAGATATACAAGATTTAGATTTAGGACCTGCTTACGAAGGTTTTGAAGATTTAGATATTTTTGAAGAAGCAGAACGAGGTGGTAATGAACCTATTGAAGTAGCTTTAAATCTTAATAAGGTAGTGGGAGATGTACCGAAATGGGTTAAGCAAGGTAAAGAGAGATTTAAAATGGCAATGGATAATTTATTGCCTGGTCGTAATACACCTGAAACAGGAACTGATGTTGCTATTGTTGATGACGTTGTAGAAAACGTTACGCCCCTTACTCGTTCAGAACCAGGACAAATTTTCTATCATCAAATGGAAGCAGAGTTAGAGCGTGGACCTAAAGTGTATAACAGTTCTAAAGAGGTTTATGATTTTTTAAACGCAAGAGGAATTGGAAAAGTAGAAGTTATTGATTCGGAAATAAAACCAATGCTAGAAAAACTAGAGGGCATGGGTCAACCAATCACTAGAGAAATGTTATTAGGCGTGGTCCGTGAGTCGCCAATCAGGAATGTTAAATCAGGAGGCTACGGCTTCTTGTCAGATACTCTTGACGGCGAAGCAAGAAACCTTCAATATTCAGGTTACAAAGAAAAAGGCGCTATACCTAATACAGACAGAGAACGTGTGTTGTATGTTGATCCGCAAGATCTACGTGGAGACACAGGAAATTTACCTAGTAGTATGAGCCCACATAGCTTTAGTGAACCGTACGTTATTGCGTGGTCACGGCTCTCGGACCGTGAACTAGGAGGAGCGTTTACAGGAAAGACAACAACGTTTGCAGATGAAATACAATCAGATATTTTTCAAGCTTCTCAACGAGTAGCAGGAAAATTAGCAGCGAAGATGCGCCATATGGCAGATCAAGGAATACCGTTTGATAGAATTCAAAACGACCTACAACGAGACATGATGCAGTATTTTAAAGACAAAGGAACTGTCTTTAGAGAAAGTATGCCAAGTGCGTCCGCTTTGAAAGTAGAATACGATAAGTTAGTAGCCTTACAAAATCAATTACGAGAACTATCAAAAACACCTGTTCCTGAAATTACAGACGAGATGTTAACAGCAGCAAAAGGAGTAGAAGCACAACAGACAGCTATTCTAGATAACCTAGTAGATAAATTTAATTTAGATCTAAATAGACAATTGTATCCTAATCTACCATTTAAATTAAGAGATCAATGGGCAGATGCAAGTATTAAACGAGACATCTACGAAGCAGCGTATCGTAAGTTTGTTTTAAAAGATCCAAACGCTACAGATTATTACGCCATTACACCTGCTAACTTAGTAACAAAAAGATATGGTCAAGCAGGGTCAACAAAAACACCGCAAGCAGACAGGATAGCAGATAAAAAAGAAAGACTAGAGAGGTGGGTAAGAAATGGTATGGAGGGTGATATACCTAACTCACAATATCCAGGCGTAGGTATGTATGAGTTTTATGGTGGTCCAGGAACCGATGTAGTAACAGAAGGTGGTAAACACTTTACGTCGTCTATGGAGAAAACACTGAAACGTATTGCAAAAGAAAACAATGTGAAAGTAGAAGTATTACCTGTAAAAATAGGAGATGATGCAAAAGATGTATGGAATGTTGTTAACAAAGAAACAGGAGAAATTTTAGGAACTGGTGATACAGCAAGACAAGCTGATGCTATTGCTAATGATTTATTACTTGAAGGTATGAAAATCAAGGTAGATAGAACTAAGCAGTTTGACACAGCACCTAGTTTTGGTGTAGAATTGACTCCTTCTATGGCAGAGGCATTTAAGGCATATATGGCCTCTGGTGGTTATGTTGGAGACGAAGAAATAGTAGGAGCTTATGGCGATTGATAATATAGACAAGAAAATACAAAACCCGATTTCACCTGAACCACAAGATTTTGATAGAGGTACTATTCCTGTTGACATAAATGGAATTGAAATAACTGACGACGTAGAAATATTAGAAGATGGCTCTGCTATTGTTGGTGATCAAGTAGAAGATATACAAGTTGATTTTAATACAAACATTGCAGAAGTATTAGACGAAAAAGAATTAGGTAAGCTTTCTTCAGAGTTAATGGAGAAGGTAGAAAATGATAAGTCATCAAGAAAAGAATGGTCAGAAACATATCGTAAAGGGTTAGATCTTTTAGGTTTTAAATACAGAGATAGAACGCAACCTTTTCAAGGAGCAAGTAGTGTTACACATCCGATGTTAGCGGAATCGGTAACGCAGTTTCAAGCACAAGCATACAGAGAATTATTACCAGCAGGAGGTCCTGTTAATACACAGGTCATGGGTAAGATAGATCCTGCAAAAGAAGAACAAGCAGAACGTGTAAAAGAATTTATGAATTATCAAATTATGCACGTTATGGAAGAGTACGATCCCGAACTAGATCAAATGCTATTTCATTTACCTCTTGCAGGTTCAGCATTTAAAAAAGTTTATTATGATGATGTATTGCAACGAGCAGTTTCTAAGTTTGTATCGGCTGATGATTTATTAGTTCCTTACACAGCTACTGATTTATATTCTACAGAAAGAATTACACATGTCGTAAAGATGAACGAGAATGAAATTCGTAAACAACAAGTAGGAGGTTTTTATCGTGATGTTGACGTACAATCCTTAGACAACGAAGATAGAGTTACGGAAAAAGAAAGACAGATTGAAGGTATTCAAGATACAGGCATGGAAGATGAATATACTTTATTTGAAATGCATGTTGATTTAAACATTGAAGGAATAGATAGTGACGATGGAATTAAAGTTCCGTATATCGTAACTATTGACGAAGGATCAACACAAGTTCTTTCTATCTATAGAAATTACAAAGAAGATGATCCGCTTAAAAAGAAAAACAAATATTTTGTCCACTATAAGTTTTTGCCTGGCATGGGTTTTTATGGCTTTGGTCTTATCCACATGCTCGGGGGTCTCTCCCGAACTGCCACGGCAGCACTTAGACAACTTCTTGATGCAGGTACATTGTCCAATCTCCCTGCGGGCTTTAAAGCTAGAGGGTTGCGAGTTAAAGACGACGATTCTCCCCTCCAACCAGGAGAGTTCAGAGATGTAGATGCACCTGGTGGAAGTTTACGTGAAGGACTTATGCCTTTACCTTACAAAGAACCAAGTCAAACATTATTTCAATTATTAGGTTTTGTTGTAGAAGCAGGAACTCGGTTTGCAACAGTAGCTGATCAAAAAATAGGTGATGCTGGAGGAGCTGGTGCTCCTGTTGGAACAACAATGGCTGTTATGGAAAGAGGCACACGAGTAATGAGTGCTATTCATAAAAGACTACACTACGCACAAAAAGTAGAGTTTAATATTTTATCAAATATATTTAAAGAATCTTTATCTCCTACGTATCCTTACAAACCATCTGGTCAGCAAGGTTTTGAAATGGTTAAACAACAGGACTTTGATGACAGAATAGATGTTATTCCAGTTTCTGATCCAAATATATTTTCTATGTCTCAACGTGTTACGTTGGCACAAACACAATTACAATTAGCACAAGCTGATCCTGCTTCTCATAATATGTATGAAGCGTACAGAAGAATGTACGAAGCACTTGGTGTAAAAGATATTGTTTCTATTTTGCCAACACCTCAACAACCACAACCTTTAGATCCAGGTATAGAAAATTCTAAAGCGTTAATGGGTCAAGCATTAAGAGCCTTTAGAGGTCAAAACCATATGGCTCACATCGATGCTCACCAAGCAATGATGTCATCATTTTTAGTTAAAAATAATATGCAAACTTTAATGTTATTAGAGTCGCATGTGATGGAACATGTGGCGTTGCAAGCTAGAGAAGAAGTAGAAGAAGAAAACAGAGAAGCAATTGAGCAACAATCTGCTCAATATGGTGGTCAATTACCTCAAGAAATTCAAATGCAGTTCCAAGAAATTATCGAAGCAAGAACAGCAGAGAAAATTGTAGAGATGACAGAGGAAATGATAGCTGAAGAACAAGAATATTTAGAATCTGAAAACGCTGATCCGTTGATTGAGTTAAAACAACAAGAAATTAACCTAAAAGCAATGGATAATGAGCGTAAGAAAAACTATGACGAAGTTCGTTTAGGTTTAGACCAAGCAAAATTACAACAAACAGCAGATTTAACACAAGATAAGATAGATTCTCAGGAAGATATTGCTCAATTAAGAGCAAATGTTAATTTAGAAAAGGCAAATACGCCAAGAAAAGAGAAAATACAAAAAGATGTTAATTTCGAAGACTAATGCAGATCTTAAACTTGAAGAGTTTTTTATTTCTTTAATGGAAATGGTAGAAAAGTCTTCCAAAACATCTGAGGATAGTGTACTTTTGGCAGGCGCTATGATGAGCATGGCTAAAGTTTTATACTTTCAAGAGTTAGGACCAAGAGAAGGGCAAGAATTACTCGATAAAGGCATTTTTGACTTTGTTGAAATATTTAAACCAACTATTCACTAGGAGATATTATGGCAAACACTCGCAGAATGAACAGATTAGAAGAGCTAGGCAGAGTAGATGCTGAAAAAGCTTACACAAAAAAAGGTAAAAAGAATCTTAAAGCAGAAAAAAGTAGAATTGTTGGAGAACTAAAAAGAAAAGACGGCGGTGCGGTAAAGAAAAAATTATCAAAAAAATTATTAGACGAATTAAAAAAACGTACACCATCTAAAAGATTAAATGTAGACGATTTAAAAAGGTTGTTAAAACAAAAAAGAAGAAAACCTAAAAAAGATATTAATCGCTATGATGAATACATGAGAAGTAAAAAAAACCCACCAAAAACAATGAAGGCTAGAGGTGGCGGAATAGCAAAACGTGGCATGGGAAGGGCAAAGTAATGGCAATAAGAAAACCAAAGAAAAAAGCTAAAAAAAATCCATATAGACTATCAAGCGATAGACAACCTGGTATTAAAAAAGCAAATGAAAAAAAACCTTCAAAACGTAGAACTACACCTAAAGGTCTTAAAGATTTTTTAGATAAATATGACAGAAAAATAATGCCATTAATACCTAAAAAACGTAAAAGATTTATGGAACCTCAGCCTTTTAGATTAAAACCTAAAGATTTAGATAAGTATTATCAATTATTAAAAGCAAAACCAAAAAGTGGTCAAGCAAAACCAAAAGTCACTAAAAAACGTGGTGGCGGAATAGCACAACGTGGAATGGGGAAAGCAAAATGAGTTTAAATAATCCAAAACCAAAATATATAAACGGATCAATGTATCCAAACGCTAAAATGACAGTTTCAAAAGATATGAACCCTTACGCAGGGCCTCATGTAAATAAAACTGCAATTGCAGATGTTTATAGCGCTACTATGGAAGGACCTAAAGTAAAACAAAACTTAGGTGCTGGACCAAAAGGTCAACGTAGTAAGGTACAGATTAAAAAAGTAGCATTCAAAGGTTTATTTTAGTCGTAAAATAAGATAAATTCTTTTCTTTAACAAAGGAGGTTATATGAACCTATTAAAAGATCTATGGTCACATGTTAAAGAGTGGTCAGAGTGGCAAATGAAGGACTGGATCAAAGCGGCTATCGTAGCTATTATTGTTATCTGGGTAATTAGCTGGATGACAGGCGGAGCAGCGTAATGTTTCAGGTTCTCGGAGGTTTACTAGGTGGTAAAGGCGGAGCCTTAAAAACTATTGCTAAAGTTGTCGACGAGATTCATACATCAGAAGAAGAGAAATTAGATAAAAAGATTTTAATGCAACG
>WLWG01003407.1_pt1 | contig 10807 bp, 8 predicted proteins | sample 6712871 | NCBI WGS metagenome assembly WLWG01 (sample SAMN12718693, study PRJNA515312) | sponge metagenome | isolation source: marine sponge | host: Mycale hentscheli | place: New Zealand: South Island, Marlborough, Capsize Point | collected 2003-05-01 | reverse complement strand
AATGCAAATAATACAGCCAGAAAAAGTGATAACAACAATATCTAATTTAAAAACAGGTGAAATATACAAATCAGAAGAAGACTGGAAAGCAAAAGGTATTCCAGAAGCAGAGATTAGAAGGGATATTAAAGTAATTATGCCTTCGCTTGATTTACTTGGAAAAACAAAGTAGTGTGAAAAAATGGCAATAACTAGATCACAAATAGCAAGACAATTATTAGCGGCAGGTGGGGTATCATTTGAATCACCTGGCAATACAACTTTACAAAGAGTTTTACCAAGAATGGATGGTCAAAGACCTGGCTTCTATGGACCTGACGCCGGCGAGGGTGGAATGGAATCTAGTTTTGGTGCAGACACTTACTCAGATGGCGGAGATAATCCAATAGATAGTGGAGAAGCAGCTGGAGGATCAAGAGCACAATTTGCTGCTACTGCTGAAGCATTAGGAACGCCAAAGACACCTGGTATGCTAGATAATTTTAGATCTAATCAATTAAAAAAACAATTAGATCTTATGTATGGAAACACTCGTTTAAGTCCATCTTTTTTTGCCAACATGTTTAAAGGACCGGCTGTAGATGTATATGACAAAAATTTTTTAGGTGCAAATCAAGAAATGGAGGACGTTGTTGGTCTTGATCAATATGGTATGTCTGGTAAAAATTTAACTAGATCTCAGAACATACAAAACGCATTAGATGAATTTCAAGAAACAGGTAGATTATCTCAATCAAAATTTGATGAAGTTTTTGGAGCACAAAAACCTACAACAACACCAGGTGATAACCAAGTTATGGCTCGTAAACCTATAATTCCAAAACTACCTACAGATATAGAACCTGAAAAAAGTGATTACGCAGAGTTCGTACAAAGATTTACATTACCTGAAAGATTTAGATTAGCAGAAGGTGGAGAACCAAGACAAGCATATGGTTTAGGTAAATTAGTTAAAAAAGTTACAGGTGCTGTTAAGAAAGTCGCTAAATCACCAATAGGTAAAGCTGCTCTAGTTGCCGGTATTGGTTTTGGTATACCAGGGACAAGTTTTGGAGGTTTATTTGGAAGATCAGCAACAGGTATGTTTGGAGGAGCAAAAGGTTTATTAGGTGGTTATGGTTTTACACCCAGTATGCAAAATTTAGCGTCTAACATAGGATTAGGTAGTTTTGAAAATATTGGAGGACAGAGAATATTTCAAGGTGGTAAACTTGCTAATTTTTTAGGAACTGGCAAAGGTAAACTAACTGCTGGTATAGTGGGCACATCTCTTGCAGCAGGATTATTGGGCTCTAAACAAGAACAAGAATCTATATCACAAAGAATAGCTGACAATACCGGTATTGATGTAGAAAAGATTAGAAAAGAAGTACAAGAAGCTTATGCGTCTGGTGATACAAAATCATTAAGAACTAAATATCCTTTCTTAATTACTGAGTCAGCTGCAGCTAAAGCCGAAGGCGGTAGAATAGGTTTTGAAAACGGTGGAACTTATGAAGATTTTGAAAAATTTATGATGAAAAGACAAGAGTCTATGAGTGAACGACAAAAAGAAGAACTTAGAAAACAGTTTGAAATGTATATGAGAAGTAAAGATTCTACTGTAGAAGCAGCAGAAGGTGGTAGAATAGGTTATCAAGATGCAGGTCCAGTATTACCGCCAGACCCAACACAACCTGTAAATCCTTTTGGACCAAAACCACCCGCGGATGCACCAGTATTACCAGATAGAATGATGGCATCTAATATGGAGAACGATAAGATTTTAGAAGCTCTTTTTGAAAAATTTTTAGATATGGGTTTATCTCCTGAAAGAGCTGCGGAAGAAGCAAAAAAAGAATTTGAAAGAATGAGTATGATGCAAACAGAAGGAAGAGGTTTAGCAGCTATGGGTGGCAGAATGAATTACGCATTAGGCGACACTGCAAGCGAGAATGCTATGCAAGCAGCGGGCATCGAGGGTCTACCTGTAAGACAAAATCCTAAAGGTGTAAAAGAACTAGATTTAAGAGATAATGGTGGATTTATACCTCCAGTTGGTATAAAAGAAAAAGAAGATGATATCCCAGCGATGTTATCGAATAATGAATTCGTATTTACAGCAGATGCTGTACGAGGCATGGGAGACGGAGACGTTGAACTAGGCGCTCAAAGAATGTACGATCAAATGAAAATGTTAGAAAAAGGCGGAAGAGTATAATGGCAGTTCAACAAACACAAGTATTACCAGCACCGTTTATAGAAGCACCGGCAAAAGCTTATCTTGGAGAATTAGAATCAGCTATTGGTGGTATAAAAGATTTAGACGTATCACAACTTTATGGTCCACAATTTGTAGCTGGACCTGGGGGATTACAAACACAAGCTGAAGGATTAGCGAGTGGACTTGGAAGCTTTCAACCTTACTTAACTTCTGCAGCAGCATCAACAGGACCAACAGCTTATCAATCTTACATGTCACCGTATCAATCAGATGTTATTGATACAACATTAGCAGAATACGACAGACAAGCACAAATGCAAATGCCTGCAATGGCAGCTCAAGCTATCGGCGCTGGAGCTTTTGGTGGTGGTAGAGAAGGTGTTCAAAGAGCAGAATATCAATCAGCATCAGATAGAAACAGAGCAGCATTACAAGCACAATTATTACAAACAGGTTTTGGTCAAGCACAGAATTTAGCTGCGCAAAACTTTGCACAACAAATGAATTTAGCACAAGCTTCACCTGCTCTAGTAGGTCAACAAATTGGTGCTTTATCAACATTAGGTGCTCAACAACAAGCACAATCACAAGCAGAGTTAGGTGCACAACAACAACTTGCATACCAACAAGCTTATCAACCATTACAAGCTGCGCAACAATATGGTTCAGGTGTTATGGGACTTATCTCTGGATATCCACAAAGAGAAACAACGTCTCCAGTAGCGCCAGCACCATCTCCATTGTCAACAGCTTTAGGAGTAGGATCTACATTAGCAGGTATTTATAGAGCTATTAATCCAGCTCCATTATTTGGAAAATAATATGAGTAGAATATTAAAGAGACCTATGTTCAGAAAAGGCGGGGAGGTCATGGAAGGTGTTATGACTGGAATTAAACCTAGACAAAACTATAACATAGGTTCTGGTAATGAAGGTGTAGTTGAAAATGTTAAGAATAAAATGAATTTAATTGATATGGTTGCAGGTGGAAGAGGACCAGATGGTCTTTCTCAGTTTTTAATTGGTGGTGGTTTAAATTTAATTGATCCAGAATATCAAGGTGATAATATTTTACAAACAGCAGCATCAGCTTTCAAAAAACCAACTGAAAGATTATTTGCACAACAATCTAGAGACGCACAAAGTAGAAGAGCTTTAGCAGGTCAATTAATTGCAAAATCTACAGTAGGTGATGCAGCAAAAGCTTGGAAAGAATATGGTAAATACACAGGTTTAAGTGAAGAAGCTTTCTACAAACAATATGGTAGATCTAAATTATATAAAGATGAGCCTACACCTCAAATGAAACAAGCTAAACTAAAAGGTGATTTTGTAAAAAATTTAACTAAAAAGAAAAATTTTCTTCAAGAATCAGATGTAGACTCTAATGAAGCTGCTGAAATTTTTGAAGGATATCAGTCTTTAGTAAACGGTAATAAAGATTTAGCTAAACAAATAGATTCTGGGCAATTATATATACCAAAAAGCGCTGAAAGCTTTGAACAAGTTAAAGGTGGTTTTGTTCCTAATGATACAGATGGAATGAGAACAAATAAAATATATTTTGATTTTAATAACTTAATGGGTCAAGGACAAACATGGTTTTTGTTTGACGGAACAAAATTAATACCTAAAGCAAGAGTAGATTAGGAGGGCTATGTCTAGCACTTTTAGAAAGTTAACCGTAATTGAAGGTTTTGATGAAGAAGAAGTTATTGAAGAAAATCAAGATTTAATTCCTGAAGAAGCCAAACCTGTAGAAATAGTACCAGAAAAAATACCACAAGATAAAGGAATTATATCTAGTACCTTAGAAAGTTTAGCAGAGCAAGATTCAACAACATTAGGTACAACTTTTAGTATTGCAAACAAAGCTGCTCAAATAGCTACAGGAGAAAAAACAGCCAAAGAATTAGAAACTTCTTTAATAGAATCTATAGGTGCTGCTGGTGTAAGTGCAGGTATAAAAATACCAAAAGGTTTAGTTACCTTTGGCACATTACTTTATGATGCGTTACAAGAAGAAGGTATACCTGTAGAAGAATCTGCAACAGGTCAATTCAACGAGTGGTTTGACAGAACTACATTAGGAAAGATAGAACAAGCTACTGAATCAATGGCAGATGAAACAGCAGCAGGTAAGATAACAGAAGCTATTGGTCAATTATATGGCGCAGGTAAAATTGCATCTAAGACAGCAGTTCCTGTAGTTCAAAATTTATCTAAGTATTCTAGAAAATTAGTTAACTCAATTAAAGGCGGTCGTTATGTTAAAACAACTAACAGTGCAAATGCAGCCAAAGCTGTAGAAAAAGCAGCAAAATTAAATCAAGCATCTAAAACAGATAAGTTTGTAGCTATAGCTGTGGGTGGTGGTGTTGGTGGAGGATTTATCGTATCTGATATAGAAGACATAGGTACATTTGGTGATTGGGATTTTTTAGATTTTTTACCTACAGGTATGGATAGAGAACAAAGAATAAAAGGTTCTGAAGACGCACAAAGACAATTATTAAATAGATTTAAATTTGGAACGGAAATGGGTTTTCCGATTATACCTACAATAGTAGGCACTGGAAAAATAGGTAAGCTTCTTACACAAAAAGGTAAAGACATTGTTTATAGTGATAGCATGTTGGAAAGATGGGTAGATAAATATATTGGTAAACCTTTTAGATCTAGAAGTAATAAAACACAAGAATTATTTGATGGTATACAAAGATTAGAAGGTAAAAAATCTGCTACAAAATTATTAGCTAAAGATGCATCTAGAAATATAGATGATAGTCTAAGAGAAATATCACGAGAAACGAGAGGCGCGGCGCAAGCGATTAAAGATCCAGAAGCTATGTCTAAAATTGTTTCTGATTTTATGTTTACAACAGATGATATTGTTAAAAAAAAGAATATATTATTTCCAGGTTTTAATCAAAAAAGTACTACTGCTTTTAAAACAGCTTTAGAAAAATTAGGAGTTCCTAAAAATTCTATCAATAAAATTATTTCCGATGCTAACACTTTTAGAGAAACATCGGCTTCTTTAAAAAATTTAATTGGCGCTAGTAAAAATGTTTTTGCCGGCGTAAATAAATTAAACTCTGTTCTTAATGAAAGATTAAAAAATGTTTTAGCGGTTGATTACAGGCTTGTAGATGAAAATGCAGGATTATTTAATCAATATAAACCAATTGCAGAAGATATAGAGAGAGTTGCAAAAGTACTACAACGATATGCTAAAAATAATGGAAAGTCTTTAGATGATGAAACAGCTAATAAACTTGTTAACGACATTACTAAAAATGCTTTTAAAGATAAAACAACAAATGCTTTAATATTTGATATAGGTGAGATGAGTGCGTTAGCAGATAAACCTGTTCAAAGAGTTAATATAGGTAATTACATAACTTCAGGTAAATTTAAACCTGATGGTAAAGGTGGACTAATACAAACAAAATCAGACCTTCAAGCTTTTACAAAACTATTTGGTGAATATAAAAATGCACAAAACGGTATCTATAATGTAATGACAGACCTATCTGAAACTGTAGCTAGGGATAATTTTTATACAGATTTAATAAAAAGTTCTGATGATATTGCAAAGCAATTAAAAGCTGGAGCAGACCCTGGTCAAATAGGAAGACCAATATTTTTTAAAACATATAATGAAGCTGTTACAAACTTACCTTATCAAGAAATTATTAAACAACCTTTAAAATTAAAAACACGTTTACCAGACACTGTTTATGCTAGTCCTTTGGATGGTTATTTTACAACAGTTCCCTATGCAGAAGCAATAAGAGTTGGAGATGCTCTTGTAGGTAGTGGTATTACAAGAAACTTTTGGTGGAGAACTTTAAACTTAATACCGAAAGGTTTATCTCAAGCAGCTAAAACTATTCTTGGACCTTTTACACATATGAGAAACTTTTTTTCTTCTATGTTTACTACAATACATAGAGGTAATATTTTAATACCGCCTCAAAAAATTGTAGAGTTTGCAAATAGATCTAGAAAAGCTGTTCAACCGCAAATGATGTATAGATTAACAGGTAATAAGGCATATAGAAATATGCCTGAAGATCAAGCGTTGTATAGATTTTTATTAGAAGAAGGTGTTACAAATCAAAACATTGTAGCTAGAGATCTTGAAGGAATATTTAAAGACATAGGTCAAATAAGAACAGCTAACATGAGAGCTGATCAATTTTTTAAAAAAATATTAAATACAGGAACTCAAAAATTTAAAAGACTATATGATGTTGCTCAAGATTTATACACTGCAGAAGATGATATATTTAGAGTTTATAATTTTTTAGCAGAAACTTATAAATTAAGTAATGCGTTTGATGTTGCAATTAAAAAAGGTTTAAAAGATGCAACAGGTAAAGCTATTGTAAAACCAAATGATTTAGAACTTATGAAAGAAGCTGCTCAAATTGTTAGAGAAACAGTTCCTAACTATGCATATGTTTCTGATTTTGTAAAAGGTGTAAGACGTTCACCATTTGGAAGTTTCGCAGCCTTCCCAGCTGAGATATATAGAACAGGTGTAAACACAACAGCAAGAGCTTTAAAAGAAATTAAAGATCCAGTTAGAAAAGAAATCGGATACAAAAGTTTAGTAGGTCAAGGTTTTACTTATGCAGCTTTACCTCCATTGGCTGTAGAAACATTTAGAGGTTTATATGGAATAACAAGAGAGACACTAGAAGCTATAAGAGAAGTGTTACCTACATGGTCAGAAGACGATACAATTCTTCCAGTATACGAAGATGGTAAATATAAATATATAGATTTTAGTCATGGTTTTTTCTACGACACAATGACTGCTCCAGTGCAAACTGTATTAACAAAAGTTCAAATGAATCCGGATCAACCTTTAATGCCAATGATGCTTGAAGGTATGGCTAAAGCCGTTGGAAAAGTTATGCAACCTTTTGTACAAGAATCTATTTGGACAGGTGTTGTTTTAGATCTTTTTGCAAGAGGAGGGAAAACAAAAGAAGGGAGACAAATATGGAATGAAAGAGCACCTGATGGTGACAAGTTTAAAATAGCTATGGAATATGCAACTAAAGAATTATCACCAGGATCTAGAGAACAAGTTATAAGATTATTTAAAGCGTTAACAGATCAAACTGTCAAAGGTACAAAATATGAAATACCAGATGAGCTTATGGGATTATTTGGTTTTAGAAAAGTACCTTTAGATCTTGAAAAAACTTTAAACTTTAGAATACAAGAATTTAATAGAGATACACGTGCTGAACGTGGTTTAATTTATCAAGGCACAAGAACAGGAGATCCTGTTAAAGATGAAAATAAAATTATAAGACAATACATATTAGCTAATAAACAAAGACTTGAAACTTATGATAAGATGAGAAGATTATATGATGCTGTAAAAGTTTTAGGTATGAGAGATCCAAAAATAGCAGAAATATTTATACGAAGAAACTCAAAACCTTTGTATCAATTTATAGAAAACAACAGGTTTGAACCATTTAGTGTGACTAAAAATGTTATACGAGATTATGCAATAATGTCTAAAGAAAATAATATACCTAATCCATTAAATAGAAGAGTTTTAAAACAATTAAAAAAAATAGAAAAACAATTATATAAACAAAGATTAAATAAAGACTTTATTATCAACGAAGAAGACTATTTATTACCAGAACCAAACACTAGCATGGTGCCACCATTACCAGAGATGCCACAACCTAATGTTTCTGTAGCACAATCTACACCAAATGTTATGCAAACCGGCTTGACACCTGTTGAAACTGCTTTATTATCAGAAGAAGAGAAGATGATAGCTCTTAAAAACAGAGGATTAGTTTAATGAATTACATTGATAGAAAAGGTTTTATGTACGGAGGCGCTGATGATTTTGGTTATGGTGTTGATGCCGGTATAGGTTCTAGCATTAGTTCTGGACCTGGTGGTGGAGATCCAAATGCTGGAGACGGCGGCGGAGGAGATAATGATCAAGGTTTCAATGCTCAAGGTGCTTACTTTACACCTAAAAATCAAGGTATACTACAAAATTTAGGAAATAGATTTTCAAGTGGTGCAAGAACAATAGGTGATTATTATAAAAATAATTCTAGAGGAATACTTGGTAGTATGATTGGTTCAGCTTTATTGGGAGGACCACTTGGTTTAATTCTTGGAGGATATGCAGGTAGAAATTTTGATAATTTAAAACAAGGATTTAATAATTTTACAAATAGATTTAATACTGAAGATGAAGGTGAAAACAATGCAGATAATTTTCCTATAAATCAATATCAAATTCCTTTTGATACCTTGCCGCAAAATAATCTTACGGGTCTTGAATATTTGAGATCTATCTATCCTGAAAATTTTGGACCAATGGCATAATGACTAAAGACAACGCACTACAACGAATAGACTCACACGAAAAACTCTGCAGAATTATGCAGAAACAAACTCACGACAAGATTCATAAATTAGAAGGACAAATTACTAGAGTAGAAAGAATATTATTAGTATCTATGGGAGCAGTCATCACAGGTATGGGTGGTGTTATTTTAGTTCTCTTACAAAAACTTTAGATCCAAGCTTTCAAATCTTCGCCCATAATCTCAGATGCAATGTTAACTTTGTTACGTAATGATGTAACAATCTTTGTATCAACAGTATCTTCAGCAATCAAATCAATATACGTCATAGGTTTTTCTTGACCAATACGATCTATTCTAGCTTCTGATTGCATTCTTTTTTCAAGATCATAACCATTAGAATAATAAATCATTGTTGATGCACCTGTAAGTGTAATACCATAACCACCTGTTTGAGGTGTACCTACAATAAATCTAACAGGTGAATCTTTGTCTTGTATTTTCTTAATAGCTTTTTGTCTATCATCTGTAGACGTATCACCGTAATAAGTTACCACCGCATTTTCGCCATATTTTTTTGATATAGCCTCTACAATCTTTTTAATATCATATCTATAGTGAGCCCATATAACAGCTTTACCTTCCATCTCTTCTAATACATCCATCAGTTGACCAATACGATTGCTTTTAACATCTTGCACTGCACCATCATTAGATGTGAAGTGGCCACAAGTTATTTGATGTAGTCTCATAAGCTGTGTAATAACCGTAGCTGATGTAACCATCTTACCATTTAAGAATGCAATAGCTTCTTGTTTCATTTGTTTATATAATTTTTTCTGTTCATCTGTTAATTCTACGGTACGTCTAACAAATGTTTTTTTAGGTAAATCAAGACAATCATCTTTTAATACACGATATGAAAAAGGTTTCAGTTTTTCTGATAATTCACCTAGATTTCTATATCCAACTACTATTTCTACAGATCTACCTGATACATTTATTTTTCTACACACAGCATACCTAGTTCTAAATACAAAGTATGAAGATTGATCTAATAAAAAAGGATCTAAAAAATAACATTGTGTAAACAAATCTAAAGGTGATTTAGTAACTGGTGAACCTGTAAGTATTCTTCTATATTTTGTAAGTGGACTTAGTGATACTATATTTTTAGTACGTTTTGCTGCAGGGTTTTTTATAGTAGTAGATTCATCTATACCCATCAATGTTTTGTGACTAGATAAAAACTTTTTAGCAAAGTCCATACCTTTCTTTGTAGAGAAAGCTTCTACATTCATAATCAATATGTGAAGTTCTGCGCCTGTAGCAAACAAAGGTTTTAAATCTGGAGCATCTGGTTTAGTTCTCCATAAACCTACTTTCTTTTCTATGTAATCAGGCATATGATTTGGTATCTCACCATCAAACCAGTTTTTATATACACCTTTAGGTGCCACTATTAATGCACCATTTATTTTGCCAGCGTTATAAAGCATGGCAATGTTATCTATTAATACTTTTGATTTACCTGTACCCATTTCCATGAAGTACGCAAAAACTTCTTTATCCCATGACATTTCAAGGGCTTTTTTCTGGTGTGCAAAAGGCTTGCTTTTATATTTGTAATGCATATTATTATTTTACTTTCTATTGAAAGCATATATATTATGTGTTATACAATGTCAAGAAAGTAATTTATGACTGATTATGAAAAGTTAAAATATACAGATAAGAACAGCATAGTATATGTTATTCAAGATGTACCTGGTTCAAAAATAGGAGCGCCTAAAATAAATATTATTGGTGCAACCCAGTTTGGACAGTTGAAAGTTTTACTTCCAGAAAATTCACAAATTATTTTAAGTCCTAATTATGTAATAACAACTTTAAGAAGTAAGTTAAAAGAATACACGTCTAAAGATTATTTATTACTAACTGGGGATCCAGCTATTATTGGCGTAGCATGTTCAATAGTATCTGATACAACAAATGGTAAGTTTAATTTGTTGAAGTGGGATAAGCAAGAAAGAAGATATTATCCGGTTGAGATTGATTTATATAAAAAATAAATCTTGACTTATTAATAATAACGTTTATATAGAAAGGCGAGAAAGTTATGACAAAAATTGATTATGAAAATGATAGAATGCAATCTGTTGAACAGATAGATTCTGCTAAAAGACTATCAGATAAAATATTAGAACTAAAAGATTTTGAAGATGAGATTGCAAAT
>WLWG01003406.1_pt1 | contig 10809 bp, 14 predicted proteins | sample 6712871 | NCBI WGS metagenome assembly WLWG01 (sample SAMN12718693, study PRJNA515312) | sponge metagenome | isolation source: marine sponge | host: Mycale hentscheli | place: New Zealand: South Island, Marlborough, Capsize Point | collected 2003-05-01 | reverse complement strand
AAGAAAGCCTTAGTTAACCAATTGTTGGCTAGTGATTCATTTAAAGGTGTGCCTTGTCTAATAACATCGTCAGTAATTACACCCCCTTCCCATGCTGCCATAAGACCTAATGCTCCCGGACCAATTAAATTTCTAAGCTTTAACAGTTCCATTGGATTGGCTATATTTTTTATTAAGTTACCACCACCTTTTAAAATATTTAATGATGCTTTAGAATAGTTTCCTTTTCTTAAATCATCTATAAATCCTTGCACACCTTTTTTTGCACAGCTTGTTATTGCTTCACCACCATTACTAAATAAAATTCTACCTCCCGCTGCTTTACCTTTGCAACCACGAGCTTCTAGTTTTATTAATAATTTTTTAGTCATGTCTTCTACGACTTTAGGGTTAATGTTGTATGCATCTTTAAATAATTTTACTGCGTCTCTTTTAGCAACACCTATTCCTTTACCTGGAGTCATTTTTTCTTTAGGAACTCCGTAACCTTCTTGACCTGCTCCTATTTTATTTAAATCATAGTTTGCTTTAGCTTCAGTTATCTCACCTCGCTTTAATTTATTCATAATTGTGTTTGCTTTTGTGTTTTTTAAATTAGTTAACAATTGAAAATTAGAGGTTGGGTTTTTTGCTACTACATCTAAATGTTGTAATGTTAACGCATTGTTTTTAGACATAGTGCTTGCAGGAGCACTACGATCCATTGTAAAAAAATTGTATATTTCATTATATGTTGGAACTCTTTCATATTTTGAAAAATAACTCTTAAGTAATTTGTCAGGAGAATCGTATTTAAATTTTTCTGCTGCCTTTCTATAAACATTAAATTCACTATCTGGATTTGCTACTTGTGGATGAGAAGTTATAACAGTTCCTTTTTTAGCCCCGTCTTTAGAAAGATCATAATCTACATGAGTGTATAAAGTCTTTGCTTTTACATCTCGTACTCCAACATATTTTTTACCATCTTGTTCGTAAACATTAATAAATGTTCTGTCTTTTACTGGAAGCTTTTCTTGTTGCTTTGCAGCTTCTTTCATGTAGTTAAGTAATTTGTTGTCTTTTTTACCATAATTATAACCAAGTCTTTCATCGTATGTTGATGGTTTTTTCTTATCCTTCATTCTTAACACAAGTTTTTGTTTTTGACCTTGAGTTAAATTTATAAATTCTTCTTGTGTGTAAGGTAATCCTGTTTTTGAATTAATTGGTTTTTTGTTTTCTAATAATTCAATTGTTTTGTTTTTAATTTTAGAAGGACCTATTTTTTCGTAAGGACTAGAGACGTTAGTTGATATACTTCTTTTAATATTATCTGGAACCTCTCCCCATGTTTTATATCCTTTTTGTTCTATTTGTTTTTTATATTTTTTAGTTATTTCTTTTTCTGTAAGACCTCTGCCGCTCGCTTCTTTTCTTTGTTGTAAAGCTTCATTCATTTCTTTTTTAGAATCAAACCATTCATGCAAACTACCATTAGTTTTTTTAGGATAAAAATCAGTGTATTTATGTTTACCTTTATTAGAACCTTGTTTAACTATACCTGCGTATTTGTACATGTTCCGTGGTTCTTGGTCCATGGCTCTTGGATTGTAGTCATCCTCGTAAATTTCTAAAATAGATTCTATGTCGTATTCCATTATTCCCCTAACAGAGTTTGAATGCCGCCTTGAGCATTGTCCTTACGACCTTTGTTAAATCTGTTTTTAACCATCAATTCCATTTGTGCAATGTCATCAGCAGTTACCGTTTTTGGAACAAAACTTTGTTCGTCCATAGTTTTTTCCATTTGTTCAAATATTGGCCTTGCAGGAGTAGTTTTGCCACCTTCAACGTTTTTTTGAAACTCAAGTCTTGTTTTTGCCATGTCTATGTAGTTATCATACATTTCTTTTTGTCCACCTTTTAATTTAGCAAACTCATCTGCTGAAATATACATTCTAATTTCTGGTGGTAACCCTTTATAATTTGTAGCTTTAATAAAATCTGTAACAGACAATCCTTTTTTAGCTGCAGACTTAGCAATAATTGCTCTAAGTATTCCGCCGCCTGAAAAACCAATACGTCCGCCGTCTGCTTTTTTAACGATAGTCTCACCTACTTCTTTAAGTATATCATCTGGTACACCGTCAAACGTGTCCATAACTTCTCCTTCAGCAGGTTTATCGCTTCTGATTAAAGAAGTATCTTCTGTATACTCATCTGGTGGAGTTTTACCTTTTGTCGTTTCATCCATTTGACCTTTTCCAGGTCTATAACTCATGTATGTTTCTTCACCTACAGGTTTTCCATAGTATTCAGACGCATCATATTTTAAATCATCGTCTATTTTCATTCTTTGAATTGTTTTTTCTCCGGTTACAACATCTTCAGTTAATTCATAGTCTTTATACTTTGTAACTTTTTGTCTGTCTTTTACTGCGTAGCTTGGAGTCACATCATCACCTAGTGTTTTAATTTTTTCTACAAGTTTAAAAAAGTACGGAGGAGGTGTTCCTGATCCTGCAGATTTTACAACTTCTTTTGCAACTTGTTTACCAGTTTCTTTACCACCAAGTCCTAAGATACCTGTTTTAAATGCTGCTGCGCCACCACCTAATGTTGCCATTAATTTTAAAAACGCACGTCTTCCACCACCACCTGCTGAAAAAGGAATTCTCATATTGTCATTATCTTCTGCAAGCAAATAATTTAATCCTGTTGATGTTGTAGCTTGTGCTCCTGGTGACATTAATCTAGTTCTTGCCATAAGCGCATCTGAGCCGTGACCGATGTCATCAAGACTTGGTTTAACGTCTGTGATACCCCCTGTATAAAATCCTGCACGTCCGCCTTTGGCCATGTCTTCTGGATCATAGTCGTATAGGTTATCAGGGTCTCTTTGAAAAATATGGTCTTCAGTATCTTGTAATATTTTTTTAGATTCTTCTGGTGTTAAATTTTTATATTTACCTTTTCTACCAATAACAGAATTTGCTTCTTTCATAGCTTTTATTGGTTCTAAAGTTTTTATATAAGTAATTGTATCAGTAACAGAATCTTTTTTATTTAAGTTAGAATTATTAAACAGGTCTCTTTGAAGGACTTTGTCATTTTTTTTAAGATTGTTAGGATCTACAATGTCACCACTTTTTTTCATAGCTTCTACTTGTTCTTTAAAAGTTCTTTTTTGTGGAAACTCTATAACCTCACCTTTTTTAGGAAAAATTTTATTCAACTGATCTATGGCTGCTTGACCGGAATACACTTTAGGTTTGCTTGCAGATTCAATTATATTTAAGAATTTTAAAACATCTGCTTCTGATCTAATAAAATCATCTAATTGATTCATTGGAATTCCTGCTCGTTGTAACAACGCTACAATCTCTGCGGCTTTAGCTTCTGATTGCATAGCACCGGGTATAGTTGTAATCCCTGAACCTTGGTTCTTGGTCAATGATTTTCTAGCTACACCTTGTATAAATTTTATTGCCGACATTAATAATACTCCTTCTTCCTTGGTTCTGGTATTTCGTCTTCGTAATCCTCTGGGTGGGGTAGGAAGCCTCCCTGCCTAAATCGCATAATAGCCATAGTCATAGAATCGACTAAGTCATCATGATCGCCATAAGGAAATGATGCACATTCCTCAATGACCTCTTCTGCAAACTCTTCATCAGGAGCCCAAATTAAACCGGCCTCAAATAACGGTGCACAAGAATTTACTCGTACGTGCTTATCATTACCACGACTTGGAGTAAAAGTCATCACCGGAATGTCCATTTGTCTAAGTTCGTGAGTTAGTGGAGTTCCAGATGCTTTCTGCTCAACGATCACCATGTCAGGATTCCAATATTTATATTGTTCTAACGCCACACGACGCAGTTCTGGAAACTCATAACGCTCTTTTATTGCATCTAGCAAAATTATATTAGGTTTACTGTCTTCAGTAGGATAAAATATACCCCAAGTAGTAATTGCAGAGTAATCGGCCGTCTCTTTTTTCAAAAAAGCAGTATCATAGCTTTGAATTACGTAACTAACGTCTGGTAAAAATTCTTTATCCCATTTCTTCCACCATTCACGTTTAATTAGTGCTCCTTCTTCAGAAGTTGGCTCTTGCATCCATTGTGCGTTCCATTTTCCAACCGGAAGTGTCGCTTTAACTGATTCTAGCTCTTGTAATTTCCAATATTCAGGCCAAACTGGTTTTTTCTTATCTCCGTGGTCCAAGATTGCTGGAAATTCAACCACTTCCCACTGATCACCTTTAACTTTTTTCTGATTATCTAATAAAATACCTGTTAAATCTTTTTTTGACCAACGCGTCATAACTAAAACTATCTGTCCACCTGGTTGAAGCCTTTGACGTGGACCCGATGTATACCATTCATACGCATTATCAAACGCGTTAAGACTCATTGCGTCTTGCTCTGAGTGTGGATCATCAATAATCAGTAAATCCGCACCACGGCCCGTGATTGCTCCACCAACACCCGCTGCAAAATACTCCCCACCTTGAGCAGTCTCCCATCTTCCTGCAGCCTGAGAATCTTCCCTAAGTGTTGTGTCAAATATTTTAGAATATTCATCACTATCAATTAGTGTTTTAGCTTTACGACCAAACCTTACGGCGAGTTCTCCTGTGTGGGTTGCTTGAATGATCTTGAGTTTTGGATTACGGCCCACCATCCACGCTGGAAGTAGATAAGATGCAAACTCAGACTTCGTGTGCCTTGGAGGCATGTTAATAATTAATCTATTAATTTTTTTATTTGCAAGGTCATTAAATTTTTGAGCAATAACTCTATGGTGCGCTCCTTCAATAAACTCGGGCCAAACAGCTTTTGTAAACGACATAAAGTCATCTTTTGCTTTTCTTTGAATTTTTTTCTCAGCGTGCATTACTTTTAGACGCTTGTACTCTGTTCTAATGTCAGATGGTAATTTACTTATATCTATATTCTGTTTCATAAAAAATTTTATAAAATTTTTTTGCACTTTTCAAGGTGAAGAAGTATTATAGCAGTCTTATCTGTCTAAAACAAGCAATACAACCTAGAGTAGTGGGACCCCTTTTTATATAAAGGTGTATCGCTTACTGAGCGCGCGCAAATGTTGGGATTGGGTCTGGTACCTCTATTGATTATGTGTGTGAGTGGGGGCACAACCTAGGGTTGTGTGAGTGTGACCCTACAGGGTCACACATGTATGTGATTAGTCTAATACTACCATGTATTGTTTTGCAAAGTGTCTCTTGAACCAGTCCAGTCCCTTACGTACTGTATCATAGTCCCCGAACATCTCACTACCTATGATCGCATCATAGACAGCTGCTGCAAACTCTGGCATTGTAGTTGTCTCACCAGTAAATCTATTCTTTATTTCTACCTGAACTGTTGGGTCTTCTGGTAGTTCAACATTAAATGGTAGTTTGTATTCTCTGCCGTTGTATTTAATTGTTTTCATATATCTCCTGTATGTTTGTTATAGGACTATCCTAGTTTATTAGGATAGCCCTGTCAATAGTTATTATCTCTTAGACCAAGAGAATTTATGTAGGCCCTCATAGTAACCGTTATTAACTAAGTACTTGTATAAGTTGTTCTTAGTCTTAGGTGCTTTCTTATCATTAATAAAATTAAGCACAGCTTTTGCAAACGATGTAAAACCTGTCACTCTTGGATTGCACATTAACAGACCTGTACATACTTGGTTCTCCAATGCATGTAGCAACTGTTCTTGTTGGAACGTGTAACCTGTTTCCATTATTGTGTTGGCTATTTTTGTCATGTTATTTCTCCTGTATTTGTTAATATAGTTATCCTATACTATCCACCATTGTTGTCAACCCTATTAATTACAGTTTCAGTATATGTTCCATCTCTCCACCCATACTCTCGCTGTTCTTTGGTAACCTCTATAGGTGTTTCCAATGGCTCGTGTCTGGGGGCAATAGCAATTACTTGCTGAACATACTTATGAGCAAAGTCATTGTAACAACCTTGACTACAGAAATAATTATAGAAATTAATACTTCCTATGTTGTCTGGTTTTATTTTCTTGGTCCTTAGGACCTTGTTACCTTTAACACCTCTTATTCTATCTTGTGTGTGATAAGTGTGACAGCTTGGTCCGTGGCACCATACATGTTCACTCATGATTTATCTCCCTCGGTCATTTGAAACCTTGCCAGAATTTTAGCATGGCTTTCTATTGCAGTTTCTAGAGTCTTAATTCTATCTTCTAAAAACTCTATCTTTTTTCTCTCGTGCATTTCTGCACGATTTTGTGTTCTTACTAAATCTAAAGCGTCAAAATCTACAGCCATTATAACCTCACTTTCCAACTGCCTTTTGCAGTTCTGTATTGTTCTTTGTCCATGTCAAAGTATGTTATTAAACTATCTCCAATTTTGCTAGTCCAATATCTACATTTATCTGTCCACTTGCCTCGTCTTGTGATGTGCTTTTTATCCTTGTTAGAATAATAAGTGATTGTGAATTGTTTGTTTAGTTCCATGTTATTTCTCCTGTATGTTTGTTATGGGATAATCTTATAGGATTATCCCATAGTTGTCAAATGTTAATTTACACTTTGTTCATATTTTTTTCTTGCCTCTATCTTCTGGGCTAATGTTAAAGGTTTATTATTCTTTAAACCTTTAATCATATCAGCTAGGTTTTTAGGATTATAGATTGTCAATCCTGTTGAGTTAGTTCTAATCAGTTCAGTTTCCTCAACCTCAATACCAAGTTCAGTTGCAAGTTCTATTGCTTCACTCAAGTATCTATATGCTTTCAATCCAATTTTTAATTGGTCGCATTGTTTAGTTATACTATCAACCCATGTTTGATGAGTTGATACAACTTGACCTTTGGCAATTCTCCATGCTTCAAGTTGTTTGTATTCATCTTGAGTACAAGCTATTGCTCTTGACCTACAATAAGATGTTCCAATAACATCAAGATAGAATTGGTCATTGAAACTTTTAGTCATGCCATTACTATCATTGTCATTGTCATATGTTTGAGATGTTTTCCCCAATGCTTTGTCATTAGCTTCCATGTGTTTTGTCTTATGTGGATTATCTTTGTTCTCATTTTGTTGAGCAAGTATATCTGGGTTTAAATCCATAGCTTTTAAATCTTCTCTTAAATAAGCATAGGCAAACTTTCTACCCTCATCACTTGAGTATTCGCTACCATTTAGATTTCCATACAATCCAAAATCAAAGTGTGATTTAGTTTCTGTTTGTTCTCCATCTTCATCAACTGCTTCGTTGTGTGCAAAGTAAAAACATTTATCTTTTGCTACAACATCACAAGGGCTTCCATATTTCTTTTTGAAAGTTCTTAAAGTTGCAACATCATCACTTGGATATGCTCTTTCAACTATTTGAGAAGCTAGTTCAAATGCTGATTTGTATTGAACATCAACATTCTCTCTTGCTTGTAGGTAGTCCTCTCTCTCTTGTGTGCTTTCATTCTCAAAAACATGTTTAATTTTATTAAACAGTTTATTTCTCAACTCGGTGTTCATTCTTATTTTTGACATTTGTTATTCTCCTGTATTGGTTAAAATTAATTTGTTTTAACAGTTGACAAATATATTGTCAAGTATTATATAGGAGATGTTCCCTTTTGCTAATATACGGAATTAAAAAACTCAAATTAGCGTGGATTATGTTGAGTAGGCAAAATATTAACAGTTTTTTGGTTACTGGTCATTGGTGAAATCAAGACGGTAAAAAAAGAAGGCAACCAAATGCTCAACACTGATCCCTGATCCAAGAATGTCGTAACGACATATGGAGGTACTTGGATCTGGGATCAGTTACTATGACTGTGAGTATAAACACTAGAACACGGGTAGACATTCGGAGGTGGCCTCTTCTAAGACGGTTAATATAATGGAGACCGACCCCGCGTAGCTAGTGACTGATCATTATTTGCTGGACCTTCACTGAAGGGTGAAAGAGTAAGATCTTAACCTATACTGTAGGTCCTGCTAATAATTGCCAGTTTAGAATGATTCTAAAAATCATTCTAAAGAAGGAGGGAGTTGAGCTTCAAGCGTCAAGCCTCAAGCTTCAAGCTTGACAGCTGGTGAAGGATAGTATAGGATGCATATAGAAAGGTATAATTATGAAAACATATGAAGCTGGAGAAGAGTTAAACAGAATAGCTAATGCGCTGGAAGAGATCCTGCGTTTAGTTAAAGAAGATCAGGAGCGGTCAAGAAAATATATGGAGAGAGAAAAAAATGGTCTCCCAACGATTGAAACCGATGAGTAAATATAAATTTGTGGGAGTGCACACGTTGCACTTCCAGCTGATGGATGAAGACGGCAACACTGACGGTAAACTCTACGAGTATACCGGAGATCATTCCAGCTTTGCGGATGGTATAGATCCTGAAGAACTGGAAGAGGTGACCGATGAGATATAAATCACACAATAACCTGCTGCGTTATTTTATTGAACCGCATCACCAGTTGCCCGCGGCCTATGTTGCCAGCTGCGAGCGCTTTTTCAAAAGCCTCAAGGATCAAGGACCAAGCTACAAGCGACAAGCTTCAAGCTGCAAGCGTCAAGCAGCAAGCTTGACAAATAAAATTAAATAAAGTATATTTATAGGATAATAAAGGAGAGATATATGTTAGTAAAAGACGCCGTAAAAATTACAGACAGCCTGACTGGTACAAGTAAAATGCCAGGCAAGAGCTATTCACTACCAGCATGGGAATGTCAAACAGGGTCCAAGCTTTGGAATAATCCAAAGTCCCCTTGTTTTTTTTGTTATGCTAAAAAAAATAACTACGTAAGATACCCAGCTATCAAAGCCGCACAGTATAGAAGACTGGACGCGATCAAGCATCCATTATGGGTTGATGCAATGGTTGCACAAATCAAGCGTATGAAGTGGTTCAGGTGGCATGACGCTGGCGACGTACAAAGCGTTGAACACATGAATAAGATCTTAGAAGTTGCAAGGCAAACGCCTGACACGAAACACTGGATGCCCACACAAGAGCGGCCTTACCTGCCAGCACCTGAAGATGTACCGGACAATATGATTATAAGGTTATCCGCTGCTCGTATCGATGGGTCCGCTGGTAACGCCTGGACCCACAGCTCAAGCGTGGTGACTGACGGCTCCGAGACTTGCCCATCAGGTAAACAGGGCAATAAATGTTTAGACTGTAGAGCATGCTGGAACAAAGACATTAAAAATATTAGTTATGGTAAACACTAGAAAAAAATTCCCGCGTGGAATACTGGATCAGGTCATTAGCTTAAGAGCTCACGACGGTGAGTGCAAGCGTGCACCCTGGTCCGGGCCTCAAGCTCCAAGCGTCAAGCTTTCGAACCAACCTGTTCAAGCATCAAGCGACAAGCATCAAGCCCCAAGCAGCAAGCTTCAAGCTCCAAGCCACAAGCAGCAAGCTCCGAGATTCTAGAACCACGGTACATGGATACAGAAAAAGTATTAGGGGGCAAAGGACCAAGGGTCTTTGCTATGATAAAAGTATTGTTAGGATGACGTTTATGGAACGCAATTTGGTGTGGCGAAAATCGAAGTTTGTTACCTTTTGTAACTTTAATTTCTAAAGTACAAAAGTTCCCAGAAGTATTACAGACCAATAGATCAGGAGTACCAAGTAGGCTACTGTTTTCAATTCGAATAAGCGAAAGTTGCTTAAAATTTCTTTTAATTTGTTGATAGAATTTAGCCTCTGGGCCCATATGTTTTTCAAGGTAACCACTGCACTTAAATTTGCAGTTTTGGTGGTATGTTTAGTGTCTGTAAGTTGGTTGTTTTTAATACAAGACGATGAGCATCATGACCCTTGTGGCCTATAATTGGTGTTGCATTTTCCTGTACTTCCATTCTAACTACTTTTTCTAAATGACCGTTAACTTGAACCATAATGACAGCATTAGAAATAGCATTACCTTGTCTGCTACCATCTTTATTGGCTGCTGTGAAACTAGATAAAAATTGTTGTAAGTCTTGTACTCGCATTATTTTTTTATCTGCAACTCTAATAGTTGAACTTCTTCATTAAGTCTATCTATTTCTTTTCTTAAATTTTCATTTTGAGTGTGCACCTCTCTTATCGTGCCAGCCATTTCCATAACGATTGCTTTTGTAGCATCTAATTGATTTTGAGTTTTTATGTGCAAGCCTTCTCGTTCTTTGTATTTATGTAATTCAGTTCTGTATTGTTCTGTTAAAGCAGTAATGACAGAACTTTCTGATTCTTTTTTAAAATCAGGATCAATAGTTATTTTACTTTCATTTTCATGAGTCATATCTTCTCCGTGTTCTTTCAATTTGTTATACGTACGCTTGTCTTTCATAGTATTGACTTTATAGGATAGTTACCTTAAAAAGTCAATATGGGAGTTCCAAAAAGATTAACAGAAATGCAAAAAAGATTTGCTGAATATTTGGTATTTGGTGGACCTGAAGGACCAGTCAACAAATCAGAAGCGGCAAAGCTTGCCGGCTATTCAGAGAAAAGATGTAGACAAGAAGGATCAGAACTCACTAATCCAAGAAACTCACCATTAGTTGTAAAATACTTAGATGAATTAAAAATAGAAAAAATGTTAAAATATGGTGTCACTTACGAAAGCCATATAACAGAATTAGCTAGAATCAAAGATCTTGCCTTAAAAAAGAATTCTTTCTCCGCAGCTGTAAACGCTGAAACAAATCGAGGAAAGGCAGGAGGACTATACATAGACAGAAAAATAATAAAACATGGCAAATTAGAAGATATGACAGAAGAACAACTAGAAATGAAGATGGCACAGATCG
>WLWG01003404.1_pt1 | contig 10810 bp, 7 predicted proteins | sample 6712871 | NCBI WGS metagenome assembly WLWG01 (sample SAMN12718693, study PRJNA515312) | sponge metagenome | isolation source: marine sponge | host: Mycale hentscheli | place: New Zealand: South Island, Marlborough, Capsize Point | collected 2003-05-01 | reverse complement strand
GCGGCTAAGACGCAGATGCTGATTGGCAATATGAATCACTACTTGCAGATGATTCGTGACGTTACGGGCCTCAACGAGGCTCGCGACGGCAGTGCCCCCGACCCCCATAGCTTGGTGGGCTTGCAGAAGCTGGCTGCCGCCAATAGCAATACCGCTACGCGACACATCCTCGACGGGAGCTTGTTTATGTTCCGGTCTTTGGCTGAGGCCCTCACCTACCGCATTAGCGATATCCTTGAGTACGCTGACTTCAAGGACGAGTTCGTAAACCAGATTGGTAAGTACAACGTCAGTATTCTGGGTGAGATTAGCGAGTTGTATATCTACGACTTCGGAGTCTTTATCGAGGTCAGCCCCGATGAGGAGGAGCGTGCTCAGCTTGAGGCCAATATCCAAATGGCTTTGAGCAAGGGTGGTATCGACCTTGAGGACGCCATCGATATCCGGGAGATTAAAAACCTGAAGCTCGCCAACCAACTGCTTAAGATTAAGCGTATCGCAAAGCAAGAGGAGGAGCGTACGTTCCAACTCCAGCAGCAGCAGATGCAGGCGCAGAACAATATGCAGTCCCAGCAGATGGCTGCGCAGACGGCTATGCAGAAGATTCAGGCCGAGGCCCAGAGTAAGATGCAGGTCAAGCAGGCCGAGATTGCTTTCGAGATTGAGAAGATGCAGGCCGAGGCTCAGGCCAAGGCACAGCTCATGGACCTTGAGTTCCGGTACAACCAGCAGCTCCATGGTATGCAGGAGCAGCAGTTGCAGATGCGTGAGGACAAGCGTGAGGACGCTAAATCTAGCCGCATCAGTCAACAAAATACTGAGCAGAGCAAGCTTATTGACCAGCGAAAGAATAACTTGCCGCCGATGAATTTCGAATCGAATGAGGACAGCCTCGATGGCTTCGATTTGGCTGAGTTTAGTCCGCGATAAATAATATAATTTTACACTAATGGAAATCAAAGTCCGTGAGGTTACTGAGGTAGAGTCTAAGTCTACCCAAGAGGTGGAGCAGGAGCTCCTCCAAAAGCATGAGGCAGAGGTGAATGGGGAGGTTCCCGTTCAAGAGGAGGTTACCGCCGAAGAGCCTACTGGCTTATCGGAGGACGACGTGCGTTCTTTTTTGAGCGAGCGTTACGGTCGTGAGATTAACTCTTTAGACGAGCTGGCTGAGGCCCGCGAGCAGGAGTTGCCTGACGATGTAGCCGCGTATTACAAGTACCGTCAGGAGACGGGCCGTGGCTTGGAAGATTTTGTCAAGCTCAACAGAAACCTCGACGAGTCGGACGGGGATAAGTTGTTGCGAGACTATTTACTAGAGACGGAAGATGGCCTCGATTCTGAGGACGTCGATATCCTTCTCGAAGAATACAAGTACGATGAAGACCTCGATGACGAGGGCGACATTAAGAAGGCCAAGTTGGCCAAGAAGAAAGCTATTGCTAAAGCGAAGCGACACTTCGAGGAAGAGAAAGAGAAGTACAAAGCACCTCTTGAGTCAAGGGGTGTCGACTCTCTGGAAGGTTCTGAGGAGTATCAGGAGTACAAGCAATACGTTGAGCAGGCGAAGACGTACCAAGAGGAACAGAAGCGCAGGAAGGAGTGGTTTGACGATAAGACCAACGAGGTGTTCAGTGAACAGTTCAAGGGCTTTGAATTCAACCTCGACGACAAATCCTACGTCTATACTCCCGGTGACCGCACAGAGTTGAAGAAGCTCCAACAGACTCCCGAGGCTTGGTTAAACAAGTTTCTGGACGATAAGGGGCTTGTGAAAGATGCAGCGGGATACCACAAGTCTTTGTCTGTCGCTATGAACCCTGAGAAGTTTGCCCGGTTCTTTTTTGAGCAGGGTAAAGCTGAGGCCGTGGACGACGTTATGCGCAAGACAAAAAACATCAATATGTCAGAGCGCACGACACCGCAGACCACGTCGAAGGGGGGATTAAAAATCCGTGCCGTCAATCAAGATTCAGGCCGAGGCTTGAAGATTAAGACGCGGCGCACCACCTAAAACAAAAACAAGAAAACATGGCAGGTTCCATTCAAACACCCCCGGGCTTTGACCTTCAGCCCAGTGCTGAGCGCGTTGCGCTCTCTACGAATTACATCACCAACTTCGACTTCCTCAATCAGTATCTCCCTGATACTTATGAGAAGGAGTTCGAGCGTTACGGCAACCGGACTATCTCCGGCTTCCTCCGCATGGTTGGTGCCGAGATGCCCACCAACTCAGACATGATTAAGTGGGCTGAGCAAGGCCGTCTCCACACTAAGTACATCGACTGTACTTCTGCTGCTGCTGCTGCTGCTGACAATGCTGTGTGGACGGTAAACGACGACCTTAACCCCGGAACGGGAAGCCCTGCTATCCGCGTTGGTCAGACGGTGTTTATTAGCGACAACACTTCTCCCGCAACGGGTCGCACCAACAAAGCTGTTGTTACCGCTGTTGACGTTGCTGGTGACGCCCTTGACTTTAGTGTTGCCTACTATGAGGGCGGAGGTCAGGCTGTAGCTGCTGGTGTGGCTTGCACCGTAATGATTTACGGCTCTGAGTTCAAGAAGGGAACGGAAGGTATGTCTGGAAGCCTTGAGGCCGACGACCTCATCTTCGATAACAAGCCCATCATCTTGAAGGACCGTTACGAAGTGTCTGGTTCTGACATGGCTCAGATTGGATGGATTGAGGTGACCACAGAGAACGGTGCTACCGGATACTTGTGGTACATGAAGTCCGAGCACGAGACACGTCTCCGCTTCGACGATTACCTCGAGACAGCTATGATTGAGGCCGTTCCTGCGGCAGTAGGTTCTGGTGCTGCTACTGAACTCGGTGTTCCAAACGCTACTGCTGGCTCCCTCCAAGGCGCTGGTTCTGAGGGTATCTTCTACGCTGTAGAGACTCGCGGAAACCTCTGGTCTGGTGGTATCCCATCTACCTTGGCTGACTTCGATTCTATCATCGGACGTTTGGACAAGCAGGGTTCCATTGAGGAGAACGTTCTCTTCGTGAATCGTGAGATGAGCTTCGATATCGACGACATGTTGGCTGCACAAAACAGCTACGGTGCCGGCGGTACTAGCTACGGTCTCTTCGACAACGACGAGCAGATGGCTCTCAACCTTGGCTTCACGGGCTTCCGCCGTGGTTACGACTTCTACAAGTCTGACTGGAAGTACTTGAACGACCCAACCATGCGTGGCAACCTCACCAACGGTGTTGTCAACGGGCTGTTGGTTCCTGCCGGAAGCACTACGGTCTATGACCAAGTGATGGGTAAGAACGCCAAGCGTCCCTTCCTCCACGTCCGCTACCGCGCCTCTGAAACTGAGGACCGCCGGTATAAGACTTGGATTACGGGTTCTGCCGGAGGTGCTGCTACCAGCTCTCTCGATGCGATGGAAGTCCACTTCCTTTCTGAGCGTGCTGTGTGCGTGATGGGAGCGAACAACTTCTTCCTCTTCAACGACTGATTGTGAACCGGATATTGGGGGGCGCATTGGGCGCCCCCTTCTATCCACCCCTAATTAAAATAGACATGACTACAGATAAAAGCTACCGCCTCCTCCGAGGCCGTGCCCCCCTTTCTTTTATGATTCCCGGTCGTAGCACCAACCGCAAGCCTCTCCTGTATTGGGACGAGGAGAAGGGTGAAAACCGTGTGCTACGCTACGCCCGCAACCAAAGGACTCCCTTTGAAGACGAGCAAGATGGCAACGCCATTGTCGAGCCCATCATCTTTGAGGACGGTATGCTCCACGTTCCTAAGACGAACCCCGTCTTGCAGCAGTTCTTGGACCACCACCCTATGAACGGTGCTCAGTTTGAGGAGCTGAACCTCGAGCGCGATGCTGAGGCTGAGGTAGAGCAGTTGAATATGGAAGTCGACGCGCTCATCGAGTGCAAGGCTTTGACCATCGACCAGCTTGAGACTATGGCCCGCCTTATGTTGGGCATCAACCCATCCAAATACACCACGGCAGAGCTACGCCGCGATATGCTTATCGCTGTTCGCCGTGAGCCTGAGCACTTCCTCACTCTGGCTAACGACCCTGACCTGAAGTTGCAGGGTAAGATTCTCCAGTTCTTCTCTGAGAACCTCCTCTCATACCGTCGCAATAAGACGGAGATTTGGTTCAACGGCCCTGAGAACAAGAAGAAGCTACTTACGGTACCTCACGGTCAGGACCCTGTGGTCTTAGCTACTAGCTACCTCCTTAGCGACGAGGGCCTTGAGCACCTCCGCGTCCTCGATACGTTGGTTTCTTAGAGACTATCTTGCGCATGGATTTAATTTTTTTCCCATGCAAAAGTTTCTCAACATTAAAGGCACCGCCGCAGCGGGCTTCGAAGGCAACCAGCTCGTTTCTCTTAGCGGACTGAAGACCGTCCGTGCTGCTACGGCTACCGCCACTGATACCCTCCTTCAATACGAGGATGGTACAACCACCACCATCGTCACGGCTGCTCAGACTGCCTTCAACGTACAGGTCCAGTTACAGGAGGCTGTTGAGGCTGCTCTTCAAACGTCATGGACGAACCCCGTGTATGACGTCACCTTGGTTCTGACGCCAACGACTATCATCAACGCATAAGCGTATCACTTACTATCAGAGAAAGCCACCTTCGGGTGGCTTTTTTTTTGGACCTTAGGGCATGAAGCGTTGGCTCCTACTACTCTACTTCCCGTTTTCTTCTTACGCCCAGTGCGACCTTGAGCTCCTTGGCTTCAACGCCGTAGAGGGGCTGGTCACTGTGGCGTTCCACAACACCAATGGTTGCGGCGGCACGGGTGGTCCCGATGGGGTGTCTGAGATTCAGTTTGGTTTTCAAGCTGTCGATGAGGATTGTAACGCGATGAATATCGGGTGGGACTTCCCGTCGGGATTTTCTATCTCGGGCACCAACAACCATCCGGGGTGGATATTCTCCTCTACCACTACTGAGCTGGCAGGAAACTGGACGAACCTATATGACGACTCTCTAGACCCCCCGTACTATACGGGCGATACGGTCTCGTTCCCTGTATTCAATTCATATCAGAACGATTGTATCGACGGTACGTTCTCTGGTTCTATGAGCTGTGAGCTGTCTAACGTCATCGACTACTGGGCTAGTGAGGGATACAGCATTCAGATTGTGATATGGCAGATTAGCTATGGCCCGACCATGTATTCTGACGAAGGCGGGTGGGCTGAGGTAGGTCCTCTTGGCGGTGGCATCACCCCGGAGTGCTGCGGAGTTTATGAGGACAACGAGTTTCTAGACAACTGGCTGGTGGTGGGCCCCTGCGGTGAGCCGTTGCCTGAGGTCATCATAGATACGGTATATATCGAGCTCCCGCCAGATACCGTGTTCTTGGTGCAGTATGACACCACGTATATCGAACTGCCTCCCGACACAATCCTCTTGGTAGAGTACGATACCACATACATCGAACTACCTCCCGACACAATCCTCTTGGTACAGTATGACACCACATACATCGAGCTCCCGCCAGACACAATCCTCTTGGTACAGTACGATACCACGTTTGTGGAGCTCCCTCCCGACACCACGTACATCGAACTACCTCCTGTGGTCTTGTGGGACACCATAATCGTCGAGGTAGACTGTCAGACGGGGCTGGAGTGCCTAGAAGTTATTGAGTGCCCCATATACGCTCCTAACGCCTTTACGCCAGACAACGACGGCGTCAATGACACTTGGTTTGTTGAGGCCCCCAACGACTGCTGGGATAGCGTAGACATCAGGGTGTACTCCCGTTGGGGTGATTTGGTATGGGTATCGAAAGACTTCAGTGAGAGGTGGGACGGCGGTTACGACAGGGCTTATGTTCGTGACGACGTGTATGTATATCACTTTGTGGCTAGGAATATCCATAGCAATCAGTGGGTAGAGCGGTCTGGTCACGTGGTAGTATTGAGATGATTATCTTTAGGGAATGATTGATTCAGTCCGTCAAACCGTCTTGTCGATTCTTAACAAGAACAACTACGGCTACGTATCTCCCTCCGACTTCAACTTGTTTGCCAAGCAGGCGCAGCTAGAGATTTTCGAGAACTACTTCACTGGCCTCAACCAAGCCATCAATGCGGAGAACGCCCGTATGTCTGGTACGGACTACGCCAATATGACTAGGGGCATCAACGAAGACATCGATGTCTTCTCGGTATCTAAGCCTTTGGACTTTGCCTCTGGCAACCTGTTCTTTACCCCGAGTATCGCTACCACCAGTGACGACTACTACCTCCTGAACAAGGTATTGGTCAATGGCGCGGAGGCGGAGCCCGTTACGCATAGCCGCATCACTATGCTGGCCAACTCAAACTTGACGGCACCCTCGGCTCAGTACCCTGCGTATACCATCGACAACCCTACTGCTGGTCAGGTCATCACGCTATACCCTACGGCAACGACGTATGCACAGGGCGATGTGGTGGCTCAGTATGTGCGGTATCCCTTCGACCCGAAGTGGACGTATGTTCTGTTGGGTAACGGAGAGCCTGTATTCAATCAGTCGTCTACCGACTACCAAGACTTTGAGCTTCCCATCGATGACGAGACCCGTTTGGTTTATCGCATCTTGCAGATGGCGGGCATGAGCATCCGCGAGGGCGACGTCTATCAGTACGCCAACGCAGAAGAGAAAGAGCAGTAATGGCATACATCACAGACTACCAGTATTACGAGAACGACGGCAACGCACCCGAGGATGCCAACTGGGGTAGCTACCAGTACGTTTCTCTAGAGGATATCGTCAACAACTTCCTGTTGATGTACAACGGCAACCACTCCCTTGTCAATAACGAGGAGCGGTATAAGGTCTTGTTCCACGCCAAGCGAGCTATCCAAGAGCTCAACTACGACTCCCTGAAGGAGATTAAGATTCTCGAGCTCAGCGTCTGCGACCGCTTGCGCTTCGTCCTCCCTCCCGACTACGTCAACTGGGTTCGCATCAGCCTGTATAAGGACGGCGTCTTGCGCCCCTTGACGGAGAATATCCAAACCAACTGGAGCTCTGCGTATTTGCAGGACAACAACTGCCGCATCTTATTCGATGAGACGGGAGCTACGCTACGCCCTCAGGATTCTACCATCGACTTCGACCGCATCGCGGGCACCAAGCCTAGCATCTACCTCAACGGCAACAGCCAGTTTGACGGTCAGCTTGGCTACTGCTGCGACGGCATGTGGTATTTCGATTACAACATCGGGGCCCGCTACGGACTGAATACCGAGACGGCCAATGCCAACCCTACGTTCAGCATCAATAAAAAGGGTGGCGTCATCAACTTCAGCAGCAATATGGCTGACGAGCTATGCATCCTTGAGTATGTCAGCGACGGCATGGAGGGTGGCAACAACGCTGAGATTAGCGTGAACAAGATGTTTGAGGAGTACGTCTACGCGTATATCCAATACGCTATCCTCGACGCCAAGCTGGGTGTACAAGAGTACATCGTGGGTCGGGCGAGGAAAAAGAAGAACGCGCTCCTGCGCAACGCTAAGCTCCGCGTCAGCAATATCCATCCGGGTCGCTTGCTTATGAATATGCGTGGCCGCGACAAGTGGATTAAGTAATGGCAAATCTGGTAAGGAACTTCATCAAGGGCCGTATGAACAAGAGCGTCGACGAGCGCCTTGTCCCCCAAGGAGAGTATATCGATGCTCAGAATATCCGCATGGGTTCCACCGAGGACTCCGAGATTGGTGCGGTAGAAAATACCAAGGGCAATACCCAGCTCACTACGCTGGTATACCCACCTACGGGCACGGCCTTGAGCGCCAACGCCACATGCCTAGGGGCGTATAGCGACGGAGCCAACGAGACCATGTACTGGTTCGTCCACGACCCATCCTTTACTGAAGGGGCCACGGGGAAGCTCGACCTCATCGTCTCATACAATATGCGCAGCGACCTGCTGACGTACCATGTGGTGAGTATCGAGGACGCCGCAGACCCTACAAGCAGTGATACGACCCTCAACTTCGACCCGCAGTATCTGATTACTGGCATCGACTTGGTCGACGACCTGCTGTTCTTTACCGACGACTTCAACCCACCTCGTCGCATCAATGTTACTGTTTCGTATCCGCTGCCTTCTGCGTTGAATGTGGACAGCGGCGTACTTGGTGACGACATCCTAGTTATCAAGCGACCTCCACTAGAGCCGCCTACGGTTGCTGCCGTAGATGTAGTTTCCCGGGAGGACTATATGGAGGAAAGGGTCTTGTGCTTTGGCTACCGTTGGGAGTATGCCAATAACGAGTACTCGGCTACGTCTTTGTTTAGCGAGCCTATTTTTGAGAGCAAGCCCTTTGCCTTTACCACGGAGTCGTACCTCAACGAGGGTATGGTCAACTCCGTTCAGGTGTGCGACGTTACGGTACGTACAGGTAGCTCTTTGGTCAAGGGAATCGACATCCTCTTTAAGGAGATGGATGACAATATCATCCGCGTCATTGAGAAGGTGGACAAAGCTGATGCGGCTTTGACTGACCAATCCGACTACACCATCCAGTTTAGCAAGCAGAAAATCTTCACCATCCTCCCTGAGAGTGAGATACTGCGGCTGTACGACAACGTCCCTAGGCTGGCTAAAGCCCAGACCCTGATGGGCAATAGGATTGTCTATGGCAACTACCTCGAGGGGTATGATATGCTAAACTCTAACGGCCAGACCAATAAGCTTGGATACAATGTGTCATTGGTTCAGACACCTTTGGATGCCGAGGCCGACGATGTACAACCTACGTTCTCAGCCCATAGTCTCCACAGCAACCGCGTGTATGAGATTGGTATCGTCTATATGGACGAGTTCGGTAGGTCTAGCACTGCCCTTGTGGCACCGAATAACAAGGTGGAGCTTGAGTGCGGCGATTCCATTTTTCAGAATCAGATTCGGGTAACGATTCCGTCTATCATGTCCGCCCCTGCTTGGGCCCGCAGATACAAGTTTGTCATCAAGCCCGACAGCGAGACGTACGAGACCATCTACACGAACCAGAACTTCGTGTATCCAGACGATAGTGATAACGTCTACTTCCTACTCGAAGGGGAGAACGCTGCCAAGGTCGAGAAGGGGGACAGGTATATCGTAAAGAGAGACACTGCTGGTGCGGTCACGTCATGCACTTACGCTGAGGTGCTTGAGAAAAAAGCGTACGGCGTGGGTGAGCTAGACGACACGGTTACTCCGCTTGTACCAGCTATTGCGGGTACGTACATGAAGATGAACCCGGACTTTGCGTACGGACCATCGGAGAACTCCAGTGGGGATATTATTAAAAACACCGCCCCCGGAGAGCAGTCGGCAGGTACCAACGGGGGCTCGGACCAACAAACAGAGAACGGTCAGTTTAATTCCGGCAACTATCCGGTACTCAACTACATTTTTAACGACAAGACCTCTTCATCCCTCAACGAAGTTCCCGCAGGCAGCCGCATCCGCCTTACGTTCAGCCTTACCCGTCAGGGCCGAGGCGACGGAACGGGTGCGTGCGACAAGCGCACCCTTGACTTCGACCATACGTGGGAGGTGGAGCAGGACTACACCGATATCATAGATTGGTTCTATGGCGACCCCGATGTGCAAGCCACCATCGAGGCGGCGGAAGGTTTTACGGGAGACCCCAACGGAAATCCGCCGGAGATGACGGTTCAGCCATTGTCTACTACCGGCTCTCCGGGTTTTGGGATTACCCCTGCTGAAGGTCAGATGGCATGGTACGACCCGGGCGGTGCCGGTGGCCCGTGGCTTATCATCTATGGTTCTGAGAAGTGCACTGGTGCCCTTAGCGGTAGTAGCCCCAACCGTAGGTCTAGGGTTAAGGCAAGCCTTGCTATTACACGGGCTACTGACGTTGTGGTTTTTGAGACGGAGCCTTCTCCCGCTTTGCCCGACCTGTGGTATGAGTCGAGCCAGTCGTTTCTTATTGACCAGCAGAATGGTCGGTACTACGGCAATGTACAAGACCAGACGAGTACTCAACCGGCCATCATCGACACGGCGTTCTTCAACTGCATCAGCTTTGGTAATGGTGTCGAGAGCTACAAGATTCGTGACTCCGTAAAAGGAAAGCCTATCACTTTGGGCAATCGAGTGACCACCACCAGTGACGAAAGGTTCTCTGCGGTGCGTCGCTTCGCCGACCTGACATACAGTGGTGTCATCAACGATGAGACCAACATCAACAAGCTCAATGAGTTCAACCTTGGGCTGCTCAACTTCAAGCCGCTAGAGGACAGCTATGGCCCTGTAGAGAAGCTCTTCGGCAGGCGTACCGATATCCTCACGTTGCAAGAGGACAAGATTAGCTACGTCTTGGCGGAGAAGAACTTGCTTACCGACTCTACTGGCGAGAGCGTGGTTACGTCTGTGCCTGAGGTATTGGGCACGCAGGTGGCCCGAGTGGAAGACTTCGGTATCAGCAACAACCCCGAGAGCTTTGCGGAGTGGGGGCCCCATAAGTTCTTTACCGACGCCAAGCGTGGCTCTGTCATCCACCTCTATGGCGATGGGCAGAAGGAGCAGCTCGAGGTCATCAGTGAGAACGGTATGCGGAGCTGGTTCCGCGATGAGTTTATCGACAACTTCAATACGCAGAAGCTCGGCGGCTACGACCCGTATATGAACGAGTATGTGTTGGCTAGTAACGACGTGTTCTTGCCCGGTCAGGAGGATTGTATCGAGTGTAATATCATTCAGACGTTTACGCTGACCCTAGCACAACAGAGTTTCTGTGTCAACCTTGGTAACGTGGTGGGGCCTGTGGTTATCAACTACGCTGTTATCGACCCCGTTC
>WLWG01003403.1_pt1 | contig 10814 bp, 7 predicted proteins | sample 6712871 | NCBI WGS metagenome assembly WLWG01 (sample SAMN12718693, study PRJNA515312) | sponge metagenome | isolation source: marine sponge | host: Mycale hentscheli | place: New Zealand: South Island, Marlborough, Capsize Point | collected 2003-05-01 | reverse complement strand
GTTCGCAGACTTGACAGAAGCGCAAGTCGTAGGCTGGGCTAAGTCAACCATTGACGCTAACGCCGCTGAAGGCGAAGGTGTTACCTGTGCGGAATGGGAAGCGGGACATGATCGCAATATTGCGAAGCAAATCAACCCGCCAACAGCCGTAGAAACCGCGCCGTGGGCTGCGGAATAACTTAACCTTAGAAAAGGAGATCAAAATGGCTGAGAAAAAAACAACGCCTATCGTGATCGACGATAAAGAATACACTTTTGAAGACATGACACCTGAACAGCAGGAAATGGTAAACCACGTTGCAGACTTGGATCGCAAGTTGACTTCAGCACGGTTTAACACAACCCAACTAGAAGGTGGTCGTAAGTTTTTCATTGATATGCTCAAAGCAGCATTAGAAGACACACCTGAAGATGCTCAAGAAGCCGCTGAATAGATAAGGTTATGAAATGGCGTTTACCAAGTTACAGTTCCGTCCCGGCGTAAATAGGGAAACCACCTCCTACACCAATGAAGGGGGTTGGTTTGACTGTGACATGGTGCGCTTTCGTTTCGGCACTCCTGAAAAAATGGGCGGATGGGAAAAGTATTCCGGCAAGAGCTTTTTAGGCACATGTCGGGCACTTAAACCCTTCGTTGCATTAGACGGCACAAGCTATTTAGGCGTCGGAACCCACCTTAAATATTACATAAACGAGGGCGGGGGATATAATGATATCACCCCTATTCGTACAACAACTGCCGCGGGGGACGTAACATTCTCCGCGACAAACGGCTCTTCTGTTCTCACTGTGACAGATGCAGGTCATGGGTGTGTAGACAATGATTTTGTTACGTTTTCGGGGGCCGTCTCTTTAGGCGGAAACGTAACTGCGGCGGTTTTAAACCAAGAATACCAAGTATTTAACGTGGTAAACGATAATACTTACGAAATCAAAGCCCGCGAAGTGGCAACAGTCAGCGAAATTACTATTGATGGGAAGTATTCCCCCACACTGGTGGTAGCTGACGGATCGGACACCGGAAACGGCGGCTCTAGTGTCGTGGGCACCTATCAAATCACCGTTGGTTTGGACACCACTGTGGCCGGAACAGGTTGGGGCGCGGGTACATGGTCCCGTGGAGCTTGGGGATCGGGCGCTACTTTGACTGCGGTCGGGGACACGCTTCGCATTTGGAGCCACGACAACTTTGGCGAAGACTTAATTATTAATGTTCGCAACGGCGGCATATATTATTGGGATAAGTCCACCAGTTCGGCACCTTTTACTCCCGCAGTAGAACTTTCCAGCCTTGCAGGGGCGGACGCAGCTACGCCTACTATTGCAAAACAAGTCATGATTTCGGACCGAGATAGGCATGTTATTGTGTTTGGGTGTGATTCCCAGACAAATATCGGGGTTCAAGACCCTCTTTTAATACGGTTTTCAGACCAAGAAAACCCTCTTACATGGTCCGCTCAAGCAACCAACACGGCGGGTGATCTAAGGATTGGTACGGGCTCTGAGATAATCACGGCCCTCGAAACACGTCAACAAATCTTGGTATTTACCGATAAATCGCTTCACGCGATGCAGTATTTAGGGCCTCCGTTTACTTTCGGCATCAACCTTATTTCTGAAAATATTACAATTGCCAGTCCCTTGTCTGCCGTTGCGGTGGACGATATGGTGTTTTGGATGGGTGAAGAAGAGTTTTACATGTACGGCGGGGGTGTTCAAAAGCTTCCATGCTCTGTGCGGGCGTATGTTTTTGAAGACTTCAACACGCAGCAACAAGAAAAAGTTACGGCTTCCATTAACTCCTCTTATTCCGAAATATGGTGGTTTTATCCGTCAGCTAACTCTGACACCGTGGATCGGTATGTTGTTTACAACTACCAAGAACAAGTCTGGTATTATGGTCAGCTATCTCGGACAGCGTGGATTGACCGCGGCATTGCGCAGTATCCTATTGCGGCGTCTACTGACGGTTACCTGTATTTCCATGAATTTGGGGTTGACGACGGCAGTGTAAACCCACCGGCTGCAATTAACGCGTATATAGAAAGCAGCCAAATGGCGATGGGTTCGGGGGACAACTTTGTTTTACTGAGCAAAATGATACCGGACGTTACCTTCTCCACGTCCACGTCGCCGTCTCCAATTGTTGATTTTACCTTTGAAACAAGAAACTTTCCGGGCGCAAATTACAGCACGGTGACCACAAGCAACGTGGCTCGCACGTCCACCGTACCCATTGAACAATTTACCAACCAAGTCAATCTAAGGCTAAGAGGGCGGTCTTTTGCATTTAAGATAGCCTCCGGCGACACGGGTGTGGGCTGGCGTCTAGGTACGCCCCGGATTGACATAAGACCGGATGGACGCCGATGAGTAGAGGCCTTGTACTTCCCTTTTTTCCGGTAGCACCGACAGGCTACGATCCGGCTTACCAGATGGAAGTGGTGCGGGCTTTTTCTGTGTTCTTGGCTCAAATAAATAACCCGGGCCCTTGGCAGGCCTCGGCCTTAACTCTGCCTAATTTGCAGACAGACAACTATAACCTACCTCTCGGGGGCGTATTTCAGTATGGCGACGAGCTTCGTATTACTGTTGAAAATAAGCCTTATCTGCGAGGTTCTACAGCAACGGGGGCCGTGGGTAGTGTCGCGGTGACAATAACATGACGGATGAAACAGTAATTACAATGGCCGACGGCTCAAGGTGGCGACCTGCCACTAGCCGAGAGGTGGTAAGATGTGTTACATGTAGTAATGAGGTGGATACCCCTGAAGAGATTGCTTCTTATCCAGACGGGAATTGCCCTAATTGCGGTTCTTCATGGACTGGAGAAGAAAATAGAAGTACAATGATTCAGGTAACTATGCCTGACAGTATCACAGGTGGAGCGGGATAATGGCAGCAGAAGCGCAAAAAATTGATGAATTAGCAGTTCCTGACGGTGGTATTGGCGACCTTATCATGGAAGATGACGAGATCGAAGCGGTATACGGAGAAGACGAGGACGGCACCGAAGAATTTGGCGATGAGGGAATTGCTCAATTTCCAGCACTAACTAAGAAGATGGCGGCCATGGGCCGTGAGGGCGACGACAACCTTGCTCACGTTGAAACGGGTGAGCTTATTATTCCAGCCGCGTTTTTTCAGGGCGACGAAGACTTTAAAGAATCGGTATTCGCAAAATTCCGCGAGATGGGGATTAAAAACCCGGAGCGATACGTTGTTGGTTCTGGCGAAAACAGCATTAACCCCGACACTGGCGCATACGAGTTCTTTTTTAAGTTCATCAAAAAAGTTGTAAAAGGCGTTGTTAATACCGTTAAGAAAGTCGTTAAGACTGTTGTTAAAGTAGTTAAGAAGGTTGCTCCGATTATTCTGCCTATCGCTTTGGCGATGACGCCTCTCGGACCTATTTACGGTGCGGCTCTAGGGTCTGGTATTGGAACACTTATACAGGGCGGATCAATAAAAGACGCGCTTAAATCGGCCTTAATTGCGGGTGTTACCGGCGGTGCCATGAAGGGCATTAGCAATGTAGCAACGGGTAGCGGAACATTTATGAGTGGTTTCTCCGATTCTTTGGCTAATCCAATGGCTCGTTTTGGACAGACCGTATCTGGCGCACAAACTACTTTTGGCAACGTATTTGGCGGAGCGGAAGCTCAAGCGGCAAATGCGGGCAAACAAACGCTGTTTTCTCAGTTCGATCCAACGGCGGTTGAGGGGTATCAACCTCCCGCAGAGGTTATTCCGGAAGTAATTCCTGAAGCAGGGACAAATGTTGATGCCAAGGTTAACACGGGATCGGCAGACGGCACGGCTCTGACACCGGAGCAAATTCAACAACAGGCGGCTGAACTCAAAATTAACACTTACGAAACCCCGGGTTTCACAAAAAGTATTGGTCAAGCGTTTACTCCGGGCGACGGGGTAAGTTTTGGCGAAGGCATGAAAAACGCCTTCATGCCAAATGCGGGCGCTCCAACCTCAACCGATTTCTTAACGGGTATGGGCAAAAATTTAAGCACCGCAACATCCGCTGATCTTGCACTGGCGGCCGAAAAAGCGGGTCAAGCAAGTGCCGGCCTAATGCGTACATACGGACCAGCGGCGCTACTCGGAACAGCCGGTGTAGCAGCGGCAGGCGGGTTTACCGCACCTCCGATGGAGGAAGCCGGTGTTATTGAACGTGACGAAGACGGAAACGCTGTTACGGGGTCTGATTTAGTGGACGCTGACCCCTCTGCGTATATGATTGCAGACCTTGGAAACCGCGTTTTAGACTCAGAAACTGGGGAATATATTAGTAGGGCAGAAGCTAACCGCCGAGCAAGAGAAGCGGCGTCGGGCGGGTTGGCCAGTATAAGTACCTATCAACCCCCTGAATTGGCTACAACTCCTGCGGCTCCTGCACAACAGACCGCGACCCTCGACCCAAATGCTTACTTCTTGCAGGGAAGCACCCCGGGCGGACCGTTTGCCCGACCTTTCGTAGGTCAAACACTGGCGGATGGCGGCCAAGTATTCCCTCGCAGAAATGGCGGAATTATGCCAGACGAAGGCATTCCTAATCAGGACAGCGTTCGTGCGATGCTAATGCCCGGAGAGTTTGTCATGACCACGGATGCCGTAAAAGGCCTTGGTAATGGCAACATGAACGAGGGTATAAAGAACATGTACTCGGTTATGCGTAACCTTGAGAATCGAGGAAGGGCGACAGCGTAATGGTCACAACAACAGAACAAATAGTCCGCGAAGCCCCGGATATTGAAGCCTACAAAGTAGGCCTACTGCGCTCCGCAAAAGCTTTAGCCGATGAAGGCGTAACAATACCTCCGCAAATGGTTGCGGAGATGAGCGACCTACAAATTCAAGCTGGGGAACTTGCGGAAGCGGGGATCGGTGGATATCAGCCTTATTTGGACGAGGCCGGTTACACGCTAGGTGATGCTCAAACCGCTATTGGTGGTGTTATGGCTGGGGCGCAGCCCTACCAAACAGAAGCTGCCGATTATATGCGGGCGGGTGCAGATGCCGTACCGGGACAGGTGACCGCGGCACAAACAGGTATTGCTAACGCTATTGGAGCGGGTCAAGTCGCTACCGACACCGCAGCTTTAGGGCTTGGAGCGGCTGCCGATAACGCAAGATTAGCGGCAGGTCAATCCGCTGCGGATCAATTAGCAGCATATGACGCCATTCCGGGGCAAGTTAGCGCCGCACAAACAGGCATGGCGGGGGCTGCAAGCGCGGCCGGTCAGGTTGCAGAGGCGGCAAGAGCCGGTGGCGCGGGCGTTGGGACCACGTTAGCAAATCAATTAGGTCAATCTGTGGACCAAGGCCGCGCACAAGCGCAGGCAGCACAGTTAGGACTGCAAGGCGCGGGCGAAGGAGCCCGAGATATTGCCGCAGGCGGAGCGAAAGCTTTAGGTGCAGCCGCGGGAATGGGCGCACAAGCCGCCGCAGATGCTGGGCTAGGCGCACGTTTAGGTGCCGCAGGTACAGCTTTAGGTTTAGGTGAGGCGTCTGACGCAGCGCGGATCGCGGCACAACAGTCTGGTGCTGGTGGTATTGGCGCATATGAATCCGCTTTAGACCAAAGTAATCAAGCGGTTCAAGGCGCTCGTGGAATTACAAGCGATGCCGCTTCCGCTTTACAACAAGCAGGCGCATTAGGAACAGAATCCGCGCAACAAGGCATTGCAGCCTTGAGTGGAACAACAGAGGCTTTTGACCCGACTTCTACTGGCGCATTTATGAACCAGTTTGAGGATGCGGCTGTTCAACAGGCTCTATCTGACATACAGCGTCAAGGTGATATCGCGGCTCAAGGCCAACGGGCACAAGCGGTTGGCGCAGGGGCCTTTGGCGGATCACGCCAAGGTGTTCAAGAAGCCGAAATGGCAAGAAACGTGTTGGAACAGCAAGGCCGGACTGCCGCAGGAATGCGTCAAGCGGGCTTTGAAAGCGCAGCGCAAAGAGCGCAGGCGGCATACGAAGCCCAACAGGGCCGAGGTCAACAAGCAGCGCAGCTTACGGGATCACTTGGCGCACAAGGCGCACAAGCTGGAACGCAGGCGGCACAAGCGGCAGGCGCTCTGGGGTTATCCGCAGAACAACTTGCGGCGCAACAAGCGGGTCAGTTGGGTCAACTTGGTCTGTCAGCACAAACAGCGGCAGGTCAGCAAGGCATGGCTGCCGAGCAACTTGCTTCTCAAAACTTAGGAACAGCGGGACAGCTTGGACAATCGGCGGAACAATTAGCCGGACAACTTGGTCTGTCAGCGGCACAGTTACAGGGTCAGACCGCAGGTCAGGCCGCGCAACTTGGTATGTCGGCGGAACAATTAGCCGCTCAAACTGCGCAACAAGCTGGATCACTGGGGCTTTCTGCGGAGCAAATGGCTTCGGCAAACGCACAAGCTTTGGCTCAAACAGGTATGAGCATAGAACAACTTTCCTCGCAAACAGGCATGAACGCCGCGCAATTAGCGGGGCAGATGGCTGGTCAACAGGGTCAATTAGGCTTGCAGGGCGCACAGGCGCAATCTGGTATTGCCGCGCAGGCGGGTCAAACCGCGCTTGCCGGGGAACAGTTTGCAGGTCAGATGGCCGCGCAACAAGGTCAGCTTGGCCAAGCGCAGGCCAACATGGGAATGCAGGGCGCACAAGCGGCAGGCGGTTTGGGTCTACAAGGCTCCGAGTTGCAAGGCCGGATGGGCGAGGGCATTGGTGGCCTCGGCGCACAATACGGACAATTGGGCTTGGCACAGGGTGATGCACTTGGTAATCTTGGATTACGTCAAGCATCTCTCGGTGAACTGGGTCAAAACATGGGTCAAAAAGAAACTGGTTTCTTGTTCGACGTTGGAAAACAGTTCCAAGCGCAAGAACAAGCGTCTCTGGAAGCAGATCGTCAAACAGAGCTTCAACAGGCTTATGAACCATATCAACGGGTGTCTTTCTTGTCAGATATTTATAAAGGCGCTCCGTCGTCTCAACAAAGTATCTCGGCAACTACGGCACCTTCAGTATCGCCCGCTCAAAGTATTCTGGGGCTCGGCGTAGCAGGTCTGTCGGCAGCGGCAGGCGCTAGAAATGCGGGGTTATTTTAAATGATGGATAGAGGCGTAATGAGCCGACAAATGTTTGCTAACGGTGGACAGGTGCGGCGGATGCAGGCGGGCGGATCACCGATGATGCCCGCGCCAGAAGAAGGCAGCATGGCACAAGCTACGGAATTGGCGGGGCAAGCAGGACTTGATCCAGCCGTTTTGGAGCAAATGTTAGGTCAAGCCGCCGGTCAGTTTGAAGGCATAGACGAGGCGGCGGAAAACGAGGATTACGAGGGTGTAATTAACTCAATCCGCGGCGATCAAATGCCTCTGCAAGAGCGCCGGATGGAGTTAGCGGAGATGGTTGGCGAAGAAGACGCTCAACGCACACCAGACTCAGTTCTAACCTTGGTTCAACCCATCATGCAGATGGCAGCGGTTGACGAAGGCATAGGGAGCTTGGCTCCCGGAGCAATGGATACTCCAGTACAAGGGGATATGGCCGGGGGAATCATGTCCACGGTAAATATGGGTGCCGAGGAGGCTCCCGTTCCAGTAAATTTTAATCAAGGCGGCGCGGTCCAGTATATGGCTCCGGGTGGTGTCGCCACGAATAACCCCTTGGGCGGCGAATTAGGCAACTTTTACCGGGACCGACAGGCCTTGTACCAGTCGATTGGAGGCACTGACGCAGAGCGACAGGCGGAGTATGACGAGCAAAAGAATTTAGCTAAATCTCAAATGTTGTTTGATATTGCGCAAGGCGCATTAGCTTTTGCTACTCCGGGCGACAGACAAATGAGCCCCGCAGAGCGGTTGGCCGAGGTTGCACAGCCTGTTCTTGGCAATATCAGCGCCAGAACTGGTGAACTAGGTAAGTTTAAACAAGGACAAAAATCGGAAGAACGTGCGTTGAACCTACAAGCATTAGGTTCCGCCGAAAGAGCTTTTGACGCCAAAACAGGCCGAGACGCGGATGCGGCGGCTGCCGCAGCGGAACGGGACTGGAAATCTTCGGAAAGTGCGTTGCAACGGGCTTTTGAGTTTCAAAAAATAGATAAGCAGTTTGCGTTTACAAAGGGTGAAAACGAGACAGATCGTTCGTTCCAAGAGCGTATGACGGATCGTAAGCTTGCAATGCAGCAAACACTGCTTGAATTACAAGGCAGCCAAGATGAGCGGGCTATTAACTTACGCGGGCAATTGGCCAGTGAATTAGCTCAACTAAACAACGCGTTTAAACAATCGCTTCAACAGTCACAGTTTGATTTTACAAATAAAGAACGTTTGGGTACACAAGAATACCAGACCACTGTTCTGGATCAACGTTTTGCAAACGACAAGGCTATACTGGCTCTTCAAAACGACAACACCACGGCAGGGATTGAGCTTCGCGCCAAACTCCAAACAGAAAATGACACGCTCAAAAACGAGTGGCTTATTGCGGCTAAGAAGCTTGACTTTGAGAACACTCTTACACGTGACAAGGTTCTTAACGCCAACGATATTGGCAAGATGGAGCTTGGTCAGGAGTTCAATGTTGCCCTTACCAACCTGCGTGGCAGCCTAGAAGAACAATCTCGTTTGTCCACACAAGCCTTCCAAGCAGCGCAAGCGGTTCTTAACCGTCAGGCTGACAAAGATAAACAACTGAGTGACCAAGAGTTCCGCGAACAAATGGCGGAAGAGTTGCGTAACTTCACTAAGGACGAAGCTGAGATTGATCGTCAAGTTGCCGCTACGCAACGGTCTATTGAGAACGCCTTTACGGCTTCTGCCGATGCAAGGGCTGAAAAAGTTCTTACGATACAAGATCGCGCTCAAATTCTTGACGAGGCTTACAAACTGGGGAACTTGGCGCTTGAGCAAGAAGCGGCAAAAATCACTTCTCTTGGAAGCAAAGCAGATACCGCCGCGATTACTTATATGAGTAACGATGATCGGTTAAATGCTTATGCTAACAATCAGTTGGCCCCTGAAGAAAAGACAATCTTTGAGCAAACGGTGCTGAACTACATCAACCCAGACAATAGCAAAGTTTGGGACGGCACTAAATACGTGTTTGGCAAACCTATGGAATTGGCTCCCAAAATACAGGAAGCTATTAAAGCCGGAAATCCCGACTTTTTTGCTCGCATGAGCCAACCGGGCGGTGGTGTGACGGCTTCTTCCGAGTCTTTAACCTCAAACGGGGGCGAAGATAAGACTGGAACCGGTACAACAGTTAAACTGGCCGATGCTACCTCTGAGTTGTTTAATACTGACGGATCAGTAAACCTGAACGCAGAAGCGTGGTCCTTAACTCCACCTAATCGGTTTAAGGAAGGCTTGCCCTACAGGCAAACAATTGGCCTTTCTCGGGTTATTCCCGGTCTAATCGCTGGTACTAGCGAAGGGTTTGCGGAGATATTTGGAGGAGATTCAACGGACGAAGCAAAACGTCATAAAGCCGCCGGAAAAGCGTTGAACGCTTATGCAAACGACGTACTTCAATATTCTACGAATGTTTCGGGGGATCGTGTATTAAAGTTTGTACAAGAACTCATTGAAGAAGAAACAAAGGGCGTTCGCCCGGGTGGCTTCTTAATGAAGACCGACGCGGATGCTTTAGGAACGCTTGAATCTATTCAAGCTACTTTGACGCAAGCTATGCAACAAGCGGCTCGCAAGCTACCTGAATACAACGGCGTGGTGGGAGATTACTCCCCCGCAGAGGTTACTAAGCTCCGCAAGCTTATGGACGAAACCAAAATACTGTTAAATGAGACGTTATACTTTAAGCGGGCCTTTGAGATGCCGGGAGGACAAGGGGATCGTACAACAGACGACGATCAAAGTATTAACCAAGTTCAGTCTCAAATAAACCAGTTTAGGAAAAAATAATATGGCGGATGAGTCCCTTATCACACTCGGTGTAGCTGAATTTGAAAACCTAATGGAAACGCAGGGTTTAGAGAACACTGTTAAAGGTGTTCTTGCGATTGCTAACGATGAGTTGGATCAAGAAGCCATTGGCGGTGTTCCATTAACCATGGAAAACTTAAAAGACGGTTCTCACCCGATTTTGGACAAACTAGACCGTTACAAAAGTCTGGCTCCGGAAGACAGAAATATTGAAACCGAGGAAATTCTAACGCTTTTTACAAACGTTAGCGATTTTGGAAAATATGACCCTGAAAAAGGTAACTTTTCCGGGTTAAAAGCCGGTACATACTCCGCGGCCCGCGCACTTCCTGAGACGGTTGGCGGGGGATATGGCGCAACCAAAGGGTTTGCCGCAGGCATGTACGCACAAAGCTTCATTCCTCCGGTAGGTCTGCCGGGTGTCCTTGCAAAAGGAATTGTTATTGCGGTCCCTACGGTGGCGGGCGCTATAGCAGGCGCGTTGGGCTTTGGAAAAGCAGAAGATTTAATCATAGGAGAGGCTGCACCGGTAGTGCCTTCTTTGCAACCGGCAACTAATATGGGCGAAACTGCCATGATGGCGGGTTCTTTAATAGCTGCGCCGCTTAGTTCCGTAAAAAACACCACGGGTGCGTTAGAGTTTTTAGGTAATTTTAGTAATGTTGCCAGCGGAAAGTTTGCAAAAGTAGCGGACGAAGCTTTTGAAGTAACTGCAAAGAACTCGGGCCTGTCCGAAAAAGCCTTTAAAATGGCTAATGATGCGCGGATCGCGGCTCAAGCCGGTCCTATGTTCGGCGCAAACGCGCAAGGCGTTAATATAGGGTTAGGACGGTTTAATCCGGCGGGGTATTTAAT
>WLWG01003400.1_pt1 | contig 10823 bp, 8 predicted proteins | sample 6712871 | NCBI WGS metagenome assembly WLWG01 (sample SAMN12718693, study PRJNA515312) | sponge metagenome | isolation source: marine sponge | host: Mycale hentscheli | place: New Zealand: South Island, Marlborough, Capsize Point | collected 2003-05-01 | reverse complement strand
CAGGGGTGATTCAGGAATTTCATCAACGGCTAGTAGATGGAATGGTGTCACGGGGGCTTTCGTTGACTTTTGCGGAACAAGTCTTTCAGCAGTTGAAAGGCTTTGGTGAATACGGGTTTCCAGAGTCGCACGCCGCTAGCTTTGCATTGTTGGTGTATGTCTCTGCTTGGCTCAAGTTCCATTATCCGGCGGCATTTACGGCTGCACTGCTCGGTAGTCAGCCAATGGGTTTTTATGCCCCAGCCCAGCTTGTTCGCGATGCTCAAGAGCATGGCGTGACTGTTTTGCCTGTTTGTGTCCAGAGTAGTGGATGGCATGCAGGACTTGAGACCTCTGGTGAATCCTTGCCTGCTCTTCGACTTGGACTCGAGCAGGTTCATGGGCTTGGCCAAACAAGTGGTTGCCAAATTGAAGAGGCTAGGAATTCGGGTCGATTCAAGAGTATTTATGATCTCACGAAGCGGTGTCAGCTAACACAGCCCCAAGTCCTTTTATTAGCTCGTGCCGGAGCTTTAAAGAGTTTGTCTGGAAGTCGAAGGCAGGCAATATGGAATTCAATGGATCGCAAGCCAGAACCAGGGAGTATGCCACTGTTTGAAGGGTTGGCTGGTAATGGTTTTAATGAAATAGAAAGTAGTTTTGATGAGGCGGCGGATTTGCCGACGACTTCGCCTCTTGAAGAAGTGCTGTCGGACTATCGTGCATCAGGGCTGTCTCTCAAGGCTCATCCACTGCAGTTTATTCGTTCACATCTTATGCAGCACGGAGTCGCGACTGCTGCAAGTGCCTGTTCTTGTCCGGAGGGTAGCGGGGTTGTAGTTGTAGGTATTGTGTTGTCGCGTCAGCGTCCAGCAACAGCGAAAGGCACCATTTTTTTGACACTCGAAGATGAAACAGACATTGTTAATGTGGTTGTTCCAAAAGCTGTCTGGCAGCGCTGTGATCCGGAAAATAGACGGGTACCTGTATTAATGGTCAAAGGTCGAATTCAGCGGCGTGGGAACGTTGTGCATCTTTTGGCAAGGCGTCTGGAAGCCTGGAGTGAAGATGATACGAATGAGCTCTCGCTTGTTGATTTACCAAGGATGTCACGGGACTTTTGTTAAGTCGTACCGCGGTATTTTTGAATGTCCTTGGCGTTTTCTGTTCTTGTTTTGGTATTGTCACAGCCTCTCATATATCGTTTCCAATGCACAAGAAAAATGGCCATGAACTCGTTCAATCAGTCCGCCGTTGTAGAAACTAATTTGCCTTTAGGAAAACCAATTCGTGGCAAAGTTCGGGACTGTTACCGACTGGATGTATCAGATGAACCGCACATGCTCATTGTGAGTACAGATCGAGTGAGTGCTTTTGACTGGGTTTTGCCAACGCCGATACCGGGCAAAGGCAAGGTGTTAACAACAGTTTCCAAATTCTGGTTCGATTGGTTGTCAGAGCAATCTGCATCCATTCCACACCATCTCGTTACAACAAATATTGATGAGATGGGCCTTCCATCAACTATTGATCTAGAACCACTTCGCGGTCGTTCCATGCTTGTAAAAGCAGCCACTGTAATCCCTTTTGAATGTGTGGTGCGTGGGTGGCTTGCGGGATCAGGCCTTCTGGAGTATCAGAAGGCAGGTACGGTCTGCGGTATTTCGCTTCCCCCCGATTTGCGCCCAGGTGACAGACTGCCAAGTTCTATTTTTACTCCTGCTACTAAAGCAACTGAAGGGCATGATGAAAATGTTTCTTTTCGCACGATGGCTGAATCATTGGGCGACGCGCTCGCTTCGGAACTTCGAGAAAAAAGTCTTGCCCTGTACGATGCGGCAATAGGTTTAGCGGTTGAAAAGGGAATTGTTCTTGCTGATACAAAATTTGAGTGGGGTCATGATAGCGATGGGAAATTAATGTTAGTTGATGAAGTGCTCACGCCAGACAGTTCTCGGTTTTGGCCGGCTGAACTCGCGTGTAAGGGTGAAGTTCCTGAATCTTTCGACAAGCAGTTTGTACGCGATTGGCTGGCGTCCTCTGACTGGGATCGAATGAGTACCCCCCCTCCTCTACCGCCCGAAATAGTGGATGGTACGAGGCAAAAATATCTCGATGTATGCCAAAGGCTAACAGGAAGCCTGCCTTGTTAGAGGCTGGATGTCGCTCTATGGTCAAAACGATCTGGCGATTAGACTATAGAGCAGAAACAGTCATTGAATTAGCATAGAAGAAATTCGATTGTACTTCTGATTCGCTGTTTCGTTACACGTGTTTTACATACCTTCAGACTACAGATTGCCTCATGCTTCGATATTGGACTGCTGGTGAATCTCATGGGCCGGCCCTGACTGCTTTGGTGGACGGTTTTCCGGCGGGGCTCACTATTAATACTGATACTATTGACAGGGAGTTGCAACGACGCCAAGGGGGGTATGGCCGCGGCGGACGGCAACGAATAGAGACAGACACAGTCACTTTTTTATCGGGCCTTTGGAAAGGCAAGACTCTTGGCAGTCCACTTACATTACAGGTAATTAATCGTGATGCCAAAATTGAGCAGATGGATGATATCGAGCGTCCTCGGCCCGGGCATGCCGACTTGCCCGGTGCGATAAAGCACCTTGGAGGTGTGCGCCCTGTTCTGGAGCGGGCAAGCGCCCGTGAAACAGCGGCTCGTGTTGCGGCGGGTGCTCTTGCGCGGCAGTTACTGTCATTGTTTGGTATCGAGGTAGCTGGCTGGGTAACTGAGCTCGGAGGCGTTGTTCTTGGCGGCCGAGAGGGAACTCTTCCTGAGTTACGAGACATTCGCAACTCCAGTGAGATTTATTCCCTTCACCCGGAGCAAGATGATCACGTTAAGGATCTTATTGATCGTGTTGGGAAAGACGGTGATACGCTCGGAGGAATTGTCGAAGTTCGTGTGGACGGACTGCCAATCGGCCTTGGTACTCACACTCAGTGGGATCGTAAACTCGATGGTCAATTAGCGCAAGCTATAATGGCAGTACAAGCTATAAAAGGTGTCGAGATTGGAATGGGCTTTGAGACAGCAAGGCGGCCGGGTTCGGAGGTACACGATCCAATCCATTATGACGAAAGCGCACGAACAAAACCGTCGCTGGGGTTTGTTCGTCCTACGAATAATGCTGGGGGCTTGGAGGCTGGAATTACCAATGGGCAGCCTCTTGTCATTCGCGCTGCTATGAAGCCGATTAGCACACTGCGAAAGCCTCTTGATTCCGTAAATCTCAGGACAAAGCAATCTGAGTCTGCAGCATACGAACGAAGCGATGTATGTGCAGTCAGTGCTTGTAGCGTCATTGTTGAAAATGTGGTGGCGTTTTCAATGGCAGCAGCACTCGTCGACAAGTTCGGGGGCGACAGCATAGAAGAAATGCGTGCCCGTTGGAAGCTCTATCAACAACTAGTGGTGAGTCGATAGGTCTCAGACTCTGATGCATTAGCCGGAAGGTGAACAAGGATGTTCGTCGAACAGTCAGCCGTAAAGATTTGGCGGGTCAGGGTAGCGTTTATCCTGCTTTGTATTGCACCTACGCTTTGCCTCTCCTATTGGGCTGTCATTCGGCAATCGGGAGCCCATCGAGAGCACATCGCCGACAAGGCTTCACGGTTGCTTGGTCGGCGAGTTCATATTGAGAGTATGACCTACCCACAGCTCGGGTGTTTGAGACTCTCAGGAGTAACGGTTGCCGGGCAGCCCTTTTCTGATGTATCTGTTGTAACCTCTGGAAATGAGGTTCGGCTCACAGTTGATCGCTTTGTTCCAAGCGGAGACACGTCTGCATTTGTTGTTGGCCTCGTGAGGCGGTGGCTTTCTGAGCCTGTTCAGTTCAATAAAAACTATCTGATTGATATTGAGAAGTTCTCTTGGCATGAAACGAATTCCAATGAACAGGAGGACATGTGGCCACTTCGTATTGAATGTGTGTCTGCCGGACCGGGACGGGCCATTCGATTCTTTAAAAGTGAGAGTAGCCACGATGAAATACGGATTATGCGCACGGTGAATCCTCGGGAGACCGGAGGGCATGCAATGGGTCATGTAACTGAAGTCGAAGTGAATGCAGCTGATCCGATACCGGTTCCATTAATTAATGCTGCATTGAGTGAGTGCGGTTCTCCGCAATGGCCGCTTGGAGAAAGAGCCACGTTCACAGGTCGTGCTCACATTTCGAATGAAGGTGGCGACTGGACAGCAGAATGCGTTGGAAGAATCAGACAAATTGACTTAGCTACAATGACGTCTTTACTGCCTTCACATATTCAGGGTGCTGGAGAAATCACGTTAAACAGGTTTGTCTGGTCACATGAGCGTATGGAATTGTGTGATTGCGTATGTGTGGCTGAACGAGGTGAGATTGAACAAGTTTGGATAGATCGTCTTGTCACTATTTTGGGCTGCCGAGTCGAAGACGCCTATCACCAACTCAGCGGGAGTAGTGTTCGAGCATTCCAGCGTCTTGGTTTTGGTTTAGTGGTTGATTCAAAAGGTCTGCGACTGCTTGCTCTACCTGGACGATCCGGTTGTCTTTTAGAGTCACAGGGATTACCAGTCATCCTCGAGCCAACTGAACCAGCAACACTCGATCGTCTCGCTTGGCTTCTTTCGGGAACAACGCCTCCCGCCGTTCCAGGGACAGACATAACCGCTTGGCTCCTCTCTGTTTTGCCGAGAACCAGCGTCATTCACTAACAATTTTTCTTAAAAACTTGCTAAAGAGGCATGAAAGCGATGTTTTGACGCAGTTTTGACATTACTCCAACGGGTCTTCGACCGAGTAAGATAGCCGGATTCGTGCATTTGGTAAGACTATATGTATCAGAGTGTCCCGCCGTGGGAAGTTAGCTCCACCGACAATTAGGAAGTCCTATGACCCCGAGTACTCTTTCGCCATCACCTTCATCTGATCAGGCACACGGATCAACCAATCTTCTTGAAGACGAATCATGTCAGTTCGGTCGCACCGCGATTCATGGGCCTGATGCTGAACAAGTATCGACAGATGCAAGCCTGCAAGACTTACGTGTTGAGCCACGATCAGATGGAAAAGAAGCCGGAAAGAATGGTATTGATTGGCCAACCCTTATTTGGATTGCTGGCATGCATGTAGCTGCCTTAGCGGCCCCATTTTACTTTTCGTGGTCTGGTCTCGCTATTTGTCTTGTTTTGTGTTGGGTGACCGGATGCCTTGGCGTGACTCTTGGTTATCATCGTCTACTTACTCACGGGAGCTTTGTTACCTCAAAGCCTGTACGATGGTTCTTTGCCTTCGTGGGTGGAATTTCTGGTGAGGGATCCGCTATTGTGTGGGTAGCAAATCACCGAAAACATCACGCATTCAGTGATCAGGAGGGTGATCCACACAGTCCCCGAGATGGAGGCCTCTGGAGCCACATGCTTTGGCTCTTTCCCCAGCATACTACTGCTGAGGTAGATGCTCATGTTAAGCGGTGGGCACCTGATTTAGCCAAAGATTCCGGTGTTCTATTTTTTCACAAAACGTTTCTGCTTTGGCATTTTGTAATTGGTGGTGGATTGCTTGCAGCTGGCTGGGTTCTATATGGTCCCGAGACCGGAGTTTCATGGTTGCTTTGGGGGCTTGCTGTTCGAATGGTTTACGTCTTTCACGTAACGTGGTTTGTGAATTCAGCCACTCACATCTGGGGCTACAGAAACTATGAAACTTCTGATGATTCTCGAAACCTCTGGTGGGTTGGTCTTCTTGCCTTTGGAGAAGGATGGCATAACAATCATCACGCATTCCAGCGAATGGCTGCACATGGCCACAAATGGTGGGAGTTTGATATGACGTACTGGGTCATTCTGGCAATGGAACGTTTAGGCCTCGTATGGAACGTTGTTCACACGCCCCGTGGTGCGGGGCAAACTGCTTCGCCCGAAAGAGGTGCGACTGCTGCGGTCAAAAGTGCGTAGCTGCCTGTATGGGGGTGAATGCAGTCCTCTGGTTGCATTTTTACTGCCGAAAGGTACACTCCTTATCGAAACAGTTTAAGAGAAAATAACCTATTGATCGCCCACGGAGGGCGAATAACGAAGATGACGCTGACTAAGGAACGCAAGCAAGAACTTATAGGTGCCCACCGTCGTGGGCAGGAAGACACTGGCTCTGCAGAGGTGCAGATTGCTCTTCTTACTGCTCGAATTACTCACTTGACTGGGCACTTTAAAAAGCATTCGAAGGACTTTGCAAGTCGTCGAGGCCTTTTACTGATGGTTAGTCGACGTAGACGACTACTCGATTACCTCAAGCGTGTCGCTCCACAGCGATATCTTGATATCATTCGAAGTCTTGGTATTCGAAAATAGTCTTAAGCGGTCCGCCATGTTTGCCAGTTTCGGCTGAGGCTTTCGGGTGGAGTGAGAAAAAGATCAACTTCTTTCGTTGATCATTAGGCTTGGTTCTCTTTATTCTGTTGCGATAGAAGTACGACTCTCGCATCTTAAGTCGGTGGGTCGCAGTTGTAGTGTTCATAATGTGAGCGAAATAAATTAAAGAATTTAAGTGAAGTGCTCCCGAGTAGATCCTGTCAGTACCAGTAGAAAGCTGGTACGCAGGGTTTGAGGAGTACCGAAAGAAGAAGGAAGGAATTAGAAAAAGTGAAGCATCGTGTTGAACGGCAAGTTGGACAAGAGGTATTAGGTATCGAAACTGGTCTGCTGGCAAAACAAGCCGCAGGCAGCGTATTGGTTTCTTACGGGGAAACAACAGTGCTTGTTGCTGCGGCAACAGGATCACCCCGTGCAGGAATCGATTTTTTTCCATTAACCTGCGATTATCGGGAACGAACTGCAGCGGCAGGAAAGTTTCCAGGCGGCTTTCTAAAGCGAGAAGGTCGGCCAACAATGAAAGAAACACTTACAAGTCGTCTCATTGACCGACCGATCCGACCCTTGTTCCCAGAGGGGTTCCACGATGAGGTGCAAGTTCAGGCGCAGACGCTCTCAAGTGATCGCCAAAATGATCCTGATATTTTGGCCATGATTGGGGCATCTGCTGCCCTTTGTATCTCTCCCCTTCCTTTTGAAGGTCCCCTCGGCAGCGTTCGGCTTGCTCAGGTCAACGGAGAGTTCGTGCCATTTCCTACCCAGGACCAACTTGAAGAAAGTGATCTAGATCTTATTGTTTCAGGTAGTAAGACGGCTATTCTCATGATCGAGGGTTTTGCCCGTGAGATGCCTGAAGAACGCATGCTTGAGGCTCTGGAAGAAGCTCATCGTGTCATTATCACGATCTGTGAAATGCAAGATGAACTCGTCGCAAAAGCTGGTAAGCCGAAGAAGGAATGTGAACTACCCGACTATGCTCCACTCAAGAATCGAATTAAGGCTGCCTATTATTCGGAGCTCTTAAAGGCTGCGGGAATCACAGGCAAGCTTGAACGAGGCGAGGCTGTTAAGGCTTTGAAAGAAAGAGCAAAGGAAGAAATTTGTCCCGCAGATGCTGCAAGCAGTGACGATGCTGTTAGTGAAGGTGATTTTTCACATGTATGGCATGGTCTTGAGGAAGAAGCAATTCGAGAATTAATTCTTGGTGGGACGCGTCCTGATGGCCGGGATTCCAAGTCGCTACGAGCAATCGATTGTGAAGTTGATCTTTTGCCTCGTGTCCACGGATCAGCTCTTTTTCAAAGAGGCGAAACTCAGGCTCTTGTTACTGTTACGCTTGGAACCGGCAAGGATGAGCAGCGAGTAGATGGCTTGTTTGAGGAATATTCAAAGAAGTTCATGCTTGACTATTATTTCCCCTCTTTTTCTGTTGGTGAGGTTCGGCCGATCCGGGGTCCAGGCCGTCGAGAGATAGGCCATGGCGCTCTTGCCGAGCGAAGTGTCAAGCCAATTCTGCCTGATCCTGATGTTTTCCCTTACACAATTCGTGTGATCTCGGACATCTTAGAGTCCAATGGTTCCAGTTCGATGGCATCAGTTTGTGGTGCCACGCTTGGTTTAATGGCTGCGGGGGTACCGATTACAAATCCTGTAGCTGGTATTTCCGTTGGTCTTGTGAAGGAGTCAGAGGATAAGTGGACTCTTCTTACTGATATCATCGGTGATGAGGATCATTTTGGTGATATGGACTTCAAGATCGCCGGTTCACAAAACGGTATTACTGGGATTCAACTCGACTTGAAGATAAACGGGATTTCCGCTTCGATCATCAAGGCTACACTCGAGCAGTCTCGAGAGGCTCGGCTCGAAATTCTTCGGTCAATGCTCTCAGCAGTTCGCAGACCTCGTGAAGAGATTTCTGGATGGGCGCCACGTTTGTTGCGTACGCACATTGACCCTGAAAAGATTGGCCTGCTTATTGGTCCCGGAGGAAAGACAATTCGCTCCATTCAGGAAACGACCGGTGCTAATGTCGAAGTTGATGATGACGGAACAGTTACTGTTGCAAGTCATGATGCGGAAAGTGCAACATCGGCTTTGGCAAAAATCGAAGCCCTTACGGCTTCGATCCAGATTGGTCGAATCTATGAGGGTCGCGTAACCAGCGTCAAAGACTTTGGTGCATTCATAGAGCTTGTTCCTGGAAAAGATGGTCTGTGCCATATCAGCGAACTCTCAAATGAGTACGTTGGCAATGTTGGTGACGTTTGTCGGGTTGGTGACACCATGCGAGTCAAAGTTATTGCCGTTGACGAGCAAGATCGCGTAAAATTAAGCCGTCGAGCGGCCATGGAAGAAGCTACCGCTGAGGCGGAACCAGCAACTGAATAGGTCTACGTTGTTCCTCTCCGCAGGGCTGTCGCGACGATGGCCCTGCGGGTGAGGTTGCATTCCGAAGAGTCCAGCATATTTCGGGCGCTGTGATTATGGGACAATCAGCACTGCTCAACGATCAACTTCCAAGTGAAGGCGGCACGTACGCCGAGTTGGTCAAGTTGGTTAGTGAGCTCGCTCACGAAATCCGAAATCCGTTGTCGAGCATTCGATTAAATATGGAATTGCTCGGCGAAGATGTTGGTTCACTTGGTGATGACTCCGCAGCCAATCAAACTGCCCGGAGAGCCAAGGCAAAGATTGATCTGGTTCGTCAGGAATGTGATCGTCTGCAGAAGCTTCTCGACGACTTCCTTGATTTTTCTCGACAGGAGGGTATAGATCCGGAGCCTGGCAATCTCAATGTCGAACTTGAGCAGTTGCTGGATTTCTTTCAGCCACGAACTGATGATGCTGGTGTTGAACTCGTCCGATATTTAGACCCAGAGTTACCTGCAGTTCGAATTGATCGTGAGACGTTTCGATCGGCGATACTCAACCTCTTGATCAACGCGACTCAGGCGATGCACGAAGGTGGGCAGTTGATGGTCAGGACGCGTGCTGCTGGTCTCGGTGTTTTGATCGAATTGATTGACACTGGCCCTGGCATGAGTTCTGAGACACTGGCTCGGGTGTTTGAGGCATTCTATTCAACGAAACAAGGTGGCTCAGGCCTCGGACTTCCAACTGCACGAAAAATTATTGAGGCCCATGGCGGCTCAATTGACATAGAAAGTGCTCCAGGTCGCGGGACCAAGTTGGCAATATGGCTGCCGGCGCCGCCGCGTTTGCCAACAGAATCATCTGAGAGTAAATCATGAATTATTTTAATACCCCTAATTTAGTCCTTGGTGCGTGATGTCGACAAGCCCGATAGAAACTAGCTCTTCTCCAAAAAGTGTTGACGGAATTTCCAGATCCGTGCGTGTTCTTGTGGTGGATAATGATATTGTGCATGCACGAACAATGGGCGAGGGGCTTGAGCGACTTGGCTATAAAGTGATTGTGGCTGGGGGTGGTAATGAAGGTGCCCAGCAAATTCGTGAGGACTCGTTCGATGTTGTTGTTACTGATCTTATGATGAATGACATCGGTGGGCTGGAAATTCTTAACGTGGCGAAAACGTCATCTGCCGAGACGGAAGTTATTGTCGTGACAGGGCATGGAACAGTGCCATCAGCAGTTGAGGCGATGCAACAGGGTGCTTTTACGTACCTGCAGAAGCCTCTTGAACTTGCTCAGTTAAGAGTGGCTGTTGAGAAGGCGTCTGCTGGAGTTCGGTTGCGGCTTAAGAATCTCGAGTTGAATCAGCGGCTTGATGAACGATTTGGCTTTGAAGGAGTCGTGGGGTCAAGTACTCAGATGCGGGGCGTGATCGAGCGACTGAAGCGGATTGCACCCACGGATGCAACTGTTCTGATTCAAGGTGCAACCGGTACCGGAAAGGAACTTGTTGCGCAGGCAATTCATCAAAACAGCCCACGAAAGAAAAAGCCTTTTGTTGCACTGAACTGCGCTGCGCTCAGTGAGAATATTCTTGAAAGTGAGCTTTTCGGCCATATCAAGGGTGCGTTTACTGATGCGTCTTCAGACAGGGTTGGGAAGTTTGAATACGCTGATGGCGGGACGCTATTTCTTGATGAGGTTGGCGACATGCCTTTGGCAACACAAATCAAACTGCTTCGAGTCCTCGAGTCAGGAGAGATTACAAGGGTGGGTTCGAATCAGCCTGTTCGAGTGAACGTCAGGATTCTTTCTGCAACAAATCGGAATCTTGAGGATGCAGTTGAAGATGGTAGCTTTCGTAGTGACCTCTATCATCGGCTGAAGGTCGTGACGATTTTGATTCCAAATCTGCAAGAACGATCCGCGGACATACCGCTTCTTATTGAGCATTTCATGAAGCAATTTGCCAAAAGACATCAAAAGCCAATTAAAGGGATGTCACGTGCTGCGAGAGTAAAACTCTTGGCGTTTTCATGGCCTGGGAATGTGCGTCAGCTTCGTAATGTCATTGAAAGTATGGTGGTCGTTGATT
>WLWG01003396.1_pt1 | contig 10845 bp, 9 predicted proteins | sample 6712871 | NCBI WGS metagenome assembly WLWG01 (sample SAMN12718693, study PRJNA515312) | sponge metagenome | isolation source: marine sponge | host: Mycale hentscheli | place: New Zealand: South Island, Marlborough, Capsize Point | collected 2003-05-01 | reverse complement strand
ATAATCAAATAGCATTAACTCATACTGGTGCATCTACTGCTTATCAAATAAAAACAATAAGAGCAGCAGGTACAGATGAGCCAGCAGGTTTGGCTTTTGTTGAAAATGCAACAGAACGCATGAGGATTGATAGCTCTGGAAATGTTGGGATTGGTACAAATAGTCCATCAACTCCTTTAGATGTTGTAGGCTCAACAGGACTAAGAGTAAATGAAGACGGAAGTGGTACAAAAGTTATTAATCTACGTTCAGATTTTGCAGGTGTTGGTCCAGCAGTAAATGTTTCAAGTAATCATCCGTTATTGTTGATGACAAATAATACAGAACGCATGAGGATTACCAGTGCTGGCAACGTGGGTATTGGAACGACTAGTCCATCTCTAAAACTTGATGTTAATAGTGGTGCTGACAATGTAGCTGCTAAATTCACAAGCACAGACAATGGTTCATATATTCAGCTTATGGATAATAATGCTACAGGTCATTATATTGGGACTGTTGGCGGTAGTTTAGCTATTCTCAATACTAGTAATGTAGAACGCATGAGGATTGATAGCTCTGGAAATTGTGGAATTGGTACTGCAAGTCCTGCTTCATATTCAAAGTTAGATGTAGCTGGTTTAGTCAAAATTAATAGTTCAAGAGATACTTACGTTGATGCTTCAGAAGATGCAGGTGCAAATGCAAAAATATTTGTCTCAGCAGCAGGTTCGGGTGATTTTAGTTCAGAAGCTGGTCATTTAGTCCTTCAAGCAAGAACGCATACTTCTGTTTATAGAGACATAATATTCGCAGGTGGAATTAATAACGCTAGTGAACTAATGAGAATTACGGGAGAAGGTAATATAGGCGTAAACAATTCTTCCCCAAACGCCAGATTAGCTGTTACTGCTGCTTCAGGTGGATACGCTTCATATATGCACTTTCCCCCAGGCGGTTATGGTATGGGGATGAATGTTACAGGAACGGGTAGTAATGTTTTTCATTATTATTTTGCTAATGGCACTTTTGTAGGGCAGGTTTATACAACTGGCAGTTCAATGGTTTGGGCAAGTGCATCAGACTACAGGCTAAAAGAAAATGTAGTAACGGACTGGGATGCAACCACAAGACTAAAACAACTCAAACCTTCACGATTTAATTTTATTGCAGACAGTACAAACACAACAGTAGATGGTTTTTTGGCTCACGAAGTACAAGACATAGTGCCTGAAGCTATTATTGGTGTTAAGGATGAAGTAGATGCGAATGGTGATGCTAAGTATCAAAGCATAGACCAAGGCAAACTTGTACCACTTTTAACCAAGGGATTACAAGAACGACAAACATTAATAGAGTCATTAGAGGATCGTATAACAGCTTTAGAAAGCTAATAAACCAAGAGGAAAATAAAAATGGCAATATCATATGAATGGGATGTAAATACTGTAGATGTTCACCCTACTGAAGGCGGACATACCGATGTAATTTACAATGTACACTGGCGTTTGAACGCTACCGACACTCAAGTAGATGCAGAGGGCAATCCCTACACAGCATCTGTTTATGGTACTCAGAACCTAGACACGTCAGACCTATCAGGCTTTATAGACTTTGATAGTGTAACTTCAGCAGAAGTTCAAGGTTGGACAGAGAGTGCGATGGGTACTGAAAAAGTGCAATCTTTAAAAGATGGTCTTGATGCAAACATTGCAGGGCAAATTAATCCAACAAGTGAAACTAAAACTTTAGCATCATAAGTGAATGGCATTATTCCCAATCACACCCCCCGCAGGCATAGTCAAGAACGGAACTGATTATGGTAACAAAGGTCGTTGGGTTGACGGGAATTTAGTTCGCTTTGAAAATGGCTACCTTAAACCTATAGGTGGCTGGACAAAACTTAAAACCACAGCACTAGATGGCGCACCCATTGGGATGTACGCCTACAACGATAACTTAGGCCAACCAATATTAGCAGTTGGTACAAGAGAAAAGGTTTATGTTTTATACAACAACACTTGGACTGATATTACTCCGTCTGGTTTTGTTAATGATGCAAGCAATGACCCTCTTGGTTTTGGTGCATATCATTACAATGTAGAAGATTATGGTGATGCTCGTTCACAATCAGGTTTACCACTAGACACAGGTCATTTTTCTTTTGACAACTGGGGAGAGCATTTAATCTTTTGTTTCTCTGGTGATGGCAAGATTTATAAATGGCGACCAAACTCAGGCGGTACAGCCGATACCATAGGAACAGTAGTTACTAACGCACCCACAGGGTGTCAAGCAATCATTGTTACCAACGAAAGACATTTGGTTGCCATAGGTTCGGGTGGAGATCCAAGAAAAATTTCATGGTCAGATAGAGAAGATAATACCAACTGGACATCTAAAGCTACTAACACCGCAGGTGATTTACAAATCCCTACAGGTGGTAGAGCTATCATGGCAGCATCATTTGGTAATGACATTATCATTTTTAGTGATACAGGTATAAGCAGAATGTTTTATGCAGGCTCACCTTTTGTTTATGGTATTGCTGATGCTGGAACTAACTGTAAAGCAGTCAGCAGAAGATCTATTGTTTCTACTGGCAACTTTCTTGGATGGATGGGTGAAAATTCTTTCTTTGTGTATGACGGAACTGCAAGAGAAATACCATGCGAAGTGCATGATTATGTTTACGATCAACTTAATGTGCCAGGCAGAAAAGCATCTTGGGGTGGACACAACTCTAACTTTAATGAGATATGGTGGGGATTCCCAAGTGGTGAATCACAATACGCACCAAACAAATATGTGATTTGGAACTATGGTGAAAATGTTTGGTCTATTGGTGAACTAGACAGAGGTTGTTGGGTTGACCAAGGTGTCTTTGATTATCCAACTTCAGCAGATAATGCTGGATTTGTGTATCAGCACGAATCAACTGTATTAGGTAATTCACCCAACTTAGGCTCTGCTGTTCCATATGCGACCTCTGGGCCTATCGAAATAGGCAATGGTGATAATTATGTCCAATGCAACCAAATATTACCAGATGAAGAAGCTAACTCTTTACCAGGTGTCACCCTTAGTTTCAAAGGTAAATTTACTCCACTCGGTGCAGAAACCGACTTTGGATCATTTACTTTTGAAAATAATGGCTATACGGATGCAAGGTTTACTGCAAGACAAGTCTCATTGACAGTCACAGGCAGTACCACACAAGATTTCCAAGTAGGAAAGATTAGATTAGATGTTAGACAAAGAGGTAAAAGATAATGGATTTATCCTCACAAAGACAGTACATACAAAGAGCAATCAATGTTAAATATTCTTTTGCAGCTACCACACAGCAAACTATCTATACAGCACCTAGCGGTGGTGACTTTGATTTTGCGATTGTTAAAGATTTTTTAGCTTGTGATCATGGTAATCAACAAACTAATTTAGATGTATCAATTACAGATACTAGCTCTAATGAGTTTTTTATCTATAAACAACACAATATATCAGCACACGCTACCGAAGAGTTAGTAACCAACGCAGGAATCATTATTCAGCAAGGTGAAATCATAAAAGCACAAGTTAGTCATGCAAACATTCACTTGGTTTTAAGTATTATAGAATATGGAAAAGGCGATTAATAAAGTCACACCGATCAAAAAACAACCTGAAGAATGGGAAGTTCAATGGCAACGCTGTAAACCTTTAATTGAAAAAGCTATAGAATACCAAGACTCCTATACAATTGACGATGTAGAAGCTAAAATAGGAAATGGAATAGCTTTATTATGGCCAGGAAAAGAAACAGCTATTGTTACAGAATTTGTAGTTTTTCCTAATAAGAAAGTATTACACATTCTCTGCATAGCTGGTAAATACGAAGAAGTGGAAGAGATTTATAAAAGCATAGAAAACCACGCAAGAGAAATAGGTATAGATAAAATTACTGGAAGTGGTCGTAAAGGTTGGTTAAGAAAAGTTAAACATCTTGGATTTAAACAAGAATACATGATAAGCAAAGAATTATAGGATAAATATATGGCAAATCCAATGACAATCGCAGCAGTAGTTGGTGCAGGTGCAGCAGCTAAATCTGCATTTGATCCAGAAACAGGAAAGCAAACTACACAAATGGATCCGGCTCAACAGGCCATGTATGAAGATCTTTATAGAAGATCTCAAGGCATAGCGGCACAACCATTTGTACCCTACACAGGTAAAAGAGTTGCTGGGTTTTCCCCGGATCAACTTAGAGCTTTTCAGGCCACTCGTGGTATGTTTGAAGCTGGTCAACAATACGATCCTCTTGGAACACTCAGTCAGTTAGGCCAACAACCAACACCAGGTTTATTACAAGCAGATATTGGTGCATATCAATCACCTTATCAGCAACAAGTAATCGATCAAACCATGGCTGATATTCAGAGACAATCTGATATTGCACAGCAACTAGCACAATCAAGAGCAATTAAAGCTGGTGCATTTGGCGGTTCTCGATCTGCTTTACTTGAAACTGAAGCAACCAGACCTTATATAGAACAACAAGCAAGAACTTCAGCCGCATTACGACAAGCTGGTTTTGAACAGGCACAAAGAGCCGCAGAATCAGACATCGAAAGACAAATGCGAGACAGACAATTCCAGGCTGGTATCCAACAAAATTTACTTGGCGAACAATACAGAAGCCTTGGATTGCTTGGCGGTATCGGTGGCCAACAACAACTCTTACAACAAAGAGCATTGGATGTTCCTTACCAAGAATTTGGCAGGGCGTTAGAGTATCCGCAACAACAGTTTGGATTATTATCACAAGCTGTCAGAGGAACGCCATCATTTGGTGGCACAGCACAATATCAACCATCCTCACTAGAAGGCGTAACATCTGCATTAAACATTCTTGGTTCTCCATTTATGCAAAATGCTTTTAGTAGCTTTGGTTCACAACAACCGCAGATGTCACCTGTACAGCAAAACCAGGCAATAATGAATCCAGGTGCAACTGCTTTAGGTCTGCGATAATTATGGCAAATTCATTTCAAAAACTAGCAGACATTCTTAATATCGAAAATGCACGACTATCCGGTGATCCTAAAAGATTGCAGGTTGCATCACAGATGCAAGAAACCAAAGAGTTAAAACAAGCAAACGCACAGAGCGAGGCTGAGATCAACAAAGCGATTGATGAGTCTAACTTGCCTGAAAGTCAAAAAAGATTATTAAAGGCTTTAAGTTTAAGAGAAAAAGCCGCTTTGTTCCTGGAAACACAGAAGCCTAAAGATGCAAAAATGGTAAAAGCTGGTGATGGTTATTACTATTACACAGAAGGACCACAAGCCGGACAAAGGGTATTGCCTGGTGTTGTAAAACCAGAGAAACCAAAAACAATGTCAGAGTATGTTGCAGACATAATGGCAAAAGTTGCAGCAGATCCAAATTATGTATTGACTCCTGAAGACAATAGAATATTGCAAGTATCCAGAAAGGCAGATCCAGCAACCATGATGATTGAGGATTATACCGCTTCAGCTATACAAGAAGGCCTTGGCCAACAATCTCTTCAAACTTTTGGATCGACAGCAGACGCAAAAGCGGCCGGGTTAAAATCCGGAGATCAGTTTATAGGTTCAGATGGGAACACATACACAGTCCAGTAAAATGAAATGGCAGAAACAAACCAAACCAATCCATACGCAGGAGCAATACAAGTAACAGCAGATCCTTATGCTGGTTCAGTTCCCGTAACACAAGATCCCTACGCTGGATCTGTAGCAACAACCCAAGAAAAAAAGGACGATTTTAGTATGCTTGATGAGGCATACAATATTGTTGTTGGCGGTGCTAGAAATGTAGCGGCAGGTGTTTTAAGTAATAAAGCCTTTTACGAAAAAATATCCCCAACAAACATTGGAGCGGCTATCGGCAAAGCTATAAAAGATGGCGATGCTTCTGCTCTTGATGTGCTAAACAAAGCATTAGAAAAACCAACTGGATATGAAATAGCCTCTAATATGGTTGCTGCTCCAGAATCAATGAGGCCAAAATCTACTCTTGACATCGGATTGCCTGATGTAACAGTTGGTAAAAAAGAAATACCTCTTGGTTTTAAAGATGTTCCAGTTGGAGAATTTGCTCAAGATCTTGGTCAATACATAGGTGCATATGGGGCGGTAACAAAAGGTACAAGTTTACTTGCTGGTATTTCTTCCAAAAGCATACCAGAAATAGTCAAACAAACATCTAAGGTCATAGGTGCTGGTGTGGCTGCGGAACAATTTGCTTTTTCTCCATACGAAGAAAGACTTTCAAATCTAGTACAAGAAGTTGCCCCAAATGCTTTAACAGAATTTTTAGCCGCAGATCCGAATGATAACGAAGCTGTTGCAAGATTTAAAATGGCTATTGAGGGTGCTGGTATTTCAATACCGGTAGAAGGCTTGTTTAGATTTGCTGGTAAATTAAGGGCCAACAAACAAGCACAAGAAATACAACCGGTTGATGTGCCTGAAAATAAATCAGTAGATATTCCAGATCAACCTATAAAAACAGAAACCATAACTTCAGGCCCGTACGCTGGTGCGAATGTTGTTTCTCCGATGAGTGTTGCTGAAGCTAAAGCACAGAAACAAGCAGAGCGACTGGCCAAAAGAAAAAACCCATTTAAAATTAATGAGGAAACTGGTGTAGTAACAGCAAAAATAAAAGGCAAAGAAGTTGCAATAACCAGGAACGCAGAAAATCAATATGAGGCAATTTTAAAAGATGCAAGAACCGATCAAGAAATTAATGATGCTTTAGAAAATTTACAGATAAGTGGAAACCTATCGCCAGATGAAATTACAGAAGCAACAAAACTTTTAAAACAAGAAAAAATAAACAGGCCAATAAAAACTTATGATTCTTTAGAGGAAGCCAAAGTAGATATAACTAAAACTTTTGATCCTGGTGTATTGCCAAAATCTTTAAAGCCAACAACGGAACCCAAAACAAGAAAAGCACAACAGTATATAACAAGAAAAATAGATCCTAGTTTTTACAGAGCGACCGAACTTATAAATGGTTTAAATAGTAAAGATGGAAGATTGCCACCTTGGATTCTTAAAAAAGGCGGTGTAAAAGACTTTGACGAAATCCAAGAGATGATGGAGCAAGATGGATTTCTTCCACCAAGATCTGTTTATGAGGGCGAGGTTCCTGATTTATCAGACGATATTATAGATGCCATAGCAACAAATAAAAGACATCCGGATGATGAGATTGCATACAATCAATGGAAACAAACAGAAGCAAGAAAATTAGAAAAAATAGAACAGTTAGAACAAAATGGTTACGATCCATTGCGAATGTCTGACGCTGATGTTGAACAAGCCTTTAAAAAAATAAATGAACAAGATGCAGAACTATCTATACAAGCGGACAGAATTGAGCAAGAGAACATAGCTAGACAACAAACTGATGAGATCTATCAACAATCCATGGCAAGGGAAAAATCTATGTCTATGTCTGAAGAAGACCTTGCTAAAATTAGACCAGCAGATGAATTGCCACCCAGCTATACTCCAAAAGATTATGGTTTTGATAAAAGACCTCCAAGAGTACCACCATCAGATACACCGCCAGGCGGGAGTATCCCAGATGATAAATTCGCTGGTAATATTAATTTAGATAAAATTAATGAGCCAGGTGAAATAAAAGATATTATTCGCAAGATTGCAAAAGACAATAGTAGTTTTGAAAATGCAAGAAGGGGAGTTGTTAAATTTGGAAGCAAGGGTGAAAACTTAGAGGCATTAGCCAGAGATCTTAATTTAGCTGACTCAACTTTATTAGAAAGAAAAATTGGTCAAGCATTTAATTCTGAAGAGGTAATGGCCGCAAGAATTTTATTTGATGAAGCATTAAAAGATGCTTTTGATTTATCAAAAATAGCAAAAAGTACAAAGGCCTCCCAAATTGATTTAGTTAAATTTCAACAAGCAATGGCAAGAGTGGCCGCAATTCAAGAACAAATAGCTGGTATTACTGCTGAAGCTGGTCGTGCATTAAGAGCCTTTAGAGAATCAGTTGGCCCAGCAGCATCTAAAAATCCACAAGCCAGAGATAAATTAATTCAAGACTATCTTAATGTTAAAGGTGGAAATGAAAGCATTATGGATATTGCACAAAAAATGTCTATGCTTGACGATCCTGCGGCTATGGCAAAATTTGCAAGAGATCAATTCAAACCAAGATTTATTGATTACATACAAGAGTTTTGGATCAATGCTTTGCTATCATCTCCCTCAACTCATTTAGTTAATACACTATCCAACACTTTAGTCGCTGGTTTAACTCCAATAGAATACTTTGGGGCATCAGCTATCGGTGCAATTACTAGAAGGCCCGATAGAATAACTTTTGGTGAGTCTGGAGCAAGACTATTCGGAAGTATGTATGGTGCCTTAGATGGAGTCAGAGCGGCTAGAAAAGCTATTATAGATGGCGAAGCTGTTGATCCAATGAGCAAATTAGAACTGGATAGACAAAAAGTTATACCCGGTCCTATAGGATCATTGGTTAGGACTCCTGGAACAGCCTTGGTTGCTGAAGATGCTTTTTTTAAATCTATTGGTTATCGTCAAGAACTTTGGGGCCAAGCATTTAGAACTGCACAGAAAGAAGGTAAGGGAATTAAGAAAGCCTATGAATTAATGCGTAATCCAGATCTGTTAGACCCAAAAATTCACTTAGATGCAATTGATGCTGGTCGATACCAAACATTTACTACTCCACTTGGAGAAGGGAAAATAGGCACAGCCGGTCAATCATTACAAAAAGTTATACGGAAAGTACCATCTCTTAGATTTATTGTTCCGTTTGTAAGAACCCCTGTAAATATTGTTAGGTATGCTTTTGAAAGATTCCCAGGAACAGCAATGTTTACAACTGCATACAAAAAAGCAATTAAACAAGGGGGCCGACAAGCAGATTTAGCTAGGTCAAAATTAGCTATAGGAAGTGCAGTTGCGGCCGGTGTATATCATTATGCTGGTTCTGGATTAATTACTGGCAGAGGGCCATCTGACTCTAGAGAAAGATCAGTAATGTTAGAAACTGGATGGCAGCCTTATTCAATTAAAGTTGGTGATAAATACTATTCTTATAATAGATTTGAACCTATTGGTATTTTGTTTGGACTTACCGCAGATATATCTGATATTGGAAAGTATGTAGAAAGAGGTTTTACCGAAGATGAAGAAATAGAACTTGGAAAGTTGGCCTCAATGATTGGAGCATCGTTTTCAGAAAACATTACCAACAAAACATTTCTAACAGGTTTAAGTGATGCAATTGAAATGTTAAATGATCCTGATAGATATGGAGAAGTAACTATTAGAAAATTCTTAGCCAGTTTTGTTCCAACTTTTTTGTATTATGAAAGGAAAGCAGACGATCCTATCATAAGAGACGCAAGATCGTTTGGTGATTCTTTTGTTAATAGGTTTCCAGAAGTATTTAGTGAACTTGGAGCAAGAACATCCAAAGATCTACCAGCCAGAAGAAATGTATTTGGCGAGGAAAGAAGATTCCAAGAAGGAGCTGCACCAGACTTTTTAGGAAATATAGGTAAGACATTTTCACCCGTGGCCAAGTCTACTATTACTAATGATGTAGTATTTAATGAATTAGCTAGATTAAAAATTACTCCATCAATTCCAAAGAGAACCATTGGTGGTGTTGATTTAACTTCTGGGCAACTTTTTCGCTTTCGACGGTATGTACCCAATCAAAGTTCGGTGCAATCTGTTTGCATTTCTTGCTTTGTATATGTCCAATAAAATGCCAATGAACCGGGTGATCGAGTTTTTCAAATTCGGGCTTTAGTTGCTCTATTTTATCGAGTCCTTCCTGAACGTAATTTTCTCCAAAGTGGTTTTGTCCTACTTTTGCGAGGGATAAAATGTTCTCAGCAGCATGAAATTTACTTACGGCAACGAGGGTTACGGAGTCTTTCTCCCGGCTATATTTTTCGACACAGCTCGATAGTTTATCAACCGTCTGGGCGTATCTTGCCTGTAGTTCAGATTCGTTCGTCATTTTTGGTCGGATTAAGCGTCAACAATGGTTTAAGTTTGACTGTTGATGATAATGGATTTATGACAATTCCCACAAGACAAGGTCGAGAAATAGCTGGTGGGTGGGGTGTATCGTTGGATGAAAAAGACAATGCAATCCGTTTCTTCCGGGAAAGGAACAAAAACGGTATCATGACCCGTGTTACGATGGACAGAGAGCCTGGGAGTTCTGGTTTTCAGAATCAGGTTTGGTTGGCTCTATTGGAGGGTGCCGGTGGGGTGAACGGCTGATTATAAATGGATGATTATTGGAAGGAGTTTCAGGGATGGAAAGAGATCGAAGAATAATGGATTGGTTACGACGTGCTGTTGAAAGCAATGCGTCAGATTTACATCTTGCTTCATCAAAAGCGCCTCGTATCCGTAAACACGGCGAAATACAGGATTTATATCCGATACCGTCGGGGCCATTCAATATCGATGAATTGATACTCGAGATAATGAGTGAATCGAAAAAGGCGGAGTTTTTAAGATGTGGTGAGGTGGATTTTTCATTTACCAATTCCAGCATCGGTCGTTTCAGGGTGAATGTTTTTAGACAATTGAACGGTATTTCTGCGGTTTTTAGAGTAATACCAGTCAGTGTTCCTACTCTGGAGGAAATATCAGCGCCGAATGTTTTTAGCAGGTTTTGTGAAATGAGGGATGGGTTGGTTTTGATCAGCGGACCCACTGGTTGTGGTAAGTCCACCACCATGGCTGCCATGGTGGACTCGATTATCCGCGACAGAAAGGTGCATGTATTAACCATCGAAGA